>Ga0163144_10001250_pt1 | contig 59951 bp, 50 predicted proteins | sample OliLak19BULKMAT1_FD_123175 | JGI IMG/M metagenome (GOLD analysis project Ga0163144, IMG submission 123175) | Freshwater microbial mat bacterial communities from Lake Vanda, McMurdo Dry Valleys, Antarctica - Oligotrophic Lake LV.19.BULKMAT1 | ecosystem: Environmental > Aquatic > Freshwater >...
CCCGGAGTGCATCGATGACATCGCCTGCTGGAATGCCATAGGCGGCGAGTCGCTCAGGATTCAGCGTGACCTGGTACTGTTTCTCGTCGCCGCCAATGGTCAACACCTCGGCAACGCCGGGGAGGGCCAGCAGCCGCTTGCGTACGATCCAGTCCGCCGCGACCTTCAATTCGGGGCCGCTCGCGGAGTCGGATGCCAGCGCGATGAACATGATCTCGCCCATGACCGACGCTGCAGGGGCCATCTGAGGTGGTGGTAGTGCCGCCGGCAACGCGTTGCGCACGGTCTGGAGCTTTTCGGCGACCGTTTGGCGGGCCGCCGGAATCGCGGTTCCCCAGTCGAACTCCACCGTGACGACGGACAGACCGACACTGGAAGTCGAACGTACGCGCCGCACGCCCGGCGCGCCATTGAGCGCCGTCTCGATTTGGAAGGTCACGAGGTTCTCAACCTCGACGGGCGACATGCCGTGCGCTTCGGTCACCACCGTGACCGAGGGGGCGGTGAGATCGGGGAATACGTCCACATCCATCCGCGTTGCCTGGTAGCCGCCCCAGCCCAATAACATGGCCGCTATCACGAGGACCAGCAGCCGGTTGCGCAAAGAGCCTCTGATGATGTGAGCAATCATGTCACCGGCCTCAATGCGCGTGCCCGTGGCCCATGGCCGCCGGCGCGGTGGCGGCGAGCCGGACCTGGTAGGCGCCGAGGGTCACCACTCGCTCGCCCGTTGCGACGCCCGATTCAATGGCAATCCAGTCGCCATCCCGTATCCCCGCGCGCACCACCCGCCGCGCAAACGCCTCGCCATCCAGCATGACGAACACCACGCTCTGCCCACCGTCATCGAGCACGGCAGTCGCCGGCACCGCCACGCGACGGTCGGACTGTCCCGAGTACACCTGCGCCCGCACCCGCATGCCGGCGCGCAGCGCACCGTCCACATTGTCGAATTCGAAGATCGCCGGCACGGTGCGCTTGTCCGCGTCGACCATGCCGCCGAAGGTCACGAGGGTTGCGTTCTTGCCCACTTCGAGCGCCGTCGAATGCGCAGCGCCATCGAGACGAAATGCGGCACCGGTCGGAGCCACAAGGCGTCCCAATTCAGATTCCGGGATTGCAACCTCAAGCCAGACCCGCTTCAGGTCCGCCACGTGAAGCAGCACCTGCCCGTCGAGCACGGGGGCGCCACGAGTCGTTCGAACATCGACCACGGTGCCGGCCAACGGCGAGCGCAGCGGAATGCCGCCACCGAGATTTCGCGCCATGCCGATGCGACGTTCCGCGGCGCCGAGTTCTGCGCGTGCCAGTCGTTCCTGGTGCTCGGCCTGAACGGCGCGTGAGGCAGCAATGGCTTCGGCCTGCACCAGTTGCTGCAACCGTTGCCTGACTTCCGCCGCGTGCTCGACCTTGAGCCGCGCCCGCTGCACGTCGGACTCAAGCGTCGCCACGTCGACGCCAGTGGCGAGGCGTGGCGTTACGGTCAACACGACTTGACCCTTTTCGACTGTCACCCCCACATGCGGAAAGGTCCCCTGCGTCGCGTCCAGCACACCGGCGCCCGGACTGACGACAAACGCTTCGCGATCTGCAGCGGGTCGGATCAACGCGGTGGCCGGCATGGAATCCCGCATGTCACGTAACGCCGCTGGTGCGTGCGCAAACTCCAGTTTCCATTGCTGTTCCTTGGTGAACGAAATCGCTTCCGGATCTTCAACTTCCTCCGGCAATGCTGCCGCTGCAGCCTCACCGTTTGGGAAGATCTGCACCTCGCCGAGATCGTGCTCGTAGCGGCGATCCCCAACCTCCAGGGTAAGTCGTAGATGCGCGACGCCGGCCGCGGCTGGTTTCAATACGGGCCTGAATATGCCGGGTGTCTGACTGACCTGGGATTCAGCTCGCGTTTCTGCGTCGTCGCTGCCAATCAATGACACGATAAGCGTGCCTTCATTGACGGGGGTGAAGCGCTCACCGAGCCACGTGAGGTGGGCAGCGAAGGCCGACTCTTCCCCGCTGACTAGCGGCGGATACTCCACGAATAATTCAGTGGCATCACTGAAGTGGGTCACGGAGATGCCAGCGCCGTGGCCGTGCCCATGACCGTGATCGTCTGCGGCTTGCACCGCGGCGTGATCCGTGTTCTCCGCGGCCTGCTCGTCGCCATGGCGGTGTGCGTCATCCTCGCGGCCGCACGCCGAAAAGAACGGGACAGCCAGCAGCACCAGCGCCAGCAGCTTCAACTTATTCGTGTTCATGAGGCGACACTCCGGCAGTCTGGTCGAGTTCGATGCGCGCCGAACGGGCTCGGTAAGCGAGTTCAAGGCTCAACAGTTCGGTATCGAGTTCGGTGCGGTAGGCGTCGATCAGATCGAGGACACTGCCCTCCCCTGCCTGATAGGCGGCACGGGCTATTTCAGTGAGTTCACGCGAGCTGGCGAGGGATTGCGTGCGAAAGGCGAGCGCCGCGGCATGCAGCCGTGTGGCCTGTTGCCACAAGCCGTTGAGTTCCGCGTCGAGCCGCGCCAGGCGCAGCGCATGTTCAGCGCGGAATCCTTCCCGCAGGGCAGCCGCCCGCTTGGCGGCCGGTTGTCCGCGGTCGAATACCGGCAGCGGCATCGATACGGACAGCATGATGCGGTCGTTTTCAGCGCCAACCTGCTCGATGACACGATTGCCCACGCCGAGCGTCACGTCGGGAATCCAGGCGCGCTGTGCAATGGTGAGTTCGCTTGCCGCGGCGTCTGCACGCGCCAGGAGCGCTGCCAGAACGGGGCGTTCGTGCAACGCCGTGCGCAGAACGTCCAGCGCCTCCGGTGGCGCAGGTAGCGGCGACCCGACGGGTTTGATGTCTGCCGAATTCGCCAGCGCCAGATACGCGGCGAGGATGGCGCGACTCCGCGCCGACTCCGCCGCAGCGGTTTCTAGCCGCACGCGCGCACCTTGCAGCTCCCGATTCACGCGGCGGCGGTCGTAGCCGGATGCCTCACCGGCGGCCGCCAGCCGCGCGATGACTGCCGTCGTCGTCGTGAGGCGCGCCAGCCCGTGTTTCAGAACATCGACCATGCGTGACCGGTACAGCGCCTCTCCGAACGCTTTACGGACCTCGGCGACGGTACTGTCGCGGTCCCCGCGCAGCTCGCTTTCAGTCGCGCTGAGGCGCTGCACTGCCGAGTTCCGCGCAAGGCCGCGGCGGCCTGCCAGATCGATCTGCTGCGCCAGACCATAGCTCGTTTCGATAGTCCGCCCGCCGGCCGTCGTGAACCCTTCACGTTCGAACGTGGCTTCAGGATTTGGCAACAGGTTCGCCTGATCGACATCCGCCTCGGCGGCCATGCGCCGGCTGCTTTCGAGCGCTTTGAAGTCCGCACGGGAGAGCGCAGCGGAGACCACATCCGCCTCGGTGACTTCGACGGCCGCCAATGGCGGGGCCGCCACCACGGCCAGTATCGACATCAAAAATAGTCTGCCGCGCGGCGAACGGCCGGACCACCGCCTCGCCACCGCAGCCGGTGTCGTGTGAATTCCCATGAGGGAGACTCCTTCCAGACCGACAAATGCGCCTGACGGGCGCACTGGCGCCGCGCCGGCGAATCAAGATGTCACGCCAGGGTGGAGGGTCTCGGCGGTCTGTAGAGGGCGGGAGGGGCGGTATGGCGTATCGACGCCGCAGGTTCCGGGCGAACGAGCGGGGCGATGCCGGGGACTATGACCGACGGCAGGTCAGTGAGCTTCGCACTGAGATGGTCCAGCACGTGCGACAGATTATCGTGCTCGCCCAAGTCGTGGCCATGGTGACGGGCATGGTCATCATCGTCGCTGGCGGTCGCGAGCGTGTGCGTATCGTGGCGGTCATGCGCGGCGACGATACCCTGCGCAAAAGCCGGCGCGAGCAGCGACATCAGCAGTACGCAGAGTACGGAGATCACACAACCCGTGGGGGTACTGCCGGCCATGAACGGGATGCTATCTGGCGCCTTGATGCGCTGTCAATTGGACGTCGGAGCGATTCAGTCGATGCAATCTGCCAGCACCGCTGACTCGACCCACGTTGGCTTTGGCGGGGCAAGGGATGAATGCTTTAGCGTTTCGGCGCACTCAGAACCCTGGTCGACATGTCGACCAAGGTCCGAAGCGGTGCTGTCGCTGATTGCGGGGGTCCCGGGCGCCTGCCTGCTGGCGCATGTAATCGCCGACAGCGGGAAGGCGGCGTGGCGACGGGCTCGGTTCGCCCACTTGAACGAGGGATGAGCAAAGGCTATTGCATGCCCGGTCGCAAAAATCTGTCGCACCCTTCCCCGGGAGCCGAGTCCGGGGAGATGTTGTCAGGTTTCCGTACAGACCTCGCACGGCAACCCGGCCGCACGCCACTCCGGAAAGCCGTCCTCCAACCGCCGGGCGTTGAAACCCAACGCGCGCAAGCGGGCAACCGCGTCGAACGACAGCACGCAGTACGCGCCACGACAGTAGGCCACGATCTCCTGCGCGGGATTCAATTCGGACAGGCGCGCTTCAAGCTGATCGAGCGGCACATTGACTGAGCCAGGAACGTGGCCGAGCATGAATTCATCGTGCGGCCGGACATCGAGCACGGTGACCAGACCCAGATCTATCCGTTGCAGCAGTTCCGCGCGCGACACGGCCTCCATCCCGTCCCGTTGCCAGAAATATTCATTCAGGACCCGGCCCACTTCAGCCGAAGTCCGCTCCGCGGTGCATCGCAGCGCCGACATCAGGACCAGCACGGAATCGTCGGCGAGGCGGTAGAGCACGAACTTCCCGGCCCGACGCGACGCGACGAGTCCGGCCGCCCGCAGCAATTTGAGGTGCTGGGACGCGTTGGCGACCGAGATCCGGTTGGTCTGTGCGAGTACTTCCACCGCCCGTTCGCCCTGGGCGACCTGTTCCAGAATGCCGAGACGGTGGGCATGCCCCAGCGCCTGCGCGATGCGGGCCAGTTCGTCAAAAAGAATCTGCTTCGGCGCTGTTGGCATGTGTCTACTGTGCCTTGCCGCTTTCATTCAATCAATCAATTGAATAAAATTCTCTCATCGCAGGTCTCAACGACGGAGAATCTCGATGGCGGAATGGGTAAGCGGTCATGAAATGGGCGTCCGGGCTTGCGCGTTCGGCGCCGTCCTCCTGCTCATGGCGGCGTGGGAGATCGTCGCGCCGCGTCGCCCGTTGGCCAGGTCGAAGCTAGCCCGCTGGGGCAACAACCTGACCTTGGTCGCCCTGAACGCCTTTATCGTGCGCGTCCTGTTTCCCGCCGGCGCCGTCGGCGTGGCGGCATTCGCCGACGTGCGTGGTTGGGGACTGCTCAGCCTGGTGGCGCTCCCGTCGTGGCTGGCAGGCCTACTCACCATCATCGCACTCGATCTCGTGGTCTGGACGCAGCACGTGTTGGTACACGCGATACCCGCCCTGTGGCGATTACATCGCGTGCATCATGCCGATCCCGACTACGACCTCACGACCGGCGCCCGCTTTCACCCGCTCGAGATTGCGCTGTCGATGGTCATCAAGTTTGGCGCGATTTTTCTGATCGGGCCGTCCGTCGTGGCCGTGATCATCTTCGAGGTCCTGCTCAATGCCACGTCCATGTTCAATCACGGCAACGTCAGGCTGCCGCCGGCCCTTGATCGCGCGTTGCGCCTCGTGTTCGTGACGCCCGACATGCACCGCGTGCATCACTCAGTCGAAGACGACGAAGCAAATTCCAACTTCGGCTTCAACCTCACCTGGTGGGATTTCCTGTTTGGCACCTATCGAGGGCAACCGCGCCGCGGTCACACAGGCATGGTCATCGGGATACGCGACTTCACGCAGCCGGCGCAGGTGACCTGGTTACCTGGCCTGCTGCTGATGCCGTTCAAAGGCCGCATAGACCGCTACACCATCAACCGTCGACAGTGGAACGCACAGGAAAAACGGCCGTGAACGGTTATACCCCGCTGGCTCTCGCCATTGCCGCCATCCTCAGCATCGTCATCGCCAGACCGTTGAGACAGCGCCGCAGCGGGACCGGGGTAGCAGCGACCACCATGCTGAGTATTGAGCAACTGACTTCGCTGTTGGCGCGTGACGCCGTGCGGGTGGTGGATGTACGCACGCGTGACGACTTCAACGGCGAGCAGGGCCATCTCGCGGGCGCCGTCCATCTGCCACTCGAAGCGCTGGCGGCGCGCATCGCGGAACTCGGGGAGAACCGTGCGCAGGCCATCGCCCTGATCTGTCGTACCGATCGCAAGTCCGCGGTGGCGGCGGCATTGCTCGCCGGCCATGGCTTCACCGCCGCAAGGGCGGTCCGCCGGGACATGACGGCATGGCGTGAACGAGGCTTGCCAACGACGCATGACCTAACCCGACACTGAGCGGGCGGCGCCGGCAATCACCATCGAATAATCTGCAGGAGCAAATCAAGATGACACAGCCCAACGAAATGGAGATGCTGAAGGCCCGCCTGAAGTCGATGTGGATGGCAGGCGATTACGGTCACTTCGCCCAGTTCCTCGAACCGGGTGCGATGACGTTTTTCCAGACGTTGCGCATTCAGCCAGGGCAACGCGTGCTGGACGTCGCCTGCGGCGCCGGCCAATTGTCACTGCCGGCAGCCCGGGTGGGCGCTGTGGTGACCGGCGTGGACATCGCGACCAATCTCATTGCACAGGCGCGCGCCCGCGCCGCTGAAGCAGGCTTACACATCGCATTCACTGAAGGGGATGCCGAAGCACTCGCATTGCCGGACGCGAGTTTCGATCTGGTGTTCAGCCTGATTGGCGCGATGTTCGCGCCACGCCCGGATCACGTGGCCGCAGAATTGCTCCGCGTCTGCCGCCCCGGTGGCCGCATCGTCATGGGCAACTGGACGCCCGGAGGCTTCATCGGCCAGATGTTCAAATTGACGGGAGCGCACGTGCCACCCCCCGCTGGCATGCCCTCACCTGTGTTGTGGGGCGACGAGGACACCGTTCGGGCGCGCTTCAAGACCGGCCTGTCGGAGCTGAGTCTCACGCGCAGGTGCTATGCGGTGCAATATCCCTTTCCGCCCGTCGAAGTCGTGGCGTTTTTTCGCACGTTTTATGGGCCGACGAACCGCGCGTTCGCCGCGCTCGACGAGGCGGGGCAGCTCGCCTTGCGCCGGGATCTCGAAGCGCACTGGTTGGCGGCCAATCTCGCCGACGCCAACGCAACGCGGGTCGAAGCCGAGTACCTGGAAGTGGCCGGTGTCCGTGCCTGAACAATGGCATGATCCCGCTCCCTCACGATGGGCAGCGGCATGAATACGGTGCTCGTGCTCGGCCTCGGATTCGGCGCACTCGCCGGTGTCGCGCATGCCTATGGTCTGCTGCGGGCCCGGCGAGGTCGGCCAGCTGTCGGTAACGCCTGCCTTTCTGCCGCCTATGTCGCGCTCTGGACCCTTGGGCTGTGGATGCTGTTCGGGACTTACGTATTGAGTTTGTGGCTGTTGGCCACGCTCGTTTACGCGGGCACGCGGGTCTGGCAGTACTGTCGGGCCCCGGCGCAATGACATGGGCGCGATGAACGGCATCCGTACTGTCGGGATCATCGGTGCCGGTGTCGCCGGGCTCGTCACGGCGAAGACCCTCCTGCGCAGAGGCTACGCCTGCAGGCTGTTTGAACGCGCCAACATGCTGGGAGGGGTGTGGGCGGCCGGCTACTCAAATTTCGGGACCCAGGTGCAGCGTGAACTCTACGAGTTTCCGGATTGGCCGCTGCCCGCAGATGTCGCTGACTTCACGCCGGGGCCAGTGGTGCGCGATTACCTCGAGCGTTATGCGAGGCACTTCGGCGTATGGCCCCACATTGAGTTCGAGGCGAACGTAACGCTAGTCGGCCGCGGACCCGCCGCGGCCGGCTGGCGCATCGATTACACGCTGGGCGGAAAGTCGCTCAGCGCGGCGTTCGATTGCGTGGTCGTCTGCACCGGTTTGTATTCGAACAAGCCTCATCTTCCGGTCTTTCCGGGCCAGGACCAATTCGCTGGCGACATCCTGCACGTGTCGGCATTGCGCGATCGGCGCCAGTTGGCCCGCAAAAAAGTCGCCGTCATCGGCTTTGGCAAAAGCGCGACTGATGCCGCGCTCGAATCCTCCGCCGTTGCGGCGCAGACGAGCATCGTGTATCGCCGGCCGCACTGGCCGGTGCCACCGCGGCTGCTCAATGTCCTGCCGTTCAAGTGGGCGATGCTGAATCGCCTCACGAGCGCGCTGATCCCGCTGCACTATTGCCCCTCTCGGCTCGAGCGCTATCTGCACACGCTGGGCAAACCGCTGGTGTGGGGCTGGTGGCGGATCGTAGAACTGCTGTTGAGGACCCAGTATGCCCTGGGTTCGCGCGGACATACGCGGCCGAACCTCGTGCCGAACATACCGATCGAGTTCGATGCTTTCGGAGAATCCGTGATGCTGCCGCGCCCGGCGTTCTATCGACAGCTTCGCTCAGGTGAGATTGCGCCGATTGAAGCCGCGATCTCGGCCTTCACGGCAGGCGGCCTGTGCCTCTCCAATGGCCAAACGCTCAGCGTCGATACCGTCATTCTGGCGACAGGTTGGGAATCCGACTACAGCTACCTCGCGGCCGAAGTGCGTTCCGCCTTGAACTTCGCCGACGACGGCGTCTATCTCTACCGCCAGATGGTCCACCCGGCGGTAGAGGATCTCGCCTTCGTCGGTTATGCGTCGACGATTACGAGCGTGCTCACGTACAACCTGCAGGCCCGCTGGCTCGCCGATCTGCTGGATCGTCGTCACGCCCTGCCGCCGGCGCAGGACATGCTGCGAAATATCGAAGCCCAGCAGACGTGGAAGCGACGCGTCATGCCGCCGTCGACAGGCCGCGCCGCGCGCCTGCTGCTGCACATGCTCCATTACCACGATGAGCTGCTTGAAGACTGCGGCTTGTCCCCGCTCAGAAAGCGCGGCTTTTTCGGTCCGTTCAAGGAGGTATTCGCGCCCTATGAACCGAGCGATTATCGCGACGTAGTCGAATAAGACCGTCGAACGAGCCATCGATACCTGACGCAGTTCGCCGCCATCGGCGACATGGCACAAGCTCCATAGCGCCCACCCGCGCGCCGGCGACTTCGCCGCAGCACGCGAAAATTGCGTAACTGATTGTGTCGCTAATTTCTTTTTCAAAAAACAATTTCAATTGTTAGTAAGTTAATTTTGAATCCCGGTCCCTTTCTAGCCCGTTCACCGTCATCTGCCCCGCCCTGCCGGCGGGGCAAGCCTCACTCGTTCTTGTTCACGCGCTGGCTACATGCCAGTTGCTTATCCACGTCCGCGCGCCACAGCCACCACATCAGTGGCAGGCCCGGCACGCTCCCCGCCAGCGCCAGCGCCATGTCGCGCTGGGCGTCCCAGACATCGCCCTGCGTGCCGAGATAAGCCACCCCCAGATCACCGCCGAAGACGACCACGGCGCTCCATTCGATCAACTCGTAGATGACGGCGTGCGACCACAGGAACGTGACGGCCGGCAGATAGCGCCACAGCCTGCGCCCCGGCGCCATCGCCCGCAACAGTTCGCAGGCTGCCGGCATCATCAAGAAGCCATAGAGAAAATGCAGCAGCCGGTCGTAATGATTGCGCTGCCAGCCCAGCGCCTCGTTCAGTGAATAGCCGAAGGTCTGCTGCCACCAGCGATCGTAAGGCACGAGACTGTAGGTATAGTGGGCGCCGATTTCGTGCAGGACTAGAAACAGGAAGATGCAGACGTAGGCCGCATTCTAGAAGCGCAGTCGCTGCACGGTCAGCACGAGGGCGGCCGTCAGGCTCAGGGCCACGGCGTTCTCGAGCCACCAGTCCTGGCGAAACGCCGGCGCCAGACCGAGTGCGACAAACACCACACAAAAGAAGCCCAGCAGCGCGGCCGGCACGCGCAGGTCGCGGCAGCGGGAAACGGGCTGGCGCATCACCGACTCCCTTTCAGCCTCAGGGCGCTGAGCCGACGTGATGCATTCACGCCGCCGCCATCATACCTCGCGATAGACGGGCAATGGCTCGCCGGGACACAACAGCCGGCGATAGGCCGGGTAGCTAAAGACCGTGCTTGAAGACGCAGGCTCGAACAGCAGCGGCGCCAGTCGCCCGCAAGGCTGTGCGAGCGGAATGCGCAGCGTGCCCGCCGGCATCTGCATCGTCCGCGCTCGTTCGGATGTCCGCAGAGCCAGCGCGCCGTCCGCGAACACCTGCTCAACCATCTGCTCCACCACGCGCAAGGTCGTCGCCTTTTGCAGGTAATCGAAATGCAGGCCGTGGCGCAGCAGCAAATCGCGCATCACGATTTTATGGCGCGGGACTAGATAGGCATGCGGCGCCGTCACCGGCGCATGCAGCGCCAATTGCCGGTGGTCGCGAAAATCGAACTGCACGATCTCACCGGTGTCGATGCGGCGCAGCGGCACGCAGTGCGTCGCGCCTTCGGCGCGTGCGACATACTCGGCCGAGAGCACCATCAGTTCCCCCGCCGTGACGGGGGCGGACTCGGCGCGCAACCCCAGAATCTCGTCGGCGCGTGCCGCCATCACGTTTAGAAAGACGCGCACGCATTGAACCTGCTTGCCCGTGCGGACTGCGATATTGCGGAAGCTGGGATACTGCCCGTCCTTCGGATCTAGCCGCGTTTCGAGCAGGAAAGACAGCGCGCCGAGCGCGGCCGCCTTGTTGCGAAAGCGTTTGATCGTAATGCCGCCATAGGTCAGCGCCTGATCGATTGACAGAATCTCGCGGATATAGCGCTGTGCGTGCAGTCCGCCGCTGTCCACACGCGCTATCAGTTCCTCGAGCAGCACCTCTTCGCCGTAGCGGCGCATGCCGGTCGGTAGCGCAGGATTGTTCGCCACGTCGAACTGGGCCTGGAATTCGGTCAGATAGCCCGCACGCCCGAGGGACTTGCGCTTCAACGCGGCGGATTCATGCGCGTCGAGCACCACGTCAGGTCGATAGCGCTGCACGGCTGCATTGAGCGCCCTGCTCTCCGGCTGCGATAGCAGCACGTAGTCGCGGTTCAGGTTGACGCTGTTCGCGTTCCGGCTGGAGTCGTCGTCGCGGCCGTCGGGGTTGCTGTTCGGGATGACGACGACGTCGAGATGATCGAGCAGTTCGCGCAGATCGCCGTGCAAGAGCGCGCGGGCGATCTCGATCAGCGCTTCACCACCCGCCGGCTCCGAGCCGCCGTGATGCGAACCGACCAGCATCACGCGCGGCCTCGGGGAATTGCCGTCACGGCGGCACAGCAGCGCGCGGATCGGCGCGCCACGCACCGAATAGCCTATCGTCACGCAGTCTGCTTCGTGACTGTCGGCGGCCAGCACCGAGAGAAAATCGGCGATCTCCGAGGACTGCGAAATCCTCGCATGACGACAGGCTTCGAGCGGCGTACGGAAGTTCACATCAGATGCGTCACGGTGCCCGGGATACGCCTTTAAAAGCCGGGTAGACAAAATGATCGCGATCCTTGTTCACCAGCGCAGCGAATGCCGGATAACGGAACACGCTGCTGGTGGAGCGCGGATCGAGCAATAGCACAGCCGTGCGACCGTTTGGCTGCGCCGTATCGATCACGAGCGTGCCCACAGGGGCGGTGATCTCCTTGCTCGTCGCCGCCAGTTGGGGCACGCGCTCGGTGATATTCGGCTGCGGATCGAAGCGGCTGGCCAGCACGCGCACGATCATCGGGGCGCTGAGCGGCTCGTACTTCACGCCGTGCTGATCGAGAATCTCGGCCATGCGCTGCTGGTGGGCAGTGACGAGGAGCGTCGATGGCATCGCGATTTCGTCGGCCACGATGACTTTGCGATGATCGCGGAACTCGAGATCCTCGAGTTCGCGGGTGTCGAGACGCCGCATCGGAATTTTTACTTTCGGGTGCGCTTCGTCGACCACATAGCCGGCATACAGGCCGATCTTGCCGGTGGGCGCCGTCTCGCGGGCCTGCGCCACGTGGCGCAATACGTCGGCGCGGCGTTCGACCATCAGAGTCAGAAACGTACGCATGCAGATCAGCTGCCGATCGACACGCACACCGATGTTGCGATAAGTCGGAAAGCTGTCTTCGCGTGAATCGAGCTTGGTCTCGACGAGAAACGACAGCGCGCCTGACATGCCGGCCGTGTTGCGGAAATTGCGCAAGGTCAGGCCTCCGTTCGTGATTGGCTGTTTGATGCTGATGATTTCGCCGATGTAGCGCTGCGCCGGCAGGCCGGCTTCACTGACACGCGCGGTCAGCATTGGCAGCATATCGCCCAGCGCGAAACTGCGCATGGCCGGTGTAATGCCCGGGTTATTCGACATTTCGAACTGGGCATTGAAGTCTGTCAGGTAACCGTCGCGGGCGAGCGTCTTGCGCTTGAGAATCGCCGATTCGTGGGAATCGAGCAGCGCTTCCGGCGCATAACGCGCGAGCGCCTGCTTCAGCGCGCGCGTCTCGGCCTGCGCGGCAAGCACGAAATCGATGTTGATGTTGACCCGGTTCGCATTCGCACGGCGGCCCAGATCGCGTCCATCCGGATTCGCGTTCGGCAGCACAACGATGTCGGCATCGTCGAGCAGCGGCTTCAGATCGCCGAGCGCCAGTTCTCGCGCGATGACCATCAGGGCTTCGCCGCCGGCCGGCTCGGCTGCACCGTGCTGCGACCCGATGACCATGATCGTCATCCGCCCAGGGCCATCAGCGACTTTGCCGAGCCGGAAGGCTAGCGCTTCAATGGGCCGCCCCTCGCCCGATACCCCGACCAGTTCCTTCTTTGCGAACGGCACGGCGGCGGCGATCGTATCGAGGTAGGCGCTGATCTCGGCCGACGTGCTGATGCGCTCGAACTTCGTCGTCTCGAGCGGCGTCGGGAGCCCGGTATCAGCATGCGCCGGGTTGACGCCGACGCACAGGAGCGCAAGCCACGAAGCCAGGCGTGGCAGATGAAAAGTTCGTGCGGTTGTCATGGGTCCTGCAAGCCAGCGGGCGGATACATCGCACAACCCTAGCCCGCCATGGTTGAATGAGAGCTTAATCCGCCGCGTTGGCGGCCCGCAATTTGTAGCGCTGAATCTTGCCGGTTGCGGTCTTGGGCAGTTCGGGTACAAAGGCTATCCAGCGCGGATACTTGAACGGAGCCAGCAGCGACTTCACATGCTGCTGCAATTGCACGGCAAGCACTTCGCTCCCGTCGCCAGCCCCGTCTTTCAGCACCACGACCGCCTTGGGCTTGGTCAGCCCGTCGACATCCTCGGCGCCGACGACGGCAACCTCGAGCACCGCCGGATGGCTCATCAGTGCCGCTTCGACTTCGAACGGCGACACATACTGGCCGCCCACTTTCAGCATGTCGTCGGAACGGCCGCCGTACACATAGTAGCCATCGGCATCCATCGTGTACTTGTCGCCGGCCCGCGTCCACTCACCGTTGAAGGTCGCGAGCGAACGCTCGCGGTTGTTCCAGTACATGATCGCGCTCGTCGGCCCACTGATCTGCAGTTCGCCGAGTTCGCCGGGCCGCACTTCATGGCCATCATCGCCCACGAGCCGGATACGATAGCCGGGTACGGGCTTGCCGGTCGTGCCGTAACGTACCTTACCGGGCCGATTCGACAGGAAGATATGCAGCATCTCTGTCGAGCCAATGCCATCGAGCACGTCCACGCCGTAATGCGCGGAGAAACGCCGGCCCACGTCGGCGGGCAGTGCTTCGCCGGCCGACGTGCACACCCGGATGGAGACCTGATCGCGAGCCGGCAACGACGGGTGCGCGAGCATGCCGGCGTACAGCGTCGGCACGCCGTAGAACACCGTTGGCCGGTGTTCGATGAGTCGCTTGAACACGGCTTCCGGCGTCGGGCGTTCGGCCATCAGGATGGTGGTCGCGCCGACCGCGAGCGGGAACGACAGCGCGTTGCCGAGCCCGTAGGCGAAGAACAGCTTGGCAGCCGAGAACACGACGTCGTGCTCGGTCAGCCCCAGCACCGGCCGCGCGTACAGTTCCGCGGTGTGTATCGGGCTCGACTGGATATGGACGGTGCCCTTGGGTGTCCCGGTTGAACCGGACGAGTACAGCCAGAAGCAGGGATCATCGCGCGTGGTCGGCGCGGCCATTGCGGTGGGCGCCGCGGCGTCCATCAGCGCGGCCAGCCCGAGACCCGACGCCGCGCCGTGGGCGCCGGACACGATCACGTGCCGCAGGTGGGGCGATGCCTGGATGGCATCGGCGAACATCGGCAGCAGCGCATCGGACACCACCAGCGCCTTCGCGCGGCTGTCGTTGAGCATGAAGGTATAGTCAGCGGGCTTCAGCAACGTGTTTGCGGCCACGGGCACGATGCCGGCCTTGATCGCGCCGAGGAACACCACCGGAAAATCGATCGTGTCGAGCAGCGCGACCATGATGCGGTCTTCGAGCCCGAGACCCAGCCCACGCAGCGCATTTGCCGCGCGATCGACGCGCTCCGAGAGTGCCTTGAAGGGATAGCGCCCGTGATCGTCGATATAGGCGATTCTGTCGCCGCGACCCGCGCCCAGATTGCGTTCGATCAGATCGACCGCAGCGTTGTAGTCGCGAGGTAAGGAGATCACCGGGGCGGCGCCCGCGTGATCGACGATTGAAAGCCCGCTCATCCCCGATTTCGCTCCGCAATCATGATGAAATGTGTCGGTCGGCATGCCAGCAGCGCGCCGGCACTGTGGTTCAGGCTGTCGCGTTGCCGAGCGCCGCCAGCCAGGCGTCCAGCCAGGCGGCCGTGGCCTCCTCCGGCATGATGCCCGACGACGCGTCGTGATTCAGCACGTCGCCTATCCGGCTCGCGCCGAGCTTGCTCAACTGAGTCTCGAACCGGCGGCCGGCGAAGCCAAACGTTTGCGCATGAGAAGTGTCGCCGAGCGAGACCAGGCCGAAGCGCACGTGGTCGAGCGCCGGCTTGTCACGGATCAGGGATTCATAGAGCTGGCGCGCATTGTCGGGCACGTCGCCCTGACCGTAAGTCGAAATTACGACGAGGTAGACGCCCGGTGTCGCCAGTGCGGAGGCGTCCAGACCGTCCATCGGGCGGACGACGGCTTCGATACCCGCTGCGCTGAGCCGGCACTGGGCTTCCTCCGCGCAGTATTGCGCGTTACCCGTGGTCGTGCCGACCAGGATGGTGACTGGCGTGTTCATCTGCATGCATGCCCGTGTGTTGGTGTTGTCGTGTGAACCGTGAATGTACTATAGTGCATCGAATAACCAATAGCAGCATTATATTGCATGTTTCCCGTGACCCCCTTACCGACTGCCCCGACCAGCGCTGCCGGCCATGACGCCGAAGCCGTGCTGCTCGCGCGCATCGGCGGTCAGGTGCGGCATGCGCGGGCGAGCCGGGGCATGACGCGCAAGCTGCTCGCCGCCCAGTCGCAGGTGTCCGAACGCTATCTCGCCCAGCTCGAAGCTGGCGACGCCAATCCGTCGGTGGTGGTGCTGTCGAAACTCGCCGACGCGCTGGGCTTGCCGATCGCCGAGCTGCTCGAACCACCGTGCGCGGCCGGCCTTGAACTAGGGCTCATTTTGCAGCTCCTGAAACGCATGCCAGGCCCCGCCCTCGGGGCGGTTCGCGCGCGGCTCACGCAGGAGCTTGGGCGCGACGATGGGGCCCGCCGTGAGCGGATTGCACTGCTTGGCCTGCGCGGCGCCGGCAAGACCACGCTCGGCCGTCGCCTGGCCCGCATGCGCGAAGCCCCGTTCATCGAACTCGACGCCGAGATCGAACGCGAGGCCGGCACCAGCCTGTCCGAAATCTTTCTGCTGTACGGCCAGGCCGGCTATCGCCGCTATGAGCGGCGCTGTCTCGAGCAGGTGATCGAGCACCACCCGCGCTGCGTGATCGCCACCGGCGGCAGCCTCGTCACCGAAGCGGCGACACTCAACCTGTTGCTGACGAGCTGCCGCACGGTGTGGCTCAAGGCCGCGCCGGAAGAACACATGGCACGCGTAGTGGCTCAGGGCGACACGCGGCCGATGGCCGGTAACGCCGAAGCCATGGAAGATTTGCGCCGCATTCTCGATGCGCGCGCCGCGCTGTATGCCCAGGCGGATGTCGTCGTCAACACCGCCGGGCTCGATCCAGACGAGAGCTACGCGTCTTTGCTGACCGCCGTGGCCACCCCCCGCTAACCGAGGAACGACACCATGGCCAATTCCGATGTGCAGACCGACGGCACACGCACCACCGTCCGTTACGACCGACAGCCCGAACACTACGCGCACTGGAAACTGGGCGTCGACGGTCATGTCGCCACGCTGTCGATGGACGTCGCCGAGGACGGCGGCCTCGCGCCCGGCTACAAGCTGAAACTGAATTCCTACGATCTCGGCGTCGACATCGAACTCTACGATGCCCTGCAGCGCATTCGCTTCGAACACCCGACGGTCAAGGTGGTCGTGATCACGAGCGCGAAAGAGCGCATGTTCTGCTCCGGCGCGAACATCTACATGCTCGGCAAGTCGAGCCACGCGTGGAAGGTCAACTTCTGCAAGTTCACCAATGAAACGCGTAACGGCATCGAGGATTCGAGCCGCGACGGCCTGAAGTTCCTCGCCGCGGTCAACGGCACCGTTGCCGGCGGCGGTTATGAGCTCGCGCTCGCCTGCGATGAAATCCTGATGATTGACGACCGCTCGTCGACCGTCAGTCTGCCCGAGGTGCCGCTGCTCGGCGTGCTGCCCGGCACCGGCGGCCTGACGCGCGTAACTGACAAACGTCGCGTGCGGCGCGATCTGGCAGACGTGTTCTCGACGACCACCGAAGGCGTGCGCGGCGATCGCGCCAGGCAATGGGGGCTCGTTGATCACGTCGCAAAACCGGCGGTCTTTCAGCAGGCGGTACGGGAGCACACGGCGCGTCTTTGCGCCAGCAGCGCGCGCCCGGACAGCGCGCAAGGCATCCGGCTGACACCCCTGGCGCGCCGCGAAGATGCGAGCGGTCTGCACTACGAGCACGTCGACATCCAGCTCGATCGCGCCGCACGCACGGCGACCCTGACGGTGCGCGCGCCGCAGGGGCCGCAGCCCGGCGATCTCGCCGCCATCCACGCGGCAGGCGCCGCGTGGTGGCCGCTTGCGATGGCGCGCGAACTGGACGACGCGATCCTGCTGCTGCGCTCGAACGACCTGGAAATCGGGGCATGGCTGCTGAACACGACCGGCGACGCCGCCGCCGTGCTCGCCGTCGACGGCATGCTGCAGCGTTTCCGGGACGACTGGCTCGTGCGCGAAACAGTCGGCCTGTTGCGCCGGACCTTCGCGCGGCTGGATGTCTCCTCGCGCACGATGTTCGCGATCATCGATCAGGACAGCTGCTTTGTCGGTACGTTAGCCGAATTCGCCTTCGCTGCCGATCGCAGTTTCATGCTGAGCTTGCCGGACGACCCGGCGGCGGCGCCACGTTTGCAGCTATCGGCGATGAACTTCGGGCCGCTGCCGATGGTGAACGGCCAGACGCGCCTGCTGACGCGCTTCTGTGGTGATGGCGCGCCGGTCGCGGCCGCGCAGGCGCGCGTCGGCGAGACCCTCGATGCGGATGCCGCGATGGCGCTCGGCCTCGTCACCTTCGCGCCCGACGACATCGATTGGGCTAACGAAGTGCGCATTGCAATCGAAGAGCGCGCAAGCCTGTCGCCGGACGCGTTGACCGGCATGGAAGCCTCATTGCGCTTTCCTGTCGCCGAGACGATGGAAACGCGGATCTTCGGCCGCCTGTCGGCGTGGCAGAACTGGATCTTCATCCGGCCGAATGCGGTCGGCGAGCAAGGCGCGCTGAAAGTCTTCGGTACCGGAAGCAAGGCGCAGTTCAATTGGGAAAGAGTGTAGGACCACGCGTCACCCGCCAGCGACGCAGGGGAGATCCGCGACCGCGCTGCCGGCGCCGCTCGCCACCAACCGTTATCACGTCGCAACCTGTTAGCGCGCCATCGCGCAAAGTAAAAAAGGAATGGGCATGTCCAGCGTCAACCTGACCGATCGGATTCCGAACAACGTGAACCTCTCCAACGATCGCACGCTGCAGCGCGCGCTCGAACACTGGCAGCCGCATTTTCTGAGCTGGTGGGACGAGATGGGCCCGAGCGAGTTCTCGCAGCGTGACGTCTACCTGCGCACCGCCGTCGGCGTGGACGCCGAAGGCTGGGCGAGTTACGACTACGTGCGCATGCCCGAGTACCGCTGGGGCATCTTCCTCGCCGATGAAACGCCCGATCGCCGCATCGGCTTCGGCGACAACTACGGCCAGCCCGTGTGGCAGCAGGTACCCGGCGAGTTTCGCTCACAGTTCCGCCGGCTCATCGTCACCCAGGGCGATACGGAGCCCGCATCGGTCGAGCAGCAGCGCGCCCTGGGCCAGACCTGCCCGTCGTTGTACGACCTGCGCAACCTTTTCCAGGTCAACGTCGAAGAAGGCCGCCACCTGTGGGCGATGGTCTATCTGCTGCACGCGTACTTTGGCCGCGACGGCCGCGAGGAAGCCGAAGAATTGCTGTCGCGTCATTCGGGCGACGTCGACAAGCCGCGCATCCTCAGCACTTTCAACGAGCCGATTTCGGACTGGCTGTCGTTCTTCTGCTTCACCTACTTCACCGACCGCGACGGCAAGTATCAGCTGAAGAGCCTCGCCGAGTCCGCGTTCGACCCGCTGGCGCGCACCTGCCGCTTCATGCTGACCGAGGAAGCGCATCACATGTTCGTCGGCGAGACGGGCCTGTCGCGCGTGATCCGCCGCGCGCTGGAAGTCATGAAAGAACTCGGCACTGACGATCCGGCGGCGGTGCGCCGCACCGGCGCGATCGATCTGCCGCTGCTGCAGCGTTACCTGAACTTCTGGTTCAGTTCCTCGCTGGACCTGTTCGGATCCGAGATGTCGTCGAACGCCGCGAGCACCTTCGCCAACGGCATCAAGGGCCGCCCGGACGAAACGCTGTACACCGATCACCTCGCGCTGGAGGAGAGTTTCGAACTCGCGGTCCCGCACGGAGACAGCGGCACCACCACCGAACAGGTGCCGATGCGCAATGCGATGAACGAGGTCGCGCGGCTGGCCTATGTCAAAGACTGCGAGATGGGCCTCAAGCGCTGGAACATGATGATCAGGCGCGCCGGCCACGAGCTCCAGCTGTCGCTGCCGGCCGTGCGTTTCCGCCGTTCGATCGGCGCGTGGGCAAATGTCCCGACCGACCCGCAGGGCAATCGAATCAGTGCCGACGCCTACGCGCACGGCATCGCTGGCTGGCTACCCACGGCAGACGATCGCGCCTATGTCCAGCGCCTGATGCAGCGGGTGGTCACCCCGGGCAAAATGGCAGGCTGGCTCGCACCGCCGGATCGCGGCATTAACAACAAACCGGGCGACTTCGAATACGTGCGCCTCTGAGCGCACCAGCACGGAGCCGGGATCGCGTGTACCGGGCACGCGCGATCCCGCTTGGTGCGGACGGCCCCGCGGCAGGCGACATCCGGGCACCGTGCGCTTTGCGCACCCTGCCCAGCCTCGATAAGCTCAGGATAAGTTCAACGGCCGGGAGCCAACAGTGTCGATTCACATCGCTCTCAACCACGTCACGCACTACACCTACGACCGCCTGATTCACCTCGGCCCGCAGGTCCTGCGCCTCAGACCCGCGCCTCACTGCCGCACGCGTATCCTGTCCTACGCGTTGCGCGTGACACCGGCTGAGCATTTCATCAACTGGCAGCAGGACCCACAGGCCAACTATCTCGCGCGACTGGTCTTCCCCGAGCGCACACGCGAGTTCCGCATCGAGGTCGATGTCGTTGCTGAAATGGCGGTGGTCAATCCGTTCGATTTCTTCCTGGAACCCTCCGCCGACAACTTCCCGTTTGAGTACGCGCCGGAAAGCGCGCACGAACTCGCGCCGTTCCGCCTCGCTGAGCCGGCGACGCCGCTGCTGGCCGCCTACGTGAAGACGATTCCGCGCACCGCACGGCCGACGATGGATTTCCTGGTCGAACTGAACCAGCGGCTGCAGCAGGAAACGCGGTATCTGATCCGGCTCGAACCCGGTGTGCAGACGCCGGAGGAAACGCTGCGGCTGCAGGCCGGCTCCTGCCGCGATTCGAGCTGGCTGCTGGTGCAAATCCTGCGGCATCTCGGGTTTGCGGCGCGCTTCGTGTCGGGCTATCTGATCCAGCTCGTGCCGGATGTCAAACCCCTCGACGGCCCGGCCGGGCCCAGCGAAGACTTCACCGATCTGCATGCGTGGTGCGAGGTTTATCTACCGGGCGCGGGGTGGATCGGCCTCGATCCGACGTCCGGCCTGCTGGCCGGCGAAGGTCACCTGCCGCTCGCCTGCTCGCCGGATCCGCAGTCGGCGGCGCCCGTCAGCGGCAGCATGGACGAGTGCGAAGTCAGCTTCACGCACCAGATGACGGTGGCCCGGATCTGGGAGGCGCCACGCGTCACCAAGCCTTATACCGATCAACAATGGACCGCCCTGCTTGCGCTCGGCGAGCGGGTCGAGGCGGATCTGCAGTATCACGACGTCCGCCTGACCCAGGGCGGCGAACCGACCTTCGTGTCCGTCGACGATCAGGAAGGCGCGGAATGGAACACCGAGGCCATGGGCCCGACCAAGCGCCTGCGCGCCCGCGAACTGCTGAAACGCCTGCAGGCGCACTACGCGCCGCACGGCCTGGTGCACGACGGGCAGGGCAAGTGGTATCCCGGGGAACAGTTGCCGCGCTGGTCGATGAACCTGTTCTGGCGGCAGGACGGCGAAGCCCTCTGGCGCGAGCCGGCCTTGCTCGCCGGCGACGGCGAAGACTGCGGCGCGACGGTGGCGCAGGGCGAGCGCTTCCTACAGGCGCTCGCCACGCGGCTGGAGGTCAGCCTGGGCAACGTGTTGCCGGCCTTCGAAGATGCTTTTTTCTACCTGTGGCGCGAACGGCGTCTGCCGGCGAATGTCGATCCGCTAACGTCCAACCTCGCTGATCCGGTCGAGCGCGCGCGGCTGCGCCGGCTGTTCACCACCGGCCTGCAGCACGCGGTCGGTCATGTGCTGCCCTTGAGTCACGACGCCGACGACTGGCGCAGTGGACGCTGGTTCCTGCGCGACGAGCGTTGCTATCTCGTGCCCGGCGATTCGCCGCTGGGCCTGCGGCTGCCGCTGGATTCGCTGCCCTGGGCGCGTGAAGCCGATCTGCGGTCCGCACTGCCGCCCGATCCGAGCGCGCCACGCACCGCCCTGCCGCCGCCTGCCGCCCTGCCCGACGGTCATGCGCTCGAACGCGTCACGCCCGCCCCGCCGGCGGCCCACTCGCCAGCGCGCACAGCAGCACCGGCCGTCGTTGAGCGCGCACCGCTGGCCCAGGAATCCGCCGCCTGGATCACGCGCACGGCGCTGTGTGCAGAACCGCGCGCAGGCCGTCTGCATCTGTTCATGCCGCCGCTGCCGAAGCTCGAGGCTTACCTCGAACTGATTTCGGCGATCGAAGACACCGCCAGCGCACTCGGGATCCGGGTCGTGATCGAAGGCTATGAGCCGCCGCGCGACCCGCGGCTGCAACATCTGCGCGTGACGCCCGATCCGGGCGTGATCGAAGTCAACGTGCAACCGGTGGCGTCGTGGGCCGCGCTCGTCGAACAGACCGAATTCCTCTACGACACCGCGCACCAGGCCCGGCTGACCTCCGAGAAGTTCATGACCGACGGCCGCCACACCGGCACCGGCGGCGGCAATCACTTCGTGCTGGGCGGCGCATCCACACCGGATTCGCCGTTCCTGCGCCGGCCCGATCTCCTCGCGAGCATGATCGCCTACTGGCACAACCATCCCGCGCTGTCCTATCTGTTCTCGGGCATGTTCATCGGCCCGACGAGCCAGGCGCCGCGCGCCGATGAAGCGCGTCACGAGGCGGTCTACGAACTCGAGATCGCGATGCGCGAATTGCGCCGGCAGCAGCCGTCGGCCGACACCCCGGTGGCGCCGTGGCTCGTCGACCGGATCTTCCGCAATCTGCTGATCGACGTCACGGGCAATACGCATCGCGCCGAGTTCTGTATCGACAAGCTCTATGCGCCGGACGGCGCGACGGGCCGCCTCGGGCTGCTCGAACTGCGCGCGTTTGAGATGCCGCCGCATGCACGGATGAGTATCGCCCAGCAGTTGCTGATGCGTGCGCTCGTGGCCCGCTTCTGGCAGCGGCCCTACCAGCCCGCGCGGCTCAAGCGCTGGGGCACCGAACTGCACGATCGCTTCATGCTGCCGCATTTCGTGTGGCAGGATTTTCGCGACGTGCTCGCCGAACTCGGCGATGCGGGCTATCCGCTCGATGCGGCGTGGTTCGCGCCCCACCTCGAGTTCCGCTTTCCGAAACTCGGCGACTTCGCGGCGCGTAACGTCGAGGTCGAACTCCGCGCAGCACTCGAACCCTGGCACGTGCTCGGGGAGGCGCAGGTCGCCGGTGGCACCGCGCGTTATGTCGACTCCTCGCTCGAGCGCCTGCAGGTGCGCGTACGCGGGCTGATTGACGATCGCCACGTGGTGACGTGCAACGGCGAGACCCTGCCGCTGCACCCGACGGGCACCAACGGCGAGTTCGTCGCCGGCCTGCGCTACCGCGCCTGGCAACCGCCCAACTGCCTGCAGCCGACGATCGGCGTGCATGTGCCGCTGACCTTCGATCTCGTCGATACCTGGCAGCACCGCTCGCTCGGCGGTTGCCAGTATCACGTCGTGCATCCGGGCGGGCGCAGTTACGACAACTTCCCGGTCAATGCCTTCGCTGCCGAGTCACGCCGGTTGGCGCGCTTTTTCCGCTTCGGCCATACCCCGGGTGAAGTGCGCGTCGCACCGGCGCCAGGGTCGGCGTACTGTCCGTTCACGCTGGACTTGCGGCGCGGCGGCGGCTAAGTTCTGCGCTGTCCACGCCGATAGCGCGCATGCTCCAGCATCTGATTGCCCATTATTCGCAGCCAGCCGATCGCTACGACGAACTCCTTGCGACAACGGGCAGGCCGCGGCTGCACTGGGCGATGATGTGCGAGGAAATCGCCGACGCTTCGGCTGAGGATCTCGAATCGCGCCTCGGCATCGTCGAGCGCGACGTGCGCGACAGCGGGATCACCTATAACGTCTATGCCGATCCGCAGGGCGCCGAGCGGCCGCTCGATCTGGATGTCCTGCCGCTGATTCTGCCGGCGCATGAATGGGCGCCGATCGCGGCCGGCGTCGCCCAGCGGGCGCGGCTCCTGAACGCGGTGCTCGCCGATCTCTACGGCGAGGCCACACTGCTCAAGGATGGCTTGCTGCCACCGTCCCTCGTGCTCGGTCACAGCGGCTACCTTCGCGCAGCCTGTGGCACACGCGCGCCGGGCGGCGTGTTCCTGCACAGTTATGCGCTCGATCTCGCGCGTTCGCCGGACGGTCGCTGGTGGGTACTGGCCGATCGCGCACAGGCGCCATCAGGCGCCGGCTATGCGCTCGAAAACCGCCTGCTGATCGCGCGGCTCTACCCCGACACCTTTCGCGCGCTCGGGGTTGCGCGGCTGTCAGGGCATTTCAGTCTGCTGCGCGACTCGCTGCTGCACTTCGCGCCACCGGGCGACGGCCCACCGCTTGCGGTGGTGCTGACACCGGGCCCGTACAACGAAACCTATTTCGAACACAGCTTTCTGGCCCGCTATCTCGGCTTTCCGCTGGTCGAGGGGCACGATCTGCTCGTGCGCGACGACCGCGTATGGGTGAAAACCGTCGAAGGCCTGCAGCGCGTGCATACCATCCTGCGGCGCCAGGACGACACCTACTGCGACCCACTGGAGTTGCGCGCGGATTCCGCGCTCGGCGTCGCGGGACTCACCGACTGCGCACGGCGTGGCACCGTGTTCATCTCGAATGCGCTCGGCGCGGGCGTGCTCGACTCCGGCGCGCTGCTCGGCTTTCTCCCGCAACTTGCCGCACAGCTGCTCCACGAACCGCTGCTGCTGCCCTCGGTCGCGACCTGGTGGTGCGGCGAACCGGCGGCGCTCGAAGACGCCCTGAAGAAGGCCGAGCACCTGGTGTTCAAGCCGGCCGATCCCGGCCGGCCCTTCGAGCCGGTGTTCGGCCCCGATCTGACGCCCGCCGCACTCGCGCGCTTCAAGCTCGACGTGCGCGCCGCACCGGCGCGCTATGTCGCGCAGGAAATGGTACGCGTGTCCCAGGCACCGACCCTGACGCCGCGCCAGCCGGCGCTGCTGGGCGTGCGCGGCATCGGCCTGCGGGTCTTCGCCGTGGCGACGGCCGACGGCTATCGCGTGCTGCCGGGCGGCCTGACGCGCGTGGCGTCGAAAGGCGATCCGCACGTCGTATCGATGCAGCGCGGCGGTGGCTCGAAAGATACGTGGGTGCTGACCGACGGCAGCAGCGAGAGTGATGTGCCGATGCTCGCGCCCGGCGCGCGTGCCCCGGGCATGACGCGCCGGACCGTCATCACGCCGTCGCGCACGGTGGAGAACCTGTTCTGGTTCGGCCGCTACGGCGAACGCTGCGACGATCTCGCGCGGCTGCTGCGCGTGGCGCTGAACGCCAGCCTGCAGGAAAAGGATCCGACGGCGCTGCCGCATGCCGAGCTCGGCATGCGCGTGGGCCTGTCGCTGCGGCGTGATGCGCTCGCGCAGGACTGGTGTGCGGCCGCAACGCTCGACACCGAACGCGGCCTGCCGGCCAATCTGCGCCAGCTCGCGCGCGTCGCCTACAGCCTGCGCGAGCGCATTTCGCTCGACCACTGGCGGGCGCTGAACCGGCTGGCGCAGGATCCGGTGCTGGGACAGGCATCGAGCGTCGCCGAAGCCCTCGAATGGCTGGACCGCGTGATCCAGATGATGATGACCCTGTCGGGCTTTGCGCTCGACGGCATGACGCGTGACCTCGGCTGGCGCTTCATGTCGATCGGCCGCCGGCTCGAGCGCCTCGCGTTCAGCAGCCTCGCGATCAACGTCGCGCTCGAGATGCAGGACGGCGAAAACCTCGCGTGGCTGCTCGAGCTCGAAGACTCGCTCGTCACCTATCGCGCGCGGCAGATGGGCCGCATGGCATGGCCATCCATTCTGAACCTGCTGATGTTCGATGAAACAAACCCGCGTTCCCTGATGTTCCAGGTCAGCGGCATTCACGACTACCTGCGCAAACTCGAAGCGGCGCTGGGTCCCTGTCATGCTTCGAGCACCGTGCCGCTGCTCGACGAACTGCGCGCGCTTGGCCATCCCGACGACGCCAGCGCCGATCGTCGAAAGCTCACGATGCAGCTCCTGAAGAAGCTGCGCAGCGCGTCGTTCATATTGAGCGACAACCTGACGGAGCGCTTTTTCGCCCACGCGGATCAGGAGTCGAGCACCGTGCTCGCGGTGTGAGGGCAGGATGAGCGTTCGCTACCAGGTCCGCCATCTGACGCGCTATGTGTACGCACACGCGGCGGCGAGCGGCCGCCACCTCGCGCATCTGACGCCGCGGATCACCGACTGGCAGCGCCTCGAGTCGCACGCCCTGCGCATTGCACCGCTGCCCACCGAAGACGATCCGCCGCAGATCGACTACTTCGGCAACACCGTGCGTCGTTGGGCGATCGGCGGGCCCCATCGTAAACTCGAAGTCGAGGCCGAGTCGACAGTCGCCATCGACAGTCAGGCGGAAAACTGGGCGACGGCGGCAGCGTGGGAAGGGGCGCTGGGCGCCCGGGCCGCGGCGCTCGTCGAGTTCACGCTGCCGTCGCCTTACGTGCCGTTGCTGGCGGCGGCCGCCGACTATGCGCGGCCGAGCTTCACGGCCGGTCGCCCGCTGGACGAGGCGCTGCACGATCTGGTGCGGCGCATGCGCGCGGACTTCGTGTTCGACCCGACCGCCACCACCATCGCCACGCCCATCGTGGACGTCATGCGGCGCCGGCGCGGCGTCTGCCAGGACTTCGCCCACTGCCTGCTGAGTGCGCTGCGCGCGCTCGGTTTCCCGGCGCGTTACATGAGCGGCTATGTGCTCGATGAAAGCAGCGGCGCCCGCGGCGGTGGCGCCTCGCACGCCTGGGTTGCCGTGTACAGCCCCGACGTCGGCTGGATCGGCTGCGACCCGACCAACGGCAAGCTGGCCGATCTCGAATTCGTGACCCTCGGCTGGGGCCGGGACTTCGGTGATGTCACCCCGCTGCGCGGCATCGTCCTGAGCCACGGAGCGCAGCAACTGAGCGTCAACGTCGAGTTCAGGCGCCTCTGAGACCCCACGGTCGGCTGCGCTTGACGCGGCGGCGGTCGATTGCGATAAAGCCCCTTCCCGCTGCCGCCCCTGCCTGCCAGGCGCCGTGGCCCCACCCGCTGGCCCAGGAGTGTTTTCCCATGTCTGAGACGGTATTCAAGCTGGGCGTGCTGAAGCTCGGCTGCATCGGCGCGGCCCCCCTGCTCGACCTGCTGCTCGACGAGCGCGCCGATCGCGAGGATCTCGAAGTCCGCGGCTTCACCTGCGGCGCCAAACTGGATCCTGCCTCCTGCGCCGAACCGACCGCCGCCCTGCTCGCCTACCAGCCTCAACTGGTCCTGCTCGTGAGCCCGAATGCCGCGCTGCCGGGCCCGGCGAGCGCGCGCAAGGCGATCGCCGCCGCCAGCCTGCCCGTGATCACGCTGTCCGATGGGCCGTCGAAAAAGGCTTTCTTCAAGAAGAACGAGGAAGGCAAGCAAGTCATGCAGGTGCCCGAGCATCAGGGCTTTATGATTTTCCCGGCCGACTCGATGATCGGCGCGCGCCGTGAATTCCTCGACCCCACCGAAATGAGCCTGTTCAATGCGGACGTCATCCGCGTGCTCGCCGCCACCGGCGTGCTGCGCCTCGTGCAACAGCAACTCGACCGCGTGATCGCAGATCTGCGCGATGGGCGCCCGGTGCTGTATCCGACGTTGACCGTCGCGCCTGACAAGGCGGTTGCCGCCGGCGACTTTGGCAATCCGTATGCGGCGGCCAAGGCCTATGCCGCACTGTCGATCGCCGAGGGCGTGTCGGCTGTCACCGCCGACGGCTGTTTCAAAGAACAGGATCCCGCCCGTTATGTGCGGATGGTCGCCGCCGGCCACGAAATGATGCGCGCCGCCGCGCGTCTGGCCGATGAAGCACGCGAACTCGAGAAAGGCGCCGACTCGCTGGCGCGCACGCCGCATGCGGCCAACGGTGCGCTGCTGCGCAAAACCGCCCTCGACGCGAAGCCGGGCTGAGGCCATGACCTACTGCATCGGCATCGCGCTCGACAAGGGCCTCGTGTTCTGCTCCGACTCGCGCACGAATGCAGGCATCGACCAGGTCAGCACCTACAGCAAGATGCACGTGTTCGGCAAAGAGGGCGAACGCCAGTTCGTGCTGCTGTCGGCGGGCAATCTGGCGACGACGCAGGCCGTCGTGCACCAGCTGCGGCATGACATCCGCACCGAAGACGAGCGCAGCCTGATGACGGTGCAGGGCCTCGCCGAGGCGGCGGACTACATCGGCGAAGTCAGCCTCAAGCGGCAGGCACGCTATCTCGAAGGCGGGCAGTCGACCTTCGACCCGAAGGTCACCTTCATCTTCGGCGGGCAGATAGCGGGCGAGCCGCCGGGCATCTTTCTGGTCTACCCGGAAGGCAATTACATCACGACCTCCCGCGATCACCCGTTCCTGCAGATCGGCGAGAGCAAATACGGCAAGCCGATTCTCGATCGCGTGATCACACCCGGCACGAGCATTGAGGAAGCGGCGAAGTGCGCGATTGTGTCGATGGACTCGACGGTGCGCAGTAATCTCAGCGTCGGGCCACCGATTGAACTGCGCGTCTACGAGACGGATACCCACGTCACGGGCCGGTATCTCAAGTTCGAAGAGGACGCGCCCTATCTGCGAGCGCTGGCGCGCAGCTGGAACCAGAAAGTCGTCGAAGCCTTCGCCGCCCTGCCGGACATCCACTGGGCCGGGTGACGCGGCTCAGTCATTGGCGGCGAACCAGGTGTTGACGATCTCCTGGTGGAGCGCGCCGAGTTCTATCTGCAGTTCATCGATGAACGCATGCAGCCCCTCCCCGAGCAGCGAATCGGGGTTCGCGCGGCTCAGCTTCTGCAGCACACGCCGGTTGCCCTGCAATGGCAGACGACTGCGCGGCAACTGGCCGAGCGCGTGTTCGAGCGTATCAACGCCGAAAGCGACCGCATGCGGGAAGGCGGAGTCGTGCAGCAGGAAGCGCACGACGTCGGGTCCGTTGACGCGCTCGCGGACCTGCTGGCGATACATTTGGTAGGCGCTCAAGGACATCAGGACGTTCATCCACAGGATGTTCTCGTAGGCCGCGAGCGAGGTGCCGGCCCGCTTCAGCACCGACGCCGCGCCGGTATCGACGATGCGCGAGGTCATGTCCATGCGCTCGAGCGTCGCCCCGAGCATGATGAAGTGGTAGGGCTCGCGATGGCTCATCGTGTTGTGCAGCATGCCGGCGAACTGCTGGCTCTTCAGCACGATTTGATCGAGATAGCCGGGCCGGCTCTTGCGCGCGAGCGCGGATTCCGCGCCCTCCTGGGCCGACCAGAACAGGTCGTTGATCAGCTCCCAGGATTCGGACGGCATCACCTCCCGTACCGTGCGCGCGTTCTCGCGCGCGGCGCGCAGCGAGGACACCAGCGAACTCCCGTTCGCGTCCTCGGCCAGTACCCAGCGAATGACATTGCGCTCGGACACGTTGTTGTACCGCGTGCCAAACTCAGCGCCGGTGGCGAGAATCTCGAGCAGCGACTCCCAGATGCCTACCGCCGAGTTTGGCAAGTCGAGCATCAGGTTGTTGTTGACCGCAATCAGGCGCGCCGTGTTCTCGGCGCGCTCGACATAGCGCCCCAGCCAGTACAGTCGTTCAGCTACACGTGACAGCATCGGTTCAGTCTGCGATGACCCAGGTGTCTTTGCTGCCGCCGCCCTGCGAGGAGTTCACGACCAGTGAACCGCGCCGCATCGCCACCCGCGTAAGGCCGCCGGCGGTCACGTAGTGCCGCGCGCCCTGCAGCGTGAACGGCCGCAGGTCGATGTGGCAGGGTGCCAGTTCGCGGCCGAGTATCGTGGGCGTCGTCGACAGGCACAATACGGGCTGTGCGACATAATTGCGTGGCTGGGCTTCGATCAGCTGCGCGAACTGCTGCCGCGTCGCGCGCGACGCGGCAGGCCCGATCATGATGCCGTAGCCGCCGGATTCATTTGCCGGTTTGACCACCAGCTTGTCGAGATTGGCGAGCACGTGCTTGCGCTGCTGGGCGTCGAAGCAGAGGTAGGTCGGCACGTTCGGCAGGATCGCGTCCTCATCGAGGTAGTACTTGATCATCGCCGGCACGTAGGCATAAACGACCTTGTCATCGGCGACGCCGGTGCCCGGCGCGTTGGCGATCGCCACGCGCCCTTTGCGCCAGGCGCGCATCAGCCCGGCGACGCCGAGCATGGTGTCGGCGCGAAAGGCTTCCGGATCGAGGAACGCGTCGTCGATACGCCGGTAGATGACGTCCACCCGCGCAAGCCCGCGTATCGTGCGCATGTATACGCAGTCGTCTGCGCCGATCACGAGATCACTGCCTTCGACAAGTTCGGCCCCCATCTGCTGCGCGAGAAATGCGTGCTCGAAATAGGCTGAATTGTAGATGCCGGGCGTCAGCACCACGATTTCAGGATCGTCCTTCGGCCGCGGCGACAGCGAGGCCAGCGTATCGAACAACTGTGCCGGGTATTCGTCGATCGGCCCGATGTTGTAGGACTCGAAAAGTTCGGGAAACACGCGCTTGGTGATGCGGCGGTTCTCAAGCATGTAGGACACACCGGACGGCACGCGGAGGTTATCTTCGAGCACGTAGACCGTGCCGTTTTTGTCGCGCACGAGATCGCTGCCGCAGATATGCGCCCAGACGCCGTGCAGCGGACGCATGCCGGCACACTGCTCGCGGAAGTTGCCGGCATCCATGATCACTTCGCGCGGGATGATCCGGTCGCGAAAGATGTGCTGCTCGTTGTAGAGGTCGTCGATGAAGCAGTTCAGCGCGGTGATGCGCTGCTTCAGCCCGGCTTCAATGCGCGTCCATTCAGTGGCGCGCACGATGCGCGGAATGATGTCATAAGGCCACTGGCGGTCGAGGTTGGAGCCTTCGCTGTACACCGTGAAGGTGATGCCCATCGCGCGGATGGCCTGTTCGGCCGCCTTCTTGCGGTGGAGCAGTTCTTCGCCGCCGAGGCCTTTGAGGTAGCGCAGCAGCGCGGATGCGCCGGGCCGGGCGCGGCCCGATCCGGCGACGAGTTCGTCGTAAGCGGAGCCTGCTGCGTAACGTGCCCAGTCGATTTCCATGCTGGCGATGAGCATAGTTGCTGCATCGCATTTGGACAATGGGCGGGGCTTAGGCTGTGCTGAACGTCTTCAACGCTGCGTGCACTTCGCGCGCTTTGGACCCCAAAAGCATCATGTCGACACCGCAGGCTATCAGCGTGAAGCCGCGCGTCATCCAGCGGCCGACGTTGTCAGGCGAAACCCCGAAATAACCCAGCGGCAGTCCCTGCGCGCGGCCGGCCGCTTCCACCCGCGCAATCGCGGCCATCACGGCCGGATCCTCGACCTGGCCGGCTTTCCCCATGCTCAGCGAGAGGTCGAACGGCCCCACGAACAGCGCATCGACCCCCGGCGTCGCGGCGATCGCGGCGATATTGTTGACGGCATCGATGTGTTCAGCCTGCACGATGACGGCGATTTCGTCGTTGGCACGCGCCACGTAATCGGCAATGCCATAGCCGTAACCCAGCGCGCGCGAGGTGCCGACACCGCGCGTGCCCTGCGGCGGATACTTTGCCCGCTTCACAACGCTGCGCGCCTGTTCGACGCTGTTCACCATCGGGGCAATGATGCCGGCGGCCCCGCTGTCGAGTACCTGCTTGATCCAGCACTCATCGTGGGACGGCACCCGCACCACACAGGGCAGATCGCGTGCCGCCATGATCAGGCGCTGCAGGCTGGCCGGCGTCAGCGGCGAATGCTCGCCGTCGATGAACAGCCAGTCGAAGCCGACGGCTGACAGCATCTCTATCACCTCCGGCGAATCAATCCCGCAGATCAGACCGTTGAGGCGATCACCGCGACGCAGGCGGGTGCGGAAAGAGTCAGCCATCAGTGCGTTGCTCCGGCGTTGAAGAGTGGCGGTGGACTCAGGCGTCGACCTTGAACGTATGGCTCCACGACATGCCCTTCGAGTCCGTGACATCGGCCCGGAACTCACCTGCCTGCTCCGGCCGGAAGAAAAACCGGAAGCTCGGATCCTCGCTGATCGAGATGCCGGTCTCGGCAGTCATGATGAGCTTGTCGTTGAAGTAGAGCTTCACCGCTTTCACATAGTGCGCGGGCCGGACCAGCTGGGTCTTCTGATCCTTCTGCATGCCGGTGACGTTCGGGTGACTCAGCATCAACTGGCCGACGATCGTGTGATCGGGGTTGCGCTCACCAACCGTGCGGAAGTTCATCGTGCCCATGCGATCCATCGCCTGCTCGAAGTCCGATCCCAGCGGCGCCGAGCAGCCGCCCTGAGCCTTCACGAAATTGGAGACCATGTGGTGCTCGCCGGTGTTCAGTACGGCAACCGCGCGCACGTTCGTGTAATTGTCGATGCGCAGGCGCAGCGCCAGATCGGCGCGCCCCATCTCGGGCGTCATCACGAAGGTGCCGGCCAGCGGCTCGGGGTTGTTGTCGACGATCACATAGATGCGCTCGATGTAGCGCTCAGGCGTCTGCGGGAACTGTGCCTTGATCGTCACCGGCGTGAAGGCCGCGTCCTCGGCGCGGTACGGCGTCTGCATGTCGATGACGGTCTTATCCTCGACGAGGGTCTTCCCGGCGAAGTATCGGGGCTGGAGGAAGGTCTGCCAGACGTCGACCGGTGTCTGTTCGCCGGCGGCCGCCGCGCTGCCGGCGGCACAGAGCAACAGTGTCATGAGCAGCGTCAGCATCGAATTCTTTATCATGTTCATTCGCATAAGCTCCTGCAGCAATTCATGGGCGGCGGGCCCACCCTCGGGCCCATCGCATGGTTCGACCAGCCAACCGACCAGCCATTCCGTGCCCGACCAGTCTACTTTCAACGCGACGACGGCAGAAGCGCCCCGTCGCAGGGCGAAACTATTGTTACCTCGGGACTCAAGTTCTCGTTTGCGCCGTCGAATTGACGCACTATCCGCGTCCATCGCAACCCGGTACTGGAAGACCATGCCTGAACTCGCCGCGACCAGCCCGTCCCGTCTCAAAGCCCTGGCCGTTTGCATCCTGGTCGGACTTGCCGGGCCTGCCAGCGCGCTGGTGAACGACAGCAACAAGAAAGCCGCCGGCGACTTCTACGAAAGCGCCATCACGCGGTTCGGACAGGAAGATTACGACGGCGCGATTATCGAGTTGAAAAACGCGCTGCAGCAGGATGCCAGGATGCTCCCGGCACTGGTCTTGCTCGGCCGCGCCCAACTGGCACTGGGGCATGGCGAGGCGGCCGAAACCTTCCTGAAGGAGGCTCAGGCCAACGGCGCGGACGCTTCCCTCACGGCGGTGCCGATGGCGCGTGCCCATCTGCTGCAGTTCAAGCACGACCAGGTCATCAAGGCCGAGATACCGGCGAGTTTGCCCGCCACGGCCAGGGCCGAGCTCGAACTGCTCCGGGCCCGCGCTGCGCTCGAAACCGACAACAAGAAAGTCTTCGACGCCGCCATCCAGAGCGTTGAAGGCATCGATCCGCAGTCCGACGAATTGCTGCTGATGAAGACCATGCTGGCGATCCAGGAAGGCGATTTCGCGCGGGCACAGACGCTGATTGACGACGCGGCAAAGCTCCATCCGGATTCACCCTATCCGTGGCTGTCGAAGGCGTCGCTGCTGCATACCCGTGGCCAGTTGGCGGAGGCGCTCGAGGCTTACGGCAAAGTCATCGAACTCGACCCCCGCAATACGGAATCCCGCATCGCCCGCATCGGCCTGCTGCTTGATTTACGGCGCGAGGGCGAAGCCGAACCCGATTTCAAATACCTCGACGAAATCAGGCGTGACGACCCGCGCGTCACCTATCTGAAAGCCGTCAAACTGGCCCGTGCAGGTGATCAGGAAGGCTCGCGGCTCGCGTTAGCCCGGGCCAACAGCGTGCTCGGCGCGATGGGGCCAAATGTGGTCAACCGCAATGCACAGCTGCTGCTGGTGAGCGGCATCAGCGCGTTCAGTCTGGGAAATTTCGAGGGCGCACGAACTGCGCTGACGCAGTACGTCCTGATGTCTCCGACCGAACTGGGGCCACGCAAGGTGCTCGGCAGTGTGCTTCTGAAGCAACGCGACTATCGGAACGCCGTCAAGGTGCTGGAAGACACCGCCGACAATCTCAACGAAGACGTCGATATCCTGCTCATGCTGGCTGAGGCTTACGAGGGCGCCGGCAAGAATCACAAGGCCGAAGTGGTCCTGCAGCGTGCCGCCCGGCTGCGGCAGGATGACGCCGCGGTGGCCACCCGGCTCGCGCTGAACCGCGTCCGTTCGGGTGAAACCGGACGCGCCCTCGCTGAACTGTCCACCATCTTCGTGCAGCACGAGCACTCGCCCACGGCTGGCCTGCCGCTGGCCGTGATGTACCTGCAGCAAAACGCCTTTAAGGAAGCGGCAGACGTAGCGGCCAAGCTGCTCAGCCAACTGCCGACGAATCCGGAATACCTCAATGTCCAGGCCATCGCTGAGATTGGCCTCGGCAATTTTGACGCCGGGCGCCGGAATCTGCAGCAAATCCTGGACCAGAACCCGGGAAACAAGGGCGCTCAGCTCAACATGGCCAAGCTGGACCTCCGCACCAAACAGTACGCAGCGGCCCGTGACCGGCTCAAGCTGATGCTGGCCAAAGCCCCGAACGACGCACAGTTGATGCTCGAGCTGGGGCGCGTCGCTACAGCCGAGGGCGACCTCAACGACGCCCTGCGCTGGGGGACCGAAGCCAATCGTCTCGCGCCGGACTCTTTCGACGCAGCTTCGTACCTGATCGATCGCTACCTGGCATCCGGCAAGAAAGCCGAAGCCATAGACCTGGCACTGGAGCAAAGCACCCGCCATCGCGAGAACCTGTTCGTGATGAACAAGCAGGTCGAGGTGATGCAGCTGACGGGCGACATGGAGCGCGCACGCCTGATTCTGAAGCAGATGAGCGCCCTGGCCCAGGCTGACGGCTCCTGGCTGACCCGCATCGCGCGGCACCATCTCGCCAACGACTCGTTGACCGACGCCGCCTATGTGCTCGATAAGGCGGTGCAGAACGACGACCAGAATCTTGAAGCCCAGGTCCTGCTGGCAGAAGTGCAACTGCAGAAGAACAACCTGGACGATGTCACGTCACGCGCGACCGTGCTCATCGATGCGCTCCCGGCCTCCGATGTCGGCCACCGCCTGCTCGGTGACGTGAAACAGCGTCAGGGCGACTTTGCCGGCGCTGCCGACCATTTCCGGCAAGCCCAGGCCCGCAACCCCGGCGACGCGATGAACGCTATCATGCTGTTCGGTGCCCTTGTGGCCGACGAGCGTCGCGACGCGGCACACGCTGTGCTTCAGGCCTATCTCGAGGCTCATCCTGACAACGTAGACGCCAATGTCGCGCTCGCCGAATTGCACATGCGGGCCCGGGATTTCGCGGCCGCCAAGGCTGCATTTCAGACGCCGCTGCGGATGCTGCCGGATCATCCAATGTTGCTGAACAACTACGCTAACGTGTTGTTCGAGCTGAAGGATCCCGAAGCCGTGACGGTCGCACGTCGCGCCTACGATCAGGCGCCGGCAGACCCGCTGGTCAACGACACCCTGGGGTGGCTGCTCGTGAACAGCAACCAGGCAGAAGAAGGGTTGCGCTTCCTGCGCGACGCCCGGACAAGGGATTCGGCCAACCCCGAAATCCACTACCACATGGCTGTTGCGCTGCATGAACTGGGTCGACGAAAGGAAGCCGTGAGTGAGCTGAAATCCCTGCTCGAAACGGCGCCCGCCTCCGACGTGCGGGATAACGCACAGGCGCTGGTACAGCAACTCCAGCGCTGATTCCACCAGGCTTGTTAAGCTGACTTTACAACGCCTGACGTGGTCAATTCTCTGTAGAAAAAATTATAAGCAAATGATTTTTAATATAATTTTTAAACACCCTCTGAGCGCTCCCGGCTCCCGGGGCTTGCCATGGGTCGTTGCAGCGGTTTGCCTGCAACGGATGGCGGGATTCCCGGGTTCGGGTTGTCAACAGGCTTTACAGATCCCCTGCTCCGGACGGCCCCAAACGGCCGAGATATAAAATAAGTACATGATTTATTTGAATTAAAAATAATCGGCCCGGTAATTGCTCTCCTCTCCGTCAACGACAATCAGCGCCATCTCGGCACAAGGCAGATGTACATGAAAATAAAGCTGTCCCCAGCTCGCATCCTCGCTACCGGCGCCCTTCTGCTGTCTGCTGGCGCCGCCCATGCAGCTATCTACTCATTCACCAACGGTGGTAACTCTACGACCAACCTCTCCATCGGTGGTGTGTCGACCGTCCAGCGCAACTACACTGGCGTCTCGGTCACGGGTTGGACGAACAATCGCAATTCGGTCGGCGACGCCAACGCCGAGTTCAACCTGGCGCCGGTGGTCAGCTTCGGCGGCAGCGGTATCGGCGTTCAGTACGGATCCGAAGGCTCTGGCGATGGCCAGCACGCCATCGACAATATCAACACGATGGATTTCGTCCTGCTGTCGTTTGCCTCACCGACCGCGCTGACCGACCTCCAGATTGGCTGGCCGAGCGCGACCGACCCGAAGGACACCGACTTCACGGTGCTGGCCTTCACCGGCGCGAACAACCTGACGGGTTCGCCGACAACTGCCGCCAACGGTGGATTTGCCCTGGCGGACATGAACCTGCTGAATTCGGACACGGCTGACTCCACCGGCCAGACTTACGGCCTGACGAACGCCGGCTGGGAAGTCATCGGTAACCCGAACGACTTGCCGACCAACAGCTTTGCGAGCATCGGCAACGGTTCTTTCAAGTCGTCCTCGTACTGGCTCGTCGGCACGCGCAACAAGTTCCTGGCGACCGGCAGCGACACCGCCGCCGACTTCGGCAAACTGATGTCGGTGCAGGGCTGCACGTCAGGCACCCCGGGTTGCGGCGGCGGCAGTGGCACCCCCGGTGTACCAGAACCGTCCTCCCTGGCGCTGCTCGGCATCGGCCTGATCGGCACGACGATGAAGCGCTGGCGCAAGAAGGCCTGAGGTTTTTTTCCTCCGGCCCCTGCAAGAAGCCCCGCCCTGCGGGGCTTCTTCGTTGCCGGGGTCCCCGCCGCAAGATCAGAAGTGACGGTAGCCGGTCTCAGCCACGCGCATCGGCACGCCAGCCTCGTCAGACAGGGCGACGCCCTCGCCCGCGACGACCTCTCCAATCCGCGTCACTGGGCACTCTGACTCGAGCGCGTCGAGCGCCCGCCCATGTGCCGCCGGCACCGTGAACGCGAGTTCGTAATCGTCGCCACCGCTGGCGGCCAGCAACAGGCGCTGGTCCGGCGCCACCGCGCCACGCAGGGGGGCAGACAGCGGCAGGCATTGGGCGTCGATGCGTAGCGCGCAGCCGCTCTGCGTCGCGATGTGCCCGAGATCCGCCAGCAGGCCGTCCGAGACATCGATGCAGGCCGAGGCGATGCCACGCAGCAGGTGGCCCAGCGCCACGCGCGGCATCGGCCGGCAGAAGCGTTGGATGAGCCAGTCGGCGTCAGGGCGGCCTCCGGCGCCGGCCTGCAGGCACCGCAGGCCGGCCGCGGCGTCACCGAGGCTGCCGGACACATACACGAGATCGCCGGGACGCGCGCCGCGCCGCGTGAGCGCCAGCGCGGCCGGCACCGCGCCGATCACCTGCACCGTCACGGTCAGCGGGCCACGGGTGGTATCACCGCCGACCAGCACGACGCCATGCGCGCGCAGCGCCTGCATCAGGCCCGTCAGGAAACCGCACGCCCAGGCTTCGTCCATCGCCGGCAGGGTCAGCGCCAGCGTCGCCCAAAGAGGCTGTGCGCCCATCGCGGCCATGTCACTGAGATTGACGGCGGCGGCCCGCCAACCGATGTCGGCCGGCGGCAGATTCGACGGGAAATGACGATCGACGACGAGGGTGTCGGCCACCACCACCAGCGCCTGGCCGGGCGGCGGGATCAGCAACGCGCCGTCGTCGCCGATGCCCAGCAGGACATCGGCACGCGTGCCCGCACAGGGCGCGATCAGGTCATAGATGAATTGGAATTCGTTCACCGGCCCGCCATCCGCCGGGGCTGGCGCACGGGCTCAGCCGGCACCGATCTCGGTCGCGCGCAGTTCGCGCGCCAGCCGGTCGAGCACCCCGTTGACATAGCGGTGGGCTTCGTCGGCGCCGAACATCTTGGACAGTTCGATGCCTTCGTTGACGACGACCCGATACGGAATGTGCAGGCAGTGCTTCAGTTCGTAGGCGCCGATCAGCAGGACCGATCGCTCAACCGGCCCGACGCGCTCCCAGGGCCTGTCGAGCAGCGGCTGCAGCAGGGCGCGGAGGTCGTCCATCTCGCGGGGGATGTCGCGCGTGAGCGTCGCGAAGTACTCGACGTCGACCTTGTCGACTTCGCGCTCCTTCAGGAACTCGGCCAGGATGGTCTCGGGCGTCGCGCCCGCTACCTGCCATTGGTACAGCGCCTGTACCGCACAGCGCCGCGCTTTGACGCGGCCGGCGTTGCCGCTCATCGGGCGGCTCCGCGCAGGCAAGGTGTCGGCATCGGACACAAGTCAGAGGCCGCGCAGCAGCGAGATCATTTCGATCGCGGTGACGGCGGCTTCAGCGCCCTTGTTGCCGGCCTTGGTGCCGGCGCGTTCGATGGCCTGCTCGATGGAATCGACCGTCAGCACGCCGAAAATCACCGGCACCCCGGTGTCAGACGCGGCACTCGCCAGGCCGCGCGAGCAGACGCCGGCGACGTGCTCGAAGTGCGGTGTGGCACCGCGGATGACGGCGCCGAGTGCGATGACGGCATCATATTTGCCGCTCGCCGCCATTTTCTGCACGACTATCGGCATCTCGAAGGCACCTGGCACGCGGGCAATCGTGATGCCGTCATCCTTCATGCCGTGACGGCGCAAGGCGTCGAGGCAACCGCTTTCCAGCGCATCGACGATGAAATGGTTGAAGCGGGCGACGACGATGGCAATGCGCGCCGGTGCCGTCAGTATCATGCTGCCTTCAAGGGTGGTGATCATTGTCCGTCGTCCTCAGTTCACGTATTCCACGACTTCCAGCCCGAAACCCGACAATGCATGATACCGGCGCGGATTGCTCATCACGCGCATCTTGCGTACGCCGAGGTCGGCGAGGATCTGGGCGCCGAGGCCAATCTGGCGCCAGTCTGCCGGCGCGCTGCCCTTCTTCACGGCTTCCGTATGGCCGTTGCGATTATCCGGATCGGCGATGCGCAGCACCTGCCGCAACAGTTGTTCATTGTCGACCTGGTTGCTCAGCACCACCACCACGCCCTCGCCCGCCTCGGCTACCCGGCGCAGCGCGTCGCGCAGCGGCCAGCCGGCGTCTTTGCGCACGCTCGCCGTGAGGTCTTCGATCGGATTGTAGATGTGAACGCGCACCAGCGTTGGCCGTTCGGGGTTGATGTCACCGCGCACCATCGCCAGATGTAGATCCTGATGGATTGAATCGCGATAGGCCAGCAGGCGGAATTCGCCGAATTCTGTCGGCAGCACCGCTTCGGCCGCACGTTCGACGGTTTTCTCGTTCTCGATGCGGAAACGGATCAGATCGGCAATCGTGCCAATCTTCAGCCCGTGCTGGACAGCAATCTTCTCGAGATCGGGCCGTCGCGCCATGGTGCCGTCGTCGTTCAGAATTTCGACTATCACGGAGGCCGATTCCAGCCCCGCGAGCAGCGCGAGATCGCAGCCCGCTTCGGTATGGCCCGCACGCGTCAGCGCGCCGCCGCTCTGCGCCATCAGCGGAAAGATATGTCCCGGCTGCACGATATCCGACGGCTTCGCATCGGCCGCGACGGCGACCTGAATCGTCCGCGCGCGATCGGCGGCTGAAATGCCGGTCGTCACGCCCTCAGCCGCTTCGATCGACATCGTGAAGTTCGTACGATGCGTATAGCGCGTGTCCTGCACCATCAGCGGCAGATTGAGCTGACGGCAGCGCGCCTCGGTCAGCGTCAGGCAGATCAGCCCGCGGCCGTAGCGGGCCATGAAATTGACATGCTCTGCGGTGCAATGGCTGGCGGCCAGCACGAAATCACCTTCGTTCTCGCGATCTTCGTCGTCTACGATGATGACCATCTTGCCCACGCGGATGTCGTCGATAATTTCCTCGATTGAATTGAGTTCCATCGCTGTTCCAGACGAATGCAGGTTTGAGTAAGCGTGCGTGCCGCGCCAGGCGCGGCGCTCAGGAGTGCCCGAGCAATCCAGCCTCGCGCACGGTCTTCTCGGTGACACTTGCCGGGGTCGATGCATCCGGCATCAGCAAGCGTTCGAGATAGCGCGCCACGAGATCGATTTCCAGATTGACCAGGCTGCCGCTGCGCAGCCCGCCGAGGGTGGTATGTTCCAGGGTGTGAGGAATGATCAGCAGTTCAAAGTCCGCCCCATTCACCATGTTGACCGTGAGGCTGACGCCGTCGATGCAGATCGAACCCTTCCGCGAGATATAACGCGCGAGTTCCGCCGGTGCGCGCAGACCGAACTGCACGCAGTTGTCGCGTTCGACACGGCTGACGACCTCGCCGATGCCATCGACATGGCCGCTGACCAGGTGCCCGCCGAGGCGATCGGAAAGGCGCAGCGCCTTCTCCAGATTCACCGCATCACCGGCGCGCCTGGCACCCAGCGTTGTACGATCGAGTGTTTCCGGCGAAACATCCAGCTCGAAACGGCCCGGCGAGATCGCGACCGCCGTCAGGCACGGGCCTGACACGGCGATGCTGTCGCCAAGAGCGACATCACTGGTGTCGAAGTCCGCGGCGACGATTGCCATGCGCATGGCGCCACCGCGCGGCGACAGCGATTCGATGCGGCCGAGTGTCTGAATGATGCCGGTAAACATCACCGCAATATCGAGGAAGCGCCCGCGACCGTCAAGCCGAAGCGTCCCCGTCAGGGGCGGGTGTGTCAGGCTGCGACAGGGCGTGCGATGAGGCGCAGGTCCGGCCCGATCCTCCCCACCTCGACGATCTCGAGCGCCGGACAGTCGGTCAGCGAGGTCAGTTCAGTCAGCGCGTAGGCGCTGCGCGCACCGGCGCCGAGGAGTTTCGGCGCGACATGGCAGACCAGTTCGTCGACGAGACCTGCCGCGAGCAGCGCACCGGCCAGCAGCGGCCCGCATTCGACGAGCAGATCGTTGATGGCCAGTGCCCCCAGGCGCCGCAGCACGGCGTGCAGGTCGAGACCGGCCGCCGCGGCGGGCACCACGTCGACGTTTGCCCCGGCGGCCGCGAGCGCCGCCCGCCGGCCCGCATCGACACTCGCGGTCAGCACCAGCACGGGTGCCGGATCGTCAAAGAAGCGCGCCTGCGGCGGGAGCCTCAGGGCCGCGTCGAGCACCACCCGCCACGGCGGCGTACCGCCGAGGTCATAGCGGGGATCCCGCACGGTGAGCGCAGGGTCGTCAGCAAGGGCGGTGCCGATGCCGGTCATCACCGCGCAACTGCGCGCGCGCAGGCGCTGGACGTCGGCGCGCGCGGCCGCACTCGTGATCCACTGGCTCTGACCATTGGCGAGCGCAATCTTGCCGTCCAGGCTCATGCCGGTCTTCAAGGTCACGAATGGCCGTCCGCGTTCGAGGCGCGAAAAGAAGCCACGGTTGAGTTCACGCGCCGGCGCCGCGAGCGCGCCACAGCTGACCTCCACACCGGCAGCGCGCAGCCGCGCGGCGCCCTGCCCGGCTACCAGTGGATTTGGATCCTCAGCGGCATACACCACGCGGGCGACCGCGGCGGCGATCAGGGCATCCACGCACGGGGGGGTGCGGCCGTGATGATTGCAGGGTTCGAGCGTGACATAAGCGCTCGCGCCTCGCGCGGCCGCGCCGGCTTCGCCGAGTGCCATGACTTCAGCATGCGGGCCTCCCGCGTGATGATGAAAGCCGCGGCCCACGGGCACGCCGTCGCGCACGATCAGACAGCCCACCCGGGGATTCGGCCGCGTGGAATACTCGCCACGCGCGGCCAGCCGCAGCGCGTCTGCCATGCAGCGGAAATCCTCAGCGCTGAGTGTCATGACGTGCCGAGCCTGCCGCCCTCGGGCCGCGGCTCAGCGCTTGCCCTTGGGTTCTTCGGCAGGGATCAGATCGAGCTGCTGTTCGCGCAAATCGGGCGGCAGCTCGTTTTCAAGCCGTTCGATTTCCTCCAGAAAGGCGCGCACGTCCTCGAAGCTGCGATACACCGACGCAAATCGCACGTAGGCGACCTGATCGAGCGCGCGCAGTTCGTCCATCACCAGATCGCCGATGCGCCGCGAATCGATTTCGCGCTCGCCGCTTTCGCGCACCCGCCGCTTGATGCGGTTGACCGCGGCTTCTACGCGCTCCATCTCCACCGGCCGCTTCTCGAGCGCCTTGACGATGCCGCGGCGCAGCTTGTCGTCGCTGAATGTCTCGCGCCGCCCGTCACTCTTGATGACGCGCGGCAGGCTCAGCTCGGCTGTTTCGTAGGTCGTGAAACGTGCCTTGCACGCCATGCACTCCCGTCTGCGCCTGATCTGGTCGCCCTCGCCGAGCAGCCGCGAATCGATGACACGCGTGTCGTTGTGGGCGCAGAACGGACAGTGCATCGGCGCGCGTCAGCTCGCGTACACGGGGTAGCGGCTGCAGAGCTCGGTAACCTTGCCGCGAACCTCGGCGTTGACCTTCGCGTCGTCGATGTGGTCCATGACGTCGCACATCCAGCCCGCGACGTCGCGGGCTTCCGCCTCCTGGAAGCCGCGCGTGGTGACCGCCGGCGTACCGACCCGGATGCCGCTCGTCACGAACGGCGACTGCGGATCGTTCGGCACGGCATTCTTGTTGATGGTGATGTGGGCCTGGCCCAGCGCCGCATCGGCGGCCTTCCCGGTCAGCCCTTTCGACACGAGATCCACGAGGAACAAGTGGTTGTCGGTGCCGCCGGAGACCACGTTGAAACCGCGCGACATGAAGATTTCCGCCATCGCCCGCGCGTTCCTGATCACCTGCGCCTGATAGGTCTTGAACGCCGGCTCCATTGCTTCCTTGAAGGCCACCGCCTTTGCCGCAATCACGTGCATCAGCGGCCCCCCCTGGATGCCCGGGAAGACGGCGGAGTTCACTTTCTTCTCGAGTTCCTCATTTCGCTTCGCGATGATGAGGCCGCTGCGCGGGCCGCGCAGGGTCTTGTGGGTGGTGGTGGTCGTCATGTCGGCCAGTTGCACCGGGCTCGGGTACAGGCCAGCGGCCACGAGACCCGCGACGTGCGCCATGTCGGATACCAGATAAGCGCCGACTTCGTCTGCAATCTCCCGGAACTTCGCCCAGTCGATCACGCGCGAGTAAGCCGAGAAGCCCGTCATGATCATCTTTGGTTTGTGCTCGCGGGCGAGCGTGACAACCTGATCGTAATCAATCAGCCCGGTCTTCACGTCGATCCCGTACTGCACGGCCCGGTAGGTACGGCCGGAAAAATTGACAGCTGCCCCATGCGTGAGATGGCCGCCGTGGGCGAGGCTCATGCCGAGCACGCAGTCACCGGCATTCATCATCGCAAGGTAGACTGCGGCGTTCGCCTGCGAGCCGGAGTGCGGCTGCACGTTGGCGTAGTCCGCGCCGAACAGCGCCTTCGCGCGGTCGATGGCGAGCCGTTCGACGACGTCGACGAATTCGCAGCCACCGTAGTAGCGCTTGCCGGGGTAGCCTTCGGCGTATTTGTTGGTCAGCACCGTGCCGGCGGCTTCGAGCACGCAGGGGCTGGTGTGGTTTTCCGAGGCAATCAGTTCGATGTGGTCTTCCTGGCGCTGACGCTCATTGGCCAGCGCCTGCCACAGCTCGGGGTCATAGCGCTTGATGCGCATGTCTTTCGGAAACACTTCGGGTTCCTCCGTCTGGTGTCTGGCAGATTGATGGGGGTGAGCTGCGACCCCATACGCGCGTCGCAGCCCGATCGTGTCGGATACGTTTCGCGCGAGCCCGCAGATCCAGGTGCCACACCCCAACGCCGAGATCCCGAAGCGCGCCGCCGTCTGTGGGTGGAGCGCGCAGCACGTCGAGCGCTGCCATTATTCATCAATGCAGCCATGAGCTCAATCAAAACACCTTGAAAAATCGAATCATTTTCCATTCTGACCGCCCAGGGACGCGCCTTTCGCCGACCTGCAGTTAAGCCCCCCGCAGCCGCTAACCTGAGTCCTGAACAGCAACGAGTCCGGAACCTGTCGACCTCACGCAAGCGTGCAAGCGCCCACGGTGAAGCGACGGCTGTATACCGGCCCAGCGGGGCGAGCGAGGCGAATGGCGGAGCGGGCAGTCAAGGGCAATCCGGAAAAGGCGCTCGAGCAGCGTTTCATGGCGGTCAATCGCGACCGGCTGCGGCGCGTGTTCGAAACCATGCATCCGCGCCAGCAGGCCTACGTCGAGCTGGTGCCACTGCTGTTTCACGTCAACCACCCGCTGCTGCCGGGCTATGTGTCGCAGGAAACTCCGGCCGGCGTCAGCGACTACTCGCCCGGCCGCGCCGCCACCTCTGCTGCACGCCAACTTGTGCGCACGTTTGTCTACGAACACCGCATGCAGCGGAGTTACGCCATCCGCGGCCTGTACCTGATGGGCAGCCCCGGGACCATCGCCTACACCCGCCACAGCGACCTCGACGTCTGGCTCGTACATGACCCTGAACTGCCGGCCGACGCCGTGGCCCTGCTGCGCGAGAAGGCACGGCGCATCGAAGAACATTCGCAGGGCACCGGGCTCGAAATGCATTTTTTCGTGTTCGACGCCGAACGCTTCAAGAGCGGCCAGACGCTCAGCCTGTCCGCCGAGAGCAGTGGCAGCTCCCAGCATTACCTGTTGCTCGACGAATTCTATCGATCCGGCCTGCTGCTCGCTGGCCTGCGGCCGCTGTGGTGGGCCGTACCTCCGGCCGAGGAACATCGCTACGACGAATACGTCGCCGACGCGCTGCGCAAACGCACGCTGTCCGCCCGCAGCTATGTCGACTTTGGCGGGCTCGCGCGTATTCCGGCCGGTGAATTTTTCGGCGGTACGGTCTGGCAGCTCTACAAGAGCATCGAGTCGCCGTACAAATCGGTGATGAAGCTGCTGCTGATGGAGGCCTACGCGGCGGAATACCCGAAAATCGGCCTGCTGAGTCATCGCCACAAACTGGCGCTGCTGCGCGAAGGCGTGACCATCGATGAACTCGACCCCTACCTCGCGATGTACCGCAAGGTCGAAGAGTATCTGACAACGAATGCCGATGAAGGGCGGCTCAGGCTGCTGCGTCGCGCGTTCTACATCAAGACCAACGAGGTGCTGACCCAGCCTCCAGACCCCCGTCAGCCGCCGTGGCGCCGCGAGACGATCGAGGCCCTGACGCGACAGTGGGGCTGGGACAAGCAGGTCTTGCGTCACCTCGATCGCCGCCAGCGCTGGCGCATCGACACCGCGATCGAGGAACGCCGTGATCTGATCAAAGTGCTGCAGAAGAGCTACTCGGTACTGTCCGAATTTGCGCGCCGCTTCGCAACGAACAAACGCATTACCGAGAAGGACCTGACGATCCTCGGCCGCAAGCTCTATGCGGCTTTTGACAAGAAGCCGCAGAAGATCGATCTGATCACGCGCGGGGTCTGCAGTTCACCGGAAGAGGCGGACCTGTCGCTGCATCAACTGGGCAGCGAGCGCAATGGCCCGCAGTGGGTGCTGTTCGACGGCGCTGTGGCGCCGGAGGAAGTCGCGCGCAAACCCCCGCTGCGTCGATCGAAATCGCTGGTCGACATTCTGGCGTGGTGCTTCTTCAACCGGCTGACCGGGTCGGCCACGGCCTGGCATCACTATGGCAACGGGCGACGCCAGTCGGCGCTGCCGGTGCGCAAGATACTCGAGGCGCTGGACAGCGCGTATCCGCAGCATGAGCTGCCGCCATCAGAGCTCAGCGCACTGAGCCGGACGCCGCGCGTGCTGCGCGCGCTGTTCTTCGCCAATGTCGGCACTGATTCCGCCCTGTCAGGCCTGCATGGCGGTGACGTATTGACCAGCGATCGCAACGACGCGTTTCAGTTTGGCGGCCAGCGTGTAAACCTGATTCACAGCATCGACCTGCTCGTGCAGACGAGCTGGGAGGAACTGTTCTGCTTCCGTTACGAGGGCGAGATTGGCATCGCACAGGCGATCTGCGAATACCTGAACCGCCTCGGTTCGCTCGGCGATGCGGTGGCCAGCACCGCGCTGGTCCACTGTTTCGACACCGACTACGGCTACGCGATTGCAGGGCGCCTGAACCACTATCTGACCGAACTCGGCGGCGCGTTCGGGCGCCACGCGGCAGGGATCTCGGCGCACCACATCATCAGCATCGGCGATGCGTACTGCGATATCTGCCGCACACCCCAGGGTTTCCGGCATCAGTTGCATGCCGGCACGACCGCGCTTTACAAGGCGCTCAGCGTGCCGCCTGCAGGTCAGCGTCAGGTCGAGTTCGGCGGGCATCTCGCAACCGAGTTCCCGCTGGCCCAGATGTATGCCATCAACCGGCCAGGTGTGCTGCAGATCTTCGCCCTGCCGCGCCGGGAGCGCATCGAGGTTTTTCTGCTCGGCTCGGACGGCGCGCTGTTCCGCTATCTGCACGACGATCCGGATCCGCTGCCGCTGTTCGATCATCTTGCCCGCTTCCTCGCTAACGTCGAGCGTCATGCGGAGATCCCGGACGCGGGGCGGACACCAACGATCGAATGCACACTGTTGAAGCCCGGGGCCGGCACCTGGTCGATGCATACCGTGCATCCGGCCGGCACCGATCTGCGCCCCTATCTGCCGCTGCGCCTGTTCGCCGATCTTGACCGGGACCGGCATCCGCAGTTCGTGGCCTACCTCGACGACCGGCAGTTCACAACGGAGGAGTTCGGCACTGGCCTGTTCGATGCGATCGCGCGCGAGGTCCTGTCGTTGCGCGAGGGTCGCGCCCGTTACCCGGTCTACATCACCGATCTCGAACTGTCGCCGCTGCTGCTGCAGTCCCGGAACATGGACCAGCGCAATGTCATCGAGCTGCTGCGCCAGAAGCTGCGCATCGAACGTCAGCTGACGCGCGCCCTCGGCCGCGAGCCCCTCGCCGACGACGCCTGAGCCGGGCCTGGCCCCCAGGCGGCGCGTGCGGGGACAGGCAACCCGCCGTTGCGCGTAACCGGTTACAATCGCCGGCGTGTTTTCCGCCAAGATTGCCCCACGATGACCGCTGCCGACGAATTCTTTGCCCGCGCCGAACGCCTGCTCACGCGCTTCGAACAGAGCCTGCCGCCCCAGCACGGGGAATGTCTCGATGACGGCATCGCGTGGCGCTGGCGCAAACACAACGGACGCGGCTGGCTCGACCGCATCACCCGCTTCAACCCGCTGATGCTCGAGGATTTACAGCACATCGAAATCCAGAAAGAGGAGCTCAGCCGCAACACCCGCCAGTTCCTGGCCGGCCTGCCCGCCAACAACGCGTTGCTGTGGGGCCCGCGCGGGACCGGCAAGTCGTCGCTGGTCAAAGCGCTGCTGAACACCTACGCGCCGCAGGGGCTGCGGCTGGTCGAAGTCGAACGCCGCGATCTGGTGGACCTGCCCGAGATTGTCGACGCCCTCGCCAGCCGCCCCGGTTATTACATCGTGTTCTGTGACGATCTCTCCTTCGACGAACACGACCAGACCTATCGTGCGCTGAAGACCGTACTTGATGGATCGGTGCTGAGCACGCCCGACAACATGCTGATCTATGCCACATCGAATCGCCGTCATCTCGTGCCTGAGCGCCTGCGCGACAACCAGGACGCGCGCCACGACGAGGACGGCGAAGTGCATCAGAGCGAAGCCGTCGAAGAGAAGATCTCGCTGTCGGAACGCTTCGGCCTGTGGCTGTCCTTTCATCCTTTCAACCAGGACCGCTATCTCGACATCGTCGCCCACTGGCTGGGCGCTTTCGACGTGCCGGATCGCGACAGCGCCGAGGTGCGGCGGGCGGCGCTGCAATGGGCGCTGCTGCACGGCTCGCGCAGCGGCCGCGCGGCCCATCAGTTCGCGCGCGACTGGGCCGGACGCAGCGCACTTGCCCGGCAGGACGGCGCATGAGCACAGCCATCCCCGACGACATCCGACGCACGCGCGACGAAGCCGATTGCCTGTACACCGGCGCGGAAGTCGCCGCCGCCTGCGACCGCATGGCGCACGCGATCACTGCCCGACTGCGTGACGCAAACCCACTGCTGCTGGTGACGATGACAGGAGGCCTCGTGCCGGCCGGCCTGCTGCTGTCGCGGCTCGATTTCCCGCTGCAGGTCGACTACATCCATCTGACGCGCTACGGTCAGGTCACGCAGGGCGGCGCGATCGAATGGCGCAAGCGGCCGCCGGCGAGCATCGCGCAGCGCACCGTGCTGATTGTTGATGACCTGCTCGATCACGGCCTCACGCTCGCCGCTGCGGATGAAGCATGCCGACAGGCCGGCGCACTCGAAGTGCTGACCGCCGTGCTCGTGGTCAAACAGATCGAGCACCGGCCCGGCCTGCCCCGGGTCGATTTTCATGCACTTGAAACCCCGGATCGCTATCTGTTCGGCGCCGGCATGGACTACAAGACCTACTGGCGCAATTGCGCCGGCATCTACGCGGTGAAGGGCTTATGAAGACATTCGCCATCATCGGCGGCAGTGGACTCGATCAGCTCGGCCCGCTGCAGATCAGCGCGCGACGGTCTGTGATCACCGCCTACGGTGCGCCATCGGGCCCGCTGTGCGAGGGCCTGTTTGCCGGCTCACCCGTGATCTTTCTGCCACGGCACGGCGAGACCCATCGCATCCCACCGCATTTGATCAACTATCGCGCGAACATTGCGGCCCTGAAGGCCGCTGGCGTGACGTCAATCCTGGCCGTGACTGCCGTCGGCGGCATCGGTCCTGCGGCGGGGCCAGGGCGCCTCGTGATCCCCGATCAGATCATCGACTACACCTACGGCCGCGAACATACATTTGCGGACGGCACCGGCAATCAGGTGGATCACAGCGAGTTCACGTCTCCGTTCTCGGCGGCACTCGGACAGTTGCTGATCGACTCTGCGGTGGACGCAGGTGTCGAAATCGTCGCTGGCGGGGTGTACGGCGCGACCCAGGGGCCGCGGCTCGAAACCGCTGCGGAAATCGCCCGCATGGCGCGCGACGGCTGCACGCTGGTCGGCATGACCGGGATGCCGGAAGCAGCACTCGCACGCGAGGCAGGTCTCGACTATGCGATGGTGTCGCTGGTCGTGAACTGGGGTGCAGGCATCGGCGGTACCGCGATTTCGCATGCCGAAATCGGCCACCACCTCGAACATGGCATGAATGCCGTGCTGCGGCTGATCGGCCGCGCGCTGGGCAGCGCGCTCAGTCGCTGAGCGGCGCCGCCGGAACGGCCCCGGACGCAGCGGCCGGCGCTGCATCGATGAGCGCCGGCGCCAGCGCGGTGACTTGCAGCACAATCCCGAGCACTGCGTGATCGAGGTAGTGCAGTTCGCCGCTGCGCAGATTGCGCATCGAGCGCACCCTGAGCGGCGTATCGCCGGCCATCACCACGAAATCCGTGCCCACCCGTATGTCGGTCGTGTCGGCCTGCAGTCGTAGCGTGCCTTCAGCGCGCGGACCTAGGGGCGTCGGCAACGCGAGGCTTGCCTCTACTGCCGCAGGCGCCGCCAGTGCGGCCACTTCGTCGCCCAGATAAACGGCAATGCCTGCATCCCCCGGCTGCCGCCAGGCCGTATGCGACACCACTTCATAAGCGCTCGAACCCGCCAACAGTTTCCCGGCACCTGCCAGACGATGCCTCGTCGACGGCAGCTTCGTGAAGGCCAGTGGTGCAGCGTCCGGCGCCGGACTCTCTGGCGCCTCGGCAAGTCGCCGCGCGCTGGCGAGTGACGGCCCCGTCCCGCTCGCCGTCCACGCGCCCGTGGTGGTCTGCGCCGTGTGCCGGAACACTAGCACTTCGATTTCGAAATCATCCGCCACGGCCGGCTGCAGCGCCGACAGCAGCAGGGCCAACAGCAGTGCCCGGCCGTGCCGACCGAACCCGTTCGCGATCCTCATCATGGGTATTCTCCGCACGCCATCCTTACGTGAGGCGCTCCAGCAGCTTTTCCAGTTCGTTGAATCTTGCTTCGTCTTCGGGCAGGTCCTTGCGCAGCCGAAGCTTGTCCTGACCCTCCAGCCGGTAGTGCTGCGTCGATTGAATGAGCTTGATGACCTTGATCGGCTCCACATTCGGTTGCGGACGGAACTCGATTACGCCGCCCTGACGCGTCATGTCGATGCGCTTGATACCCAGCGTATCGGCCTTCAGGCGCAGCGCCGTCGCGCGGAACAGGTTGTTGACGGCCTGACCGCAGGGGCCAAGGCGATCAATCAGTTCTTCCTTCAGCAGCGTCAACTCGGTCTCGGTCGTTGAGCTGGCGACGCGCTTGTACAGCACAAGGCGTGCGTGAACATCCGGCAGGTAGTCTTCCGGCAGCAGCGCCGGCACGTGCAGATCGATCTCGCAGGCACGCGCGCTGGCAGTGTCGAAATCGGGCTGCTTGCCGGCCTTCAGCGCGGACACGGCCCGATTCAGCAGGTCGGCATAGAGTCCGAAGCCGATTTCCTGAATCTGCCCGCTCTGCTCTTCGCCGAGGATTTCACCGGCACCGCGAATTTCCATGTCATGCGTGGCGAGCGTGAAGCCGACGCCGAGATCCTCCAGCGACTCGATGGCTTCCAGCCGCTTGATGGCGTCGGCAGTCATGGATTTACGCGAGGGCACGATCAGATAGGCGTACGCGCGATGGTGCGAGCGACCGACCCGTCCGCGCAGTTGATACAGCTGCGCGAGCCCGTATCGATCGGCGCGATTGATCAGCATGGTATTCGCGTTCGGCACGTCGATGCCGGTCTCGATGATCGTCGTGCAGACCAGGACATTGCAGCGCCGATGGTAGAAGTCGAGCATCACCTGTTCGAGTTCCCTCTCACGCATCTGTCCGTGCGCAAAGCGCACGCGAGCGCTGGGCACGAGCTCGTTGATCTGATCCGTGAGCTTTTGGATGGTCTCCACGTCGTTGTGCACAAAGTACACCTGACCGCCACGCGCCAGCTCGCGCATGATCGCTTCGCGCACGAGTTCATCCGACCATTCATAAAGGAAGGTCTGTACGGCCAGCCGCTTCGACGGCGCCGTGGCAATCACCGACAGATCGCGCGTGCCGGACAGTGCCATGTTCAGCGTGCGCGGAATCGGGGTGGCCGTCAGCGTCAGCAGGTCGACTTCGGCGCGTAGCGACTTGAACTGTTCCTTCTGTCGCACCCCAAAACGATGCTCTTCGTCGATGACGACGAGCCCCAGATCCTTGAAAGTGATGTCGCGGCCGAGCAGCTTGTGGGTGCCGATCACGATGTCGACGGTACCGGCGGCGAGTCCGGCCATGCTTTCCTTGACCTCACCCGATTCACGAAAGCGCGAGAGCTGTGCGATGCGCACCGGCCAGTCGGCGAAGCGATCGCGAAAGGTCTGGTAGTGCTGCTGGGCGAGCAGGGTCGTCGGCACGAGCACCGCCACCTGCCGCCCGCCATTGACCGCTATCCACGCCGCGCGCATGGCGACTTCGGTCTTGCCAAAACCCACGTCGCCGCAGACGAGTCGATCCATGGGCTGCGCGCGCAGCATGTCGTGCATGACCGCTTCGATGGCGCCCAGCTGATCGGGTGTCTCCTCGAACGGGAAGCCCTGCTCGAACGCACGATAGGCTTCGTGGTCGATCTTGAACGCATGCCCCTTGCGCGCTGCCCGACGCGCGTGGATTTCGAGCAGTTCGGCGGCAACGTCGCGAATGCGCTCTGCGGCGCGGCGCCGCGCCTTGTCCCACTGCCCGCTGCCAAGCTTGTGCAGCGGCGCGCGCTCGGGGTCGATGCCGGTATAGCGGCTGATCACTGCAAGCGCGCTGACCGGCACATAGAGCTTGTCGCCATCGGCGTATTCGAGCTTGATGAACTCGTTCGCCACATCCCCGACCTGCAGGACTTCCAGGCCGAGATAGCGGCCCACGCCGTGCATCTCGTGCACAACCGGCGCGCCCACCCGCAGTTCCGCCAGATTGCGTACCACCGCTTCCTGGTCGACATTGCTGCGGCGACGGCGGCGGCGCTGCGCGGCGCGTTCGCCGAACAGCTGCAGTTCGGTGATGAGCGCGAGCTTCGGCTCGTCAATCTCGACCCCTTCAGCGAGCGGTGCCACGCCGAGCACGACGCGCTCGGTGCCATGTTCGAACTCGGCCCAGGAATGCACCTGCGGCAGCGCGATGCCGTTTGCGCGAAACAGCTCCAGCATGGTCTCGCGCCGGCCGTTTGATTCGGCCAGGAACAGCACGCGGCCGTCGTAGCGCGACAGGAATTCGGTCACGGCCAGCAACGGCGATTTGGCGCGCGAATCGATGGGCAGACGCGGGCCTGGTCGCGTACCGAACTTCTCCGCGCGCGCGCGCTCCTCCCAGGATTCCGGATCGACATGGATGCGTGGATAGCTGCCGATCTGCGTCGTCAGCTCGTGCTCGGCGAGGAACAGCCGCACGGGCGGAAGAATGGGCCGTTCGATATCGTGACGCAGCTGCTCATAGCGTTCATCGACGGTGCGTCGGAAGGTCGCAGCGGTTTCCTCGATGTCACCGTCGATGATGATCAGGGTGTCCGGCGGCAGATAGTCGAACACGCTCGACACGGACCCGAAGAACAGCGGCAGATAATATTCGATGCCCGGCGGCGCCATGCCGTCACTGATGTCCTCGTACACCGGGCTTTTGGTCGGCCGGCCTTCGAACGCGAGGCGCCAGTTGTGCCGGAAGTTCGCGATCGCTTCGGCCGTCAGGGGCACCTCGCGGCCGGGCAGAATACGCAGCGTATCGACGGTCGACGTCGACAGCTGGGTTTCAGGATCAAAGTGCCGCAGCGCTTCGATTTCGTCACCGAACAGGTCGATGCGAAACGGCTGTTCGGCGCCCATCGGAAAGACGTCGATCAGTGAACCGCGAATCGCAAAGTCGCCGTGGTCCATCACCTGCGGCACGCTGCGATAACCGCCTTCCTGGAGCCGGCGCCTGAAGGCTTCTCGGTCGAGCACGTCACCACTCTTCAGCATGAAGCTCTGTGACTGCAGCCACTGATGCGGTGGCAGACGGTGGAGCAGGCTCGTGACGGACATGATCAGCATGCCGCGCCGCAGATCGGGCAGGGCCGCGAGCGTGGCCAGGCGCTCGGAGATGATGTCCTGATAGGGGCTGAACCGATCGTAGGGCAGCGTTTCCCAGTCCGGCAGATGGTACTTGTCGAGCGATGGCGCAAAGAACGGCACTTCGGCGTCGAGTTGCGCGGCGTGCAGCGAGTCCGTGCAGAGGACAAGACAGAAGCCCGGATGCGCCGCGGCGGCGCGGGCGATGGCCAGTGCGCGCGATGCGCCGTGCAGGCGGCTCCAGCGCGTGGCGGTGGCCGCGCGCTGCGGCAGCACGGGCGACAGGGGACTCAGACGATGCTTATCGGACATGTTGGGGACTCAGGAAAATCGCGCGGGGCGCGAAGAACCGCTCAATCCTTCCGCCGGATGTCGGCGAGGCTCGCGGCGATCGCGGCGACTGCCGCCGCCGGTGACGGCGCGCGGATGATGGGACGGCCGATCACGAGATAGTCTGCGCCCGCTTCAATGGCTGCGGCTGGCGTGGCGATACGTTGCTGATCGTCCTGCGCGCTGCCGGGTGGACGCACCCCCGGGGTCACGGCCAGAAATGCCGCGCCGAGACGTTTGACGATCGCGATCTCCTGCGGCGAGCACACGACACCGTCGAGTCCGCAGTCGCGCGTCAGCTGCGCCAGCCGCTCGACCTGCACCGCCGGCTCGATATCGAGGCCCACTTCGACCAGCCGCGAGCGATCAAGGCTCGTCAGCACGGTAACGGCGATCAGCAGCGGGCGCGTGGCAGCGTCGCCCAGCGCGTCGCGCGCCGCTGTCAGCATGTCGCGGCCACCACAGGCGTGGACGTTGATCATCCATGCCCCAAGGCCGGCCGCGGCGCGGCAGGCGCCGGCGACCGTGTTCGGAATGTCATGAAACTTGAGATCGAGAAAGACAGGAAGATCCAGTTCGCCCAGTGCGGCTAGGATGGCCGGCCCCTCGGCCGTGAATAGCTCCTTGCCAACCTTCACCGCGCAACCGCTGCCACGCAGCGCTCTCGCCGTCTGCAGCGCGTCGGCGGCCTGCGCGTAATCGAGGGCAACGATGATCGGCACCGCCGGTTTCAAGTTCGGCATGATCATTCACCCTCGATGCCGTGGATCGGCTTGACCGTGCTCCACGATTTGCAGCCCGGACAATGCCAGTGCATGGACCGCCCGGAAAAGCCGCAGCTTCCGCATTTATACGTTGCTTTGCCGGCGATGAGCCGGAGCGCAGTTTCCTTCAGAATCAGCAGGTCCTCACGCGACTCACCGGCAGCACCGGTCAGCGCGTATTCGATCAGGCGATCGATGCCGCGGATGGTCGGACGGATTTTCAGCTCCTGCACGACATAGCGCTTCGCGGCTTCGAGCCCGATTTGTTCGTCCAGCAACTCGGCGAGTGCCAGGGTGGGCGACACACCTGCCCGCAACGCAGCCAGTCGTTCCAGATAGTCGCGCAGTTCGTCGTGGCGCTCCAGCTGACGAAAGCACTTGATGGTCATCGACAATGCTTCCGGCACGAAGTCGATGTCTTGATGCTCAATGCGTTTCAGGTACTGAAGTGCGTGTTCAAAGTCCCGCGCCTGCATCGCTAGATTCGCGCTCATCAGACTTGCCCGCACGCATTTGCGATCGGTGGCGAAGGCCTTGTCGAGCAGATCCTGCGCCGCGTCCCGCTGCTGGCGCTCGATCTGCGCCTGCGCCTGTTCACACAGAAAGTGCGCGCGTTCATTACTCAGATTCTGGCCTGTCACGGCCTCGAGCCGGCTGCAGAATTCGAGAGCTTTGGTCCAGTCCTGTTCCTGCTGGTAGATGTCAACGAGATGGCGCAGCGATTGCTGCTGATACATGCCGGTGTCGAGCAGTTCGAGAAACAGGTTCTCGGCGCGATCAAACAGGCCGGAGCGCATGTAGTCGAGGCCCAGTTCGAGCAGCGCGAGCCCCCGCTGACGGATGTCCAGCGTCGAACGCGCGACCAGATTCTGGTGTATGCGGATGGCGCGGTCGACTTCACCGCGACGCCGGAACAGATTGCCAAGCGCGAGATGAGTTTCGACCGTCTCGGTCTCGACTTCGAGCACTTTCACGAAGACTTCGATCGCCTTGTCCGGCCGATCGTGGAGCAGGTAGTTCAGGCCCATGAAGTAGTCCGTCGCAATCTGCGAGGACTGCTCACGGCGCGCCGTCTGGGCAGCGGCCTCGCGCCGCCCGATCAACCATCCGGACAGCGCAGCGGCTGGCAGCAACAGAACCGCCACCAGGAACAGCGCCTCACTGCCCATTCGAAGGTTCGTTGGGGCTGGCGGGTTCGGCGCTGGCCGCGCGGGCCAGCGCAAGTTCGCGCGCCTGGCGCTTCAGTTGCCGCGTCAGCCGCCAGCGTCCGGGCAGCATCGCAAGCGCGCCCAGGCCAGCCCCAAGCGTCAACGCGCCGACGGCGAGCCACGAAACGGGCACCTCGGACTGGAATGCGTAGAAATCGAGCTTGAGAGGGCCGTGATTGCGGACATGGAAAGCCAGGCCAGCAACCAGCACGATCAGCACCGCCGCGGAGCGAAGCAATTTGCCCATTGCGTTACGCTCCCTTCATCGGTGTGGGTAGGGACTGGGCTGGTGGCCACCGGGTGGCGGCCCACCAAGCCGGTCAATCCTCGTCGTCGTCCGGTTCGTCGTCGTTGTAACCGGCCGCCCGACGGCGCTCGCGTGCCGCCTGTATGGTCGCCTCGTCGAGCGCATTGACCCGCTCCCGCAATTCCTTGCCTGGTTTGAAATGCGGCACATACTTGCCGGGCAGGGAGACGGGATCGCCAGACTTCGGGTTCCGGCCCACACGCGGGGGCCGGTAGTGCAGGGAAAAGCTGCCAAAACCCCGGATCTCGATGCGCTGGCCGGTGGCCAGCGTCTGCGCCATCTGCTCCAGCATGGTCTTGACCGCGAGTTCGACGTCGCGGTAGCCCAACTGGGCCTGCTTGCGCACCAGGATTTCGATCAGCTCTGACTTTGTCATTCTTGTTCTCGCCCCATCAGAAGCACGTTGCTCTCAAAAGCAGATTGCTCTCAATTGCGCAGCACTGCCGCGCGCCGAAGTCGGCGCGCGCGGCGCTCACTTGTCGAGTTGCTCCTTGAGCAGATCGCCCAGCTTGGTCCGCATGACACCTTCGTTCTCGGTGCTGTAGGCCTCGAGCGCGGCAGCTTCGTCGCCGGTTTCCTTGGCCTTGATCGAGAGGTTGATCACGCGGCGCTTGCGGTCGACGCCGACGATCATCGCTTCGAGCTCTTCACCTTCACGCAGCACCTTGCGGGCGTCGTCGACCATGTCGCGCGAGATTTCGCTGGCGCGAATCACGCCCTCGATGCCGTCACCGAGGTTGACGGTGGCGGATTTCGCATCGACCAGGAGCACGGTACCGGTGACGATGGCGCCCTTGCCGTTGGCGGCGAGGTAGCCGGAGAACGGGTCCTGGGCCAGTTGCTTGACGCCCAGCGAGATGCGCTCGCGTTCGGCATCGACTGCCAGCACCACGGTTTCGAGCTCATCGCCCTTCTTGAAGTTGCGGACCGCTTCCTCTCCCGCGATGTCCCAGGACAGGTCGGACAGGTGCACAAGGCCATCGATGCCGCCGTCGAGGCCGACGAAAATACCGAAGTCGGTGATCGACTTGATGACGCCGCTGACGCGATCGTTCTTGCTGTGGCTGACCGCAAATTCTTCCCACGGATTCGCCTTGCACTGCTTCATGCCCAGCGAGATACGGCGACGCTCCTCGTCGATGTCGAGCACCATGACTTCGACTTCCTGGCTCAGATGCACAACCTTCGACGGGTGGACGTTCTTGTTCGTCCAGTCCATCTCGGACACATGCACGAGGCCTTCGACGCCCGGCTCGATTTCCACGAAGCAGCCATAATCGGCGATGTTCGTGACCGTCCCGAACAGGCGCGCGCCTTCCGGATAACGGCGGGAGATGTCGACCCACGGATCCTCGCCCAGTTGCTTCAGCCCCAGTGACACGCGGGTGCGCTCACGGTCGAACTTCAGCACCTTGACGGTGATTTCCTGGCCGATCGCAACGACTTCGGACGGATGCTTGACGCGGCGCCAGGCCATGTCGGTGATGTGCAGCAGGCCGTCGATGCCGCCGAGGTCGATGAACGCGCCGTAATCGGTCAGGTTCTTGACGAGACCCTTCGTGACCGCGCCTTCCTTGAGGCTTTCGAACAGCGCTTCGCGTTCGGCAGAGTTCTCGCTCTCGACGACCGCACGGCGGGACACGACGACGTTGTTGCGCTTGCGGTCAACCTTGACGACCTTGAACTCGAGCGGCTTGCCTTCGAGGTAGCTGGTGTCGCGGACCGGGCGGACATCGACCAGCGAACCCGGCAGGAACGCGCGGATCGTATCGATGTCGACGGTGAAACCGCCCTTGACCTTGTCGCTGATGATGCCGGTGACGCTCTGGCCGGCTTCGCAGGCTTTTTCGAGTTCGTCCCAGGCTTTGGCGCGCTTGGCCTTGTCCCGCGACAGGCGGGTTTCGCCGTTGCCGTCTTCGACGGTATCGAGCGCGACGTCGACTTCATCACCGACGGCGACTTCCATTTCGCCCTTCGGATTGCGGAACTGCTCGGCCGGGACGTTGCCCTCGGATTTCAGCCCTGCATTGATGATGACAAAATCGGCCCGGATGGCGACGACGATGCCCTTGACGATGGTGCCCGGCCGCATCTTGGCGGCAACCTGGCTGCTCTCAAACAGCTCTGCAAAACTCTCCGACATAATTACCTGATTTCTGTGTATGGGCTTCGCAACATGTGGCGCTACCGGCGTATCCGGTATGGACAGGGCGCCCGTCTCCGAAGCCGGGGTTAAGGGTTGAACAAATGGACATCCGCCGCGTCAGGCGATGCCACGATCACGCAGCAACCGTCTCACGCGGTCTTCCACTTCGGGAATCCCGAGATCCGTGGTATCGAGGATTTCAGCGTCGGGAGCGGGCTGCAACGGCGCAACTGCGCGTTGCTCGTCCCGTTGGTCGCGGCGTCGGATGTCCTCCAAGAGCGCCGCGAGGTTAACATCAATTCCTTTGCCCTTCAACTGCTTATGGCGTCTCTCCGCGCGCGCTTCTGCGCTCGCCGTCAGGAACAGCTTGAAGGCGGCGTCGGGGAACACGACCGTGCCCATGTCGCGCCCGTCAGCGACCAGCCCGGGCGCCCGCCGAAAGGCCCGCTGGCGGGCAAGCAGGGCCTCGCGCACGGCGGGCAGGGCCGCTACCACCGATGCGGCCGCGCCACCCTCTTCGGTGCGGATCGCGCCCGTCACATCCTGGCCATTGAGCAGTACCCGCGGTTCACCGTCGCCGGCCGCAAAGCTCACCGGCAGTGCAAGCGCGAGCGCTGTGACGCCGGCTTCGTCGGTGAGATCCACGCCGGAGGCGCCAGCGTTATGCGCCAGCACCCGGTACAGGGCGCCGCTGTCGAGAAAATGCCAGCCCAGCGTCTGCGCGAGGTGCAGGCTCAGCGTGCCTTTGCCGGTGCCGCTCGGGCCGTCGACGGTGACGACCGGAACGGTCACAGACCAAGGCCGACGGCGCGCGCCAGGGCGGTGAAGGTCGGGAACGAAGTGGCGATCGTGGCGGCACCGTTGATTCGCATCGAGCCGGCGGCGCGCAACGCGGCTATCGCGAAGGACATCGCAATCCGGTGATCACCGTGGCTTTCGACGCTGGTGCCCTGCAGCTGGCCGCCCCGGATCTCGATGCCATCCTCGAAGGTCTCGAGTTCGATACCGGCGGCGGCGAGCCCGGTCGCCATCGTCGCGATGCGATCGCTTTCCTTGTGCCGCAGTTCGTCGGCGCCGCGCACGCGCGTTACGCCATCGGCGCAGGCGGCGGCCACGAACAGGATCGGAAATTCGTCGATCGCCAACGGCACCCATGCCGGCGGGATGTCGATACCGCGCAGCGCGGCGCCGCGCACCCGCAGATCCGCGACCGGTTCGCCGCCGACATCGCGCTCGTTCAGGCGCTCAATGTTGGCGCCCATGCGCTCGAGGATTAACAACACGCCGGTGCGCGTCGGATTTACACCGACGTTCTCGAGCAGCACGTCACTGCCCGCCGCGATGCTGGCGCCGACGATGAAGAACGCGGCCGAGGACAGATCCGCCGGCACGGTGATGGAGGCCGCCCGCAATCGCTGGCCGCCGTCGAGACAGACCCGCGGGCCGGCGACATCGACCGTCACACCGAAGCCCCGCAGCATGCGTTCCGTATGGTCACGTGTCGGTGCCGGTTCCTCAACACAGGTGCGGCCGGCAGCGAACAGGCCCGCCAGCAGCACGGCGGATTTCACCTGCGCGCTCGCGATCTGCATCGGAAACTCGATGCCGTGCAGCGGCGCACCGGCGCTGACAACGAGCGGTGGCGTGCCGCTTGATTCGGTGGCGATCTGCGCGCCCATGCACGTGAGCGGCGCGGTCACGCGTTGCATGGGCCGGCGGCGCAGGGAACCGTCTCCAGTCAACGTCGCGGCTATCCCGGCACCGGCCAGAATGCCGGTCAGCAGGCGTATTGAGGTACCGGAGTTGCCAAGGTCGAGTACGTCAGTCGGCGTGCTCAGGCCGCGTGCGCCGGCGCCGTGCACCCGGAGCAGGCGGCCACCGTCGAGTTCTTCGATCTGCACGCCGAGCGCGCGGAATGCGCCCATCGTCGCGCGCACGTCCTCGCCGAGCAGGCAGTCGCGAATCTCGGTGATGCCTTCGGCCAGCGCACCGAACATCACCGCCCGATGGGAAATGGATTTGTCACCCGGCACGCGCAGCGTGCCGCGCAGCGTGCCGCCGGGATGGACCACGAGAGTTTCTTCGATCGTCGTCATGGGGCTGCCCTCCGCCGCAGGAATTCATCACGCGCCGCCTTTGCCCGGCCGAACCCGGCCTCCACCGCCGCGTCATCGCCCGCTTCGATCGCGCCGCGCAGCGCGGCAAGTGTGTGCTCGAAGCGATCGCAGACCGCGAGCAGCGCCGTGCGGTTGGCCATCGAGATGTCGCGCCACATCGCAGGGTTGCTCGATGCGATACGCGTGAAATCGCGGAAACCGCCGGCCGCGAAATCAAAAACATTCACCGGCGTGTCGAGATCGAGCAGACAGTTGACGAGCGCGTAGGCGAGCAGATGCGGCAGGTGACTCGTCGCGGCAAGGACTTCGTCGTGCAGGTCGGCGTCCATGTCATAGACGTCTGCCCCCGTTGTTTCCCACATGCGGCGCACGGTGGCGTGCGCGGCCGGCAGATTCTCTGTGACAGGCGTCAGGATCACACGGTGCCTGACATAGAGATCGGCCCTGGCGGCTTCGACGCCACTGTGCTCGGCGCCGGCGATCGGATGGCCTGCGATGAAGCGTGCACAGCCCTGCGACAGATGCGCGCGCGCGGCGTCAATGACGCAGCGCTTGGCGCTGCCGACATCGGTCACGA
>Ga0163144_10001251_pt1 | contig 59942 bp, 52 predicted proteins | sample OliLak19BULKMAT1_FD_123175 | JGI IMG/M metagenome (GOLD analysis project Ga0163144, IMG submission 123175) | Freshwater microbial mat bacterial communities from Lake Vanda, McMurdo Dry Valleys, Antarctica - Oligotrophic Lake LV.19.BULKMAT1 | ecosystem: Environmental > Aquatic > Freshwater >...
ATAGGCAAAAATGCCGATTACCTCGATTCTTTGATTAATGATAATTCTACGCTTTTTGGACTTTTTGGAGGAAGAAATTTGGTAGTTTCAGCGCACAAAACAACCATCAAAGATTATGATTTTTTGTTTCTAGTAAATTTAAGTAAAGGCTCTAAAATTGGTTTTATTGAAGAAACCCTTGAACAAGTGCTAAAATCATCTGGTTTAAGGGTGGAAACAAAAGAGTTTAAAAACAAAAGCATCATTAGTGCTTATGATAGGAAGACAAAGGAAACCCTTTATTTTTCAATTGTCCAAAATTACCTATTGTGTTCATACACCAACCAGTTGATTGAAAATTCTATAATGGAAGTTGAAGACCCTCATTTAGGAAGAGAAGAAAATTTTCTAAATATTTACAAGGAAACTTCCGAAGAAGGTTTGTGTAAACTATACATCAATTACAGCTATATTGATGAGTACATGCAATGTTACAGCAATGAAGCCAATCCACTTGTAAAGGATTTAAGCAAGATTTTGCTTTTTAGTGGTTTAAAACTAGAAGTCGAAGATGAATACGCTGAATTAGAAGGTTATACCAATATAAATGATTCAACAGAATCGTATTTAAAGGCATTAATGCTTTCAGGAAAGGGTGGAATTACTGCACATAAAATATTACCTAAACGTACTGGAATTTATTATTCATTAGGTTTTAAGACAGGGATGGAGTTTTATACTAACCTCGTTACGGTGCTACAAACCGATACTAAGGCTTGGAACGAATTTGAGAAGAACAAACAAAAAATAGAACGCTTACTTAAAATTAATTTAGAAACAGATATGCTAAGTTGGGTGGGTGATGAAGTTGCCTACGTTGAGAATGAACCATCAAAATATACAGAACATTTGGATGATATTATGGTAGTAATGAAAGCTAACAATATCGGGTATGCCAAAGAAAGACTTGATTTTATTTCTGAGCAAGTAAAAAAACGCACACCTGCTAAGTTTAAAAAGGTTGATTACAAAAGTTATAGCATTAAATATCTGGATATTAAAGGGATATTCAGATTGTTTTTTGGTAAAATTTTCTCAAAACTTGAAAAGCCTTACTACACAATTGTTGATAATTATGTTGTGTTTAGCAATAACCCAAGAACCATTATTAGTTTAATTGAAGACTACGAAAGTGGCAACACATTAGGTAAGGATGAATATTTTGATAACTTTATAGATAAATTCAACCGTGAATCAACCGTCTTTTCTTATATTTCTGCAAACAAAGCTTTCCCTTTATTTATCGGTAAAATGGATCCTGGCACTAAAGTTTCGGTCAAAAAAAATGAGAATTATTTTAGATCATTTCCACAAATCGGATTTCAATTGACCGCAAAGGAAGATAAATTTTATACAAAAGTGAGATTAGAATTTTTGGAGTACAAACCTGATACTTCCTACCAAATGCTCGACAGTTTGGCAGAACAACAAGAGGATGCGGCTGCTATGTTAGATTCTTTGGATGATATTCAAAAATTCTTGCTGACGAAATTTGAACACAACGTTATGAAGGATTATTACGGTAATTCTGACAAATTAAGATTTGAGGCAGAAACTAAAAAAGGGGAATTGAATGGTAAGTACAGAGAATTTTACGAAACCGGAGAATTAATGGTTTTTGGCCATTATCGCAAAGGAGAGAAAAGGGGCGTTTGGTACACCTACAACAAGAATGGCACTTTGTTGCGAAAAGAGAGATTAGGAATTATTGGGAGGATGATGGATAATTTGGGGGATTAATACCTGATTTTTATGGTGCTTTCAAATACATGTAGAATGGTTGGAATAAATTTTTCATAATCGAATTCTTCTTTGACCACGAGTTTACCGTTTTCACCCATTTTATTAAAGTCATCATAATTTTTATACCTTGCAATGATGGCTGCAGTTAAATTAGCAGGATTATCCGGTTCAATAAAATAAGTATTCTTGTTATGTTCCAAATAGAGTTCAATATTCCCTACTTTTGAACAGATAGTAGGTATACCAGTTGCTAAATACTCTCCTAATTTGGTAGGAAAGCCATAATGTGAATACTTGTCATTGGTTCTATTCAGAACAAGTAAATCACATTTAGATAGCCATATAGGAACCTGATTGTATGTTATTTGTCCTGATTTTTCTACCTGACCGTTAAGCAGATGTTTTTTTAGCTCTAAATTTATTTCCTTCCTGTTTGGATTAAAACCTATGAGTTTCATCCTTAGGTGAGGTAGATATTCCAGTGAATCTTTAAAACTTTTAATAATATTTTTAACGCCGTCCTTTGGAGCAAAGGAACCTAAGTATCCAATAGTATAAAAAATACCATTCTGTTTCTGAAGTTCAAATCTACTTAAATCGACTACAATCGGTATTTTGGTAATTTTATTTTCAGGAAAATAATTTTTAAAGTGATCTCTTAAGTTATCTGAAATAACAAAAAGATGAAAACAAATATATTTTAATAAATAAGCGTCAAGTTTATCAGTCAGTCGTATAAATTTATAAAAGAAATTCTTCGTTAATACCGTTTCGTCTAGTTCTGTTTTTTCAATGATTAAGGGTATTCCTAATAATTTTGAAATGAGGTAGATGTGCCAAAAAAATAAAAATCTAGGATTGTATAAAAATATTATATCGAAGTACTTCCTTTTTTTAAAGAGAAGAACAGATGAATTAAAAACAGCTAAACTATAGTTAAAAAATCGAACTATTAAAAATTGACTTCTTGAGGAAGTTCCACTTAGATAATTGAAATAGAGACCATCAAAAAAGCCTTTACTTTTTTTATTAATTCTATTTGAATTAAAAATAGTAGGGCTTAATAAAAAGAGAAATATTTGATTTCCATTTTTTTTTAAGCCATTTGCCAAGCAACGAATCCTAGCATTTGCAGCGTTTCCTTCCTGAAAATCAATATTTGCAAACCACGCTATTTTCAAGGTAGATAATTATAGATTTTTTAAATCTCTTAGATTATAAATTCTCTCAATAATATCGACCACCTTCAAGCCTTCTAGTGCATTGGTATCAATTTGACTTTTCCCATTCAATGTATCTATAACATTTTGAATTACATAATGATGATTAGCAGCACTGCCTTTAAATGGGCCGTAATCATTTGGTGGGTTGGTAGGAGGAAGCTCAGGCAAAACATAATTTTCAATATGACAATACTCAACCTCGTTAAGATATTGACCACCAAGTTTAACACTTCCCTTGGAGCCAATTACGGTAATACTGCTTTCCATATTTGTGTCCCAGCATGATGTTGAGAAATTGATGCATCCTAAGCCATTCTTGATAAATTCAAAATTAACCACCCCCGAATCCTCAAATTCTGTCATTTCTTTATGCGTCGAGTTTTTAAAGATAGCTTGAATGTTTTTGATATCTCCAAAAATCCAATACATAATATCAATGAAATGTGAAAATTGTGTAAATAGCGTCCCTCCGTCCATGCTTAGCTTACCTTTCCAATTGCCAGGTTTATAGTAACGTTCGTCCCTATTCCAATAACAATTTACTTGAACCATCAGCACTTGGCCGAGAATATTTTGTTCTACAATATCTTTTAGCCAGCGTGAAGGTGGACTGTACCTATTTTGCTTAACAACAAACACATTTCGCGACTTTTGAAGCGATTTAAAAATTACATTTTCACAATCAATGCGCGATAAGCCCATAGGTTTTTCAATAACTACATGCTTTCCATGTTCGAGTGCAAAAAGTGCAATTTCCGTGTGCAAACCATTGGGTGAAGCAATATTTACAACATCTACTTCGGGTTCATTCAATATCAATTCTTTGTAATCGGTGTAATATCTTGGACTTAAGCCAAGTTCTTTAAGCTTCAATTCACGTTCGGGCAGAATATCGCAACAGGCAATTGTTTCAGAATCGGGGTGTTCTTGAGCAATTTTAGAATGCCTTAGTCCAATATGCCCTAACCCAACTACCGCAAATTTAATCTTCTTCATTAATGGTGACGTCATATTGTTTATGTATTCTGAATTTTAAAATGATATAAAAACCTACAAGCAGTGTTATTACATAGATAAAATAAATGTAGCCTGGATAGTTTAAATACAATGCTGCAAACATTCCTATATTTATTAGAATTTGTAAAACCGTGTAAATAATGGATGTCTTGAGATGAGAGAAACCTACTTTGTGAACCAAATCTTGAAATAAGTGTATCCTGTGCGCCTGAAAAATATTCTGACGTTTGTATAATCTGTAAAAAATTGTCAATCCTGATTCTACACCATATACAGAAAGCATTGATAAATAGATTAGATCATTGTTATTGTGATCAATTAAATTGAGGACTAAAAACACTGAAATCAGTCCAAGAGAGACACTCCCAATATCGCCTGCAAAAAGAGTTGCTCTTGTTCTAAAATTAAAAAATCCAAAAAGAAGTAATGCAACGGTCAGCACTACCAATATGTTTGAATCCATGAAGCTATTTACTGCATAATTATAATACAATAGTGTTCCATAAACCGAAAGCGTATAAAGCCCTGTGATCGCATTTATGCCATCCATAAAATTGTAAGCATTGATAGCTGCAACCGCAACAATTGCAATAATCATAAAATAGAGAGGCAGATAAACGTTGCTATTAAGTGGGGAGCTGAAGGCAGGAATGTCAACCATCATTAGACCTACTGCGAAAAAATGACAGATTAATCTTAACAAAACATTAGCCCCTTTGTAGTCATCCAAGAAACTAATAACAGAAACTATCACAACGCCTAAATAGAGGTGAAGATATTGAAAATCAAAAAAAATGGAATAAAAAGTAAATGAAAAGGGTATCAATATTCCTCCACCACGAATAGCAATATTTGAATGAGAACTTCTTTCATTGGGTATATCATACAATTTAAGTTTTTTGGCTACTGGAAAATAGGCCATAAGAACCATTATCTGAAGAGGGATAATAAAAAATATTTTATTGAGTTCTAAATTTAAATTCACTTATGCAAAACTAATACAAATTGTCTGAAATACTTATTCGAAATAAGCCGAAGGGAGTTAAAAGGATGGTTGGGGCAAATTTTTGAAAAAACTGTTATATAGCTTGCTTTCAGGTGCGAGAATAACAAGCATCGTCAGAATTAAAATTTTAATATCTGTAAAGAAAGAAATATTTTTTCCATACCAAATTTCTAAGTCAGTTTTATAAGGCATAATATATTCATTATAAAACTGTTCTGGTGAAAGTGAAGTTTCTGAAAGTAATTTTTCTTCATCCCTAAAAACAACAGAACCTATGCCAGTTATACCAGGCTTGTTTGAATAAATTTTATCTTTTATCTCTTTCGCGGTGGTAACAAAATTTTTATCAACAAGGGGTCTCGGTCCTACAAAACTCATGTCTCCTTTTAGTACATTGAATAATTGAGGGAGTTCATTTATTTTGGTTTTCCTTAAAAAACCACCCATAGGGGTAATTCGAGGATCTTTGCGCAGGGTAATTACACCAGTTCCAATGTTTGGACTATCCTTAAGCATGGTTGCAAATTTCCAAATGTCAAAATATTTGCTTTGATAGCCAATTCTTTTTTGAAAATAAAACACATAGCCTTCTCCAGTTAATTTTAGGAGAATAACAATTGGTATGATTAGTGGGAGTAGAATAATAATTGCTAAAAGTGAAAAAAAGATATCAAAAAAGCGTTTTGTGATTAGATACATTGTAGTTGAATTTTGTTAAATAAAATGAGGCTTAAGTTATGATTTTGAAGATATTAATCCAATGTCGTTTATTTAAGAAGAAAAGCGCTGATTTTCATAAGATTACTTTATAATCATTGAGTCGAGTAACCTATGGGAATTTCATACAAAGTTCGCCGTTGCTCCACTTGGCGAGTGACATATAGCCTTACATCAGGTATATACGATTTATTTTGGAACGATATTAAATTAGAATGGTCTCCACCCGATAGCTATCGGTGGACTTTCAGCATTAGCATTGTTAGAAAATTCAATATTGTGATAGCTGAAGAATTTTTGGCTTGAATACTTTCTTTTGGCCGGAGGCCAGAGGAAATGTCACTCGCGAGACGCGAAGCGACTGCGTTCTGAGTTGGGAGTCTCGCGAAAAGCGAGACTCCCAATGAATATTCTCTTAAATTAACGACATAGGATATTAATCTACTTCTTCAAAAACTTCATCCAATTTAAGAATAAAGCCAGGTAATATGTTTGTTTCAATATCATCTCCTCTGGTAAATAACTTGGAGGCTCGGTATGAACCATCCTTTAGAGTATAGATAAGTAAGGTTTGTTCAGCCGGATGAATAATCCAATATTCCTTTACGCCTGATTCTTCATAAATTTCATATTTATTTTGAAGTTCATTCTTACTGTTGCCTGCCGAAAGAATTTCAATTATAAGGTCTGGTGCACCAATACAACCTCTATCATCTAATTTTGATAAATCGCAAATAACACAAATATCTGGCTGAACAACCGTGGTTACATCTTGGTTACTCTTTGATCCAGAGGTTAAACGAACGTCAAATGGTACTGCATAAACTTTGCATTTTTTTGGGGTTAAAAAAGTATGAAGTGCTACAAAAAGTTTCCCCGATAAATCTTGATGAATTCTCATCGGTGCAGGACCCAACTTAAAAATTCTTCCTTTTATCAACTCAACTCGGTCCTTCAACTCCCACTTTAAATAGTCGGCATAAGTATATTGATTGTATGTAAAGTCAGGTTCTTTAACTTTCATAATTCAAAAATATGAAAACAATGCAATATTGTACATTCTAAATTTTATATAATTTAAATGCCAATTTACATTTTCTGATCAAGGCTTTTGCCTGTCTCAATATGACTAAAGTCGGGTAATAATTTTTTAATTTCACCAACAATCGTGCTTTTTTCAAGATTTTTATGCTCAAATATCCCTTCTAATGCTTTAATTGAACTTAAGGTTTCTTCAAGATTTTTTTTCTCAGGAGTAATAACGCCTAGACTTTCAAAAGTTTCTAAATTTTTTACTTCTTCATCGGTATAAAATTCTTCATAGGGTTTCTCACCAGAGGTATTTGACTCGAAAAAATATACTGGATAAGTTTTACCATCTAATTTTAAGCTTTTTTCTATCGCTTCCTCTTCACTTGTGCAAATATCCGCTTTCAGTCCCATGGCAGTTATAAAACGATTGGTTATATCATGAAAATGGGTTTGATCTTTCTCAAAATCAAACTTTGGAAAGAATATTTGGCCTGAGTTACCAAGAATATTTGACATCAAACAAATTTGACCTGATTCTTCTGGAGAAACAAAAAACCGGCGAATTCCTAGCGGACAAGAGAGGGGTTGTCCTTTCATCACCCTTTCAACAAAGCCTGCCAACAAACTACCATTCGAAAAAGCAACATTGGCAAAACGTGCTGTATTTATTTTAAACTCTCCCGAATACGCTATAATCAAATTTTCCATCAACTTTTTGGATGCCCCCATAATATTTACAGGATTGGCTGCTTTATCGGTTGATACACAGAAAAAATGTTCGGGTTTATTTTTAGCTAATAAAGCTAGCAGTTTTTGTGCCTTGAACAAATTATTATCTAACATTGCCTCTATTGAGTATTCATCTTTTTCACTGCGAACATGTTTGTGCGCAGCGAAGTTGGCAACAATATGCCAAGGACCTTCAGCAATGAATAGTTTTTCAAAAACTTTGTCACCAAAATTAATTGGATAGGTAATAAATTCTTTTGGAATATTTAGTCCTTTGGAACTTCTCACATCTCTCACCAATTCGGTAAGACCATTTTCATTGATATCAACAACAAATAGTTTAGCAGGATGAAATTTTAACAAGGCTCTGATATAGCTACTTCCTATAGTACCTGCACCACCAATAACTAAAACATTTTTACCATTAATGGCTTCGTTGAGTTCGTTTCCGTAATGAATCAAATCATTTTTGAAGAAACTTTCATTGCGAAAGGTTATATGTTTTTTAATGAATTCGGGAATATTTAGATTGATCAAGTTATTAAAAATTTAGAGGTTGAATTTATTAAATGCCGATTTTCATATTTTAAGAAGCCGATTTAAAAAGCATTGCTAGTTTAGAAATGTTTTTGGAAAGAGAAAAATTTTGCCTTATTAATTCTATTCCATTTTCAGTGATGGTTTTAGCCAAATGAACGTCACTATAAATCCGTAAAATGCCCTGAGCTAACTCAGTTTCATTGTTTGACTGAATAAGCAACCCTGTTTTCTCATGAATAACGGCATCTGAATTTCCTGCAAAATCAGAGGCAACCACTGGTAATCCAAAAGCTAAAGCTTCTAAAATTACCGTTGGTAAACCATCCCGTGTAGAGCGTTTGGGATCCCGGGAAGGCACGGCCAAAACATGCGAACTCTTGAAATAAGGAATCAGTTTTTCAAAATTCAGAAATGGAAGAATTCGAATTACATTTTCTAGTTTCTTTTGATGAATAAGTTGTGTAAAAAGTTTTTTTTCAGGACCTTCACCTATAATTGTGCAACTAAACTCAATGCCTTGGTTTTTAATCAAGTGGCAACTCCGTATCAAAATATCAAAGCCCTTTTTATCCAAAAAATAACCAACGGCTAAAATTGAAAGTGTATTTGGTTTGTTGACTTCAATTTCTTTTAATGTCGAAAAGTCAACGCCATTGGCAATATAGTGTATGCGTGGGTTTGTAAAATTAGTTTTAAAATATGTATTGGTTTCAGAGGTTACCGTTCTTAAAAAAGAAGCGTTTTGGATGGTTTTATTTAGAAAATCAGGCTTAAAATAATTAGACAAGGTATGTATTGTTATACTGTATCCAGTTTCAAGAAATTGTGCTATACTGGGAGTAAATAAACTGGCTGAAAATAAATGATGCGAATGAATATGGTTTATTTCAGTTTTTGATTTTAATAACTTTGAAAATGCCGATTCAAGGAGTAGACCTGCTGTCAAAAGTCTTAAGTAACCTATTTTTGAAGATATAAAACCTTTCTGCCAAGAGTACTTCGTTTTGGAAAATAAAACGGATTTTTTATAAAAAAAATAATTGATAAAAGGATTAAGAACCAAACTAAACGGGCTAAAACCTGCCTTGAATAAATACTTGAAGTGACTTAAGTGACCCTTTTCATAAACTGGATTTATTACAAGTAAAATAACATTAATCCCTAAGTTTTTAAGCGCCTCAATCTCCCTGTTGATGAATGTATGTTTATGATTGGGCACACTTCCCAGCAAGTAAAGGACATTCATTGAAGAATACGATCAATATTATCAACCACTTTTTTAGGATTCCAGCCAATTTCTGTTTTCGCTTTTAAATCTGAAAAAGTAAGTTCCGATTGAATTTTTTGGAGTTTTAATGTATTTATTGGTGACTTCTTACCAACAAAATCTCCGGTTTTTGCCATCAAATTAGCCAAAGTTTGCGGAATTTTTAGTGGATTGCGTTTGCCGAGGCTCGTAGCAATAGAATTTTCTAATTCACTGAAAGTAGGATGACAGCCGTCAGTTAGATTATAAATGCCTTTCATTTCAAAAAGATTCGGAATAATTTCGGCAACATCTTCTGCAAGTACAACCGATTTTTTAACATCAGCCTTACCAATCGATAGATACCAACCTTTTTTTATTGCCTTAATCATTGAGCCCAAATTTCCGGGTGCAATATGCCCTGCAATGAGTGGTAATCTTAAAATACAAGTGTAAATTTCTTCTTCCAAGCCGTACGTTTCAATGGATTGTTCGGCTAAAATTTTACTTTTACCGTATGGATCCTTCGCATTGAGAGAAAATTTTTCATCAATTAAAGAGCCTTCAAAACATCCATAAACCGCTACTGAACTTATAAAAATTATACTTTTAACTAACGACTTACTTGCTTTTAAAGCCTTTAATAAATGAACGGTTCCTTTATAATTAACTTCATAAAATACTTCACCTTCTTCTATTGTTTTAGGAACAGAATGTGCTTTTCCAGCTGCATGCACCACATAATCAATGTTCGCAGGCAATTCCGGCACTTCGATAGCTAAATCACAACCAATATCACATGTATTTCTTCCTAAGGTAATAACAGTTAATCCAGCTTTTGATAGATAGGTTTGAATATATTTACCCAAAAATCCAGAAGAACCTGTTAATAAAACTGTTTTATTTTTCAAAGAGCTGTATGTAAAGATGTGCTAAATGTTTGATATTATGATGTTCGGATACAAATACATTGCCTTTGTCGCCCATTGTTTTTCTTCCACTTTCTCCCAAATTATATAATTCAATGATTCCATCAACAATGGTTTGTGCAGAATCAGGTTTTACAATGATACCACAACCCGACAATTCAACAGGATCTTTAATTAAATTATTCGAATCTAATATTGGTTTAGCCGCTAACATATAGTCGAAATATTTGTTAGCCGAAACTCCATGCTTAAATAAAGGAGTATCATTGCGGCCTACAAAACAAACAGTAAATTTTTCAAGAACAGTTTGGACTTGGTTTTTACGAATTTTTGTTAAAAAGACAATATTACCAAAGGACTTACTTTTTTCAACTAATTCTTCTTTTAAGTATCCTTCACCAACCACCACAAAGTAAAATCGATCATCATTTTTAAGCATACCTGCCGCATCTACAAAAAATTCTAGAGCATTGGCTAAACCAATAGTTCCAGTATATCCAATTACAAACTTATTTGTTGGTATTTGATTTAAAAAAACATCTTCTAATGGTTCTTTTTCTAAAACAGAATCATCCAACCCGTTAGGTATGTACCTGAATTTGCTGCCTGCATCTGCAATTTCATCAATATGTTCTTTGGCGTTAGGCAACAAGGAAACTATGTAATCTGATTTTTTATAACCAAATTTTTCAAACCAACCGATAAACAAAGAAACTGGGTGTCTTTTAGAAATGTTACCTAAAAGATTTAAGGTTAAAGGCCAAATATCCCGTATTTCAAAAATGAGTTTTTGTGCATTGTATTTACGTTTGAGAAGATGTCCACTTAAGATTGGGAAAATTGGCATGGAAGAAACCACAATGATATCCGGTTTCCCCATTTTTTTTACTGGCAAAAACAAGACTCTCCAAGCAAAAACTAAAAAACTCCAAAAGCGCATGCCTGACTTTGGGTTGTATTTGGGCGTTTTAACCCAACAAAACTCCGCATTGCCTGTTTTTTCAAAATTAAATTTATTTGGAGCAACTGGCAAATTATTGAATACATGATTAAAAGATCCTGAAATGATATACACCTTATAGCCGGCTTCAATCCAGTATTTGCTAAAGAAATAATGCCTTTCGCCCCAGCCTGAATCTGCCTTTCCTGCAAATTGATTTATAATGTAAATTGTTTTACCCATAATTTTCAAGCAAATGATTTGCTATATTCAACGCAGCGGTGCCTCCTCCATAAAAATTATGGTTTTTTACAAATTTTTTATCTTTCAGAGTTTCGAAAGCGATCGCAATTTTTTCAGGATCACAACCGACTAAATGATTGTAACCATTTTCAACCAATTCTACCCATTCGGTTTCTTCGCGAAGGGTTATGCAAAATTTATTAAAAAAGAATGCTTCTTTTTGCAATCCACCGCTATCCGTCATGATAAGATTGGTGTTGGAAGTTAAAATGGTCATATCGAGGTAACCAACCGGTTCAATAATTCTAACTTTTGTTTCGATGCCAAGTTGCTTAACTTTTGCGGCGGTTCGAGGATGAAGCGGCAATATGATGGGGCATTTTGCATTAATGGTATCCAAACTTTTAAATAAATTAATTAACTTTTGCTCATCATCAGTATTTTCAGCCCTGTGGATAGTCGCTAAAATATAGTTGCCTGATTCAAGATTTAACTGTTCAAGTACTTTGGATTTTTTTTGCGCTATTTCATTAAAGAGTAAGGCTGAATCTTCCATCACATCACCACAGTTAACAATATCAATTCCATGTTTGGCAAAGCCTTCTTGATTAAGATTATAAATGGCAGCTTCTGTTGGGCAAAATAGAATCTTACTTATCCGATCGGTTAAAATGCGATTAATTTCTTCAGGCATAGTCATGTTAAAACTTCTTAAACCAGCCTCTATATGGATAACCGGAATATGGATTTTTGCCGCAGCCAAAGCACCCGCCAAAGTACTGTTGGTATCGCCATAAACGAGAACGAAATCAGGTCTTTCCTTTAATAGAATTTCTTCTGTTTTCTCAAGCATTTGTCCAGTCATGGCTCCATGAGAAAGGCCATGAATGTGCAAGTTGTAATTGGGTGTTGGAATACCCATTTCTTCAAAAAATATTTGAGACATATTTTGGTCAAAGTGCTGACCAGTGTGTATCAGTATTTCCTGAATATTTTTTTCTTTGAATATTTTTGATACCACTGCAGCCTTAATAAATTGAGGCCTGGCACCTATGATGGTCACTATTTTCATTTATTTTTAAGCTTCAATTTTTCTCCAAAGAATGCCTCTTTCTTTACTTAAATTTACTAATTTCTTGAATTCATTAAATGTATCTAAATCGGCAATAAAATTACATGGATGAATTATTACTACAGCATCTTTTTTTTCGGCATAATCAACTAAAGAAACAATGTTTTTAAATGCATTATTACGATATGTAGGTTCCATCCAAAACAGGTATTCATTAAATCCATTGATTTTATCCAGATCACTGGGTGATTTGGCAATGCCGTTTCCAGAATGATAAGACAAGCCCAAATTGGCTGCCCATTTTTTGTACTTTTCTGGTTCGTAAGCAGGATAATGGTATTTGCCGAGTTTAAATTCTCCTGAACCATGTTTTGAAAATGATTTAATATTGGTAACACCAGTACGTTCCTCTAATTGCTTTATTTCGTTAACAAGATTTTCTTCATTTCTGCTATTTTCAAAATGAAGACCATAAGAATGATTACCAACTTTATATAGAGAAAGAGTTTCTTGGTCTGGAAAGGTGCAAATCCGATGAAAAAAATGACCGCAAACACCCATTTGATTGCAACAATTTACCATCTCTTTCAAATGACTTAGATAGCCTGTCTTAATGTTAAGATTGGGTAAATAATCTTCCACTACTTTGCTGAGTAACTTTCTTATAATGGTATGTTTTCCATAAGGTTTATCTACATCAACTCTTAATATTAACGCCATTATTTAGTATTTCTAAGAATTTTTCTAACATTATTGTAACTACCGAAACCAAGTGAGCGAAAGATTTGCCCTTTTTTTTCTTGTGGTTCAAAAGTGTAATTACCTGAATTTATTTTCAAAACCGCTTCGAGCATAGCTTCAGCGGAAATTTCTTCGACCATAGATTCAAGTTCGTATAATTTTTTACCTTTAGTATCTTCTTTAAGATATTTTTTTAAAAGAATTGGCCCAGAGTCGACACCTTCATCAACCCTAAATACTGTTGCCCCTAAAGGAATGTTATTAATTAAAGAATGCGCAACAACATCCATGCCCTTACCTTCAGGTAAAATTGCAGGATGTGAATTTAATACTGCGATTGAAGGCAATTCGATGACGTTTTTTTTAATTAATGGTGCACCTGCAAGTATTATAATGTCTGGTGTTAACTCCTTCAATTTTGCTATAAAATCTGGATGATTGATATTATCAAAGGAACCAATTGAAATATTATTTAAAGCCAAAACTTCTTTTAAAGGCATTTTTAAAAAAGTCGCCATATAAAGAGACTCATTTTTAAGTTCTTTCCGAAGCGTTAATCTATAAAATATGCGCCATATTGTATTTGCAAAACCATTTTGCCTAAAATACCTTTTTATGCTATTTTTTCTAAAAGCCTTTAGAGCATTTTCTGAAGCCATAAATGCATGAATAGGAATAATATTATTGTCAATTAAAAGCTTTATTATTCTTCTGGCCAGAGTATTATCATTAAAGGCAACAAAAATTATTTTTTGATTATTATGCATTAAATTTCTTTTGAGTTATATGAGATACAACAGCTTTAAATTTTCCATTGGGGCCTCTTGGAATTTTATCAATAATGTCAAATTTTATTACAACATCATTTCCAACTCTATCCTTCAATCTAGAGGCAATCGCTTCGGTATCCTTTACTGAAAAACCTTCATCTGGAACTATTCTGACTGTGAAATCATCATAGTCCTCTTGAATAATCTGAGATTCTTTAATATTAATATCCGATTTGAAAACAGGATCCAATCTTCCTACTATTTTACCGTCTTTGGTAATTATTAAGTCATCCGTTCTACCAATGATTTCTTCAAAAAAATCAAAATTTTTGCCGCCGATAAATCCTTTATTAATTTTTACAGTATCCCCAAGCCGATAGCGTATCAATGGCATGCCTTTGTTTAGAAAACCTGTAGTAATTAACTGCCCTTTTCCTTCCAATTTTATCAAACCCTTTTCATCCATTACCTCAGCAATGCCTGCCTCAGGCCAAATATAAATATCACCATTCAGGTTTTCATTAGAACCAAAAACAAATTCGCAAGAACTATAAGTCTGAATAGCCCGACAGCCAAATGCTTTTTCAATGGTTTCTTTTTGATGCTGAAGCAGTGGCTCGGCAGTGGTTATAACAAGGTCAAGCTTAGGCATTGGCAAATTTTGCTTTAGGCCCTCATTGGCAATACTATAAATTGAAGATACATAACCCAATAAATATGTAATTTTATATCTAATGATAGCATTTATGTAATATTTGGTGTTTTCGGGAGTAATGTGATAAGAGGAAAAGTAAAGTTGATTCATCACGAAATTCCAAGTCCAAAATGGTGGTTTTTCTTGATTAATATCTACTATTAATTGTCCGCCAAAATTGGCCCAGCGATCCGTTTCTGTTACACCATTCCAATTTCTTATGCGGTATTCGTACATCGCATACCAATAGGATATTGTATACCTGTCGAACCAAAAATTCATCGGTTTGCCACTGGTGCCACTTGTATGGATATGTGTTAGCTTACTTTTATCAACCTCGTCAGATAGAAACAGTTCCGGATTTTGTCTTAAGGCATCTTTTTCAAGAACTGGCCAATTATCTAATATTAAATGATCGCGTTGGGGATCAATTTTATGTATGTCATTCCAAAGTGTGCGATAATAAGGAACATGCATTACCGCATAATCCAACATTATTCGGCTTTGTTCCTTTTGATATTGATATATTTGTTCCTTGGTCCATGTGTCTCTACTTTTAATTTCTTTTAAATAGAGATCTCTGTTCGCCGAACGCAATTTCTTGAGTTGATAGCCTCTAGCTGATGCAATTAGAGTTTTCAAAAAATTAGGTAATTTCTGAAATAGTTTAACCTTATCCATGTTTTTTTAAAAATTAAACTAGGCTTGTTTTGGATGCTCAATAATATCAAACCATTTCGTTTTAATATTCTCCCAATCGTATTTAGTGGCCTTTTTATTTGCAGCAATTGAGAGTGATGTTTGTATGTTAAGATTTTCGAGCAAAGTAACAACTGCCTCGCAAAAAGCCTTATCATTATTGTCTTCAACTATAATCATTTCAAGATTATTTCGCCACATGTATGGAATTTCACCTACATTGGTTGTTACAACAGGAATGCCAGTGCAAGCAGCTTCTATCAAGGCATTTCCAAAACTTTCATAACTTGTTGTATTGATATATACATTATGTGTTGCGTACCAATTGGAGAGTTCATTGTTTGGAATCGGTCCTACAATATCAATATACGACTCCAATTTTAACTCTTTGATTAATTGTTCCGATTTGGCTTGTAAACCTTGATCGGGGCCAACCATACTCAATTTAATGTTGGGGTATTTGTCTTTTAATTTGGCAATAACTCGGATGGCCATCTCAGGTTTATAAATGTAGGTAAATGCGCGCACCCAAAGCAGTTTTTTACCTAGGTTTGCTTCCCATTTATATAAAAATTGACTCTTTTCTATAAAATTCGGAACGTGTAGACAGCGTATACCTTTTGATTGCAAAAATTCTCCTATAAATAAAGATGGACTCGCTACCGTGGTGGCTTTTTTTAGGGTATTTCCTACCCAATTTGGATATTTATTATAAAACTCTACAAATGCACCACCACGAATTATCGGAATGGCTTTTTTGTTTAATCGTATGGCTAAATTAATAACTAGAAAATCTATGATAAAGGCCATATTCGAAAACATTTGTATGAGGATGATATCGTATTTGCGAGCATTAAAAATGACAAAAAACAAGGTGTCGACTACTCTAAGCAGTTTGTTCCGATATTTGGAACGTTTGTAAACCTCGTAACCTTCTGCTTTCAGTTTGGTATACAATTTTCCACCTTGTCCGGATGGCCCAGAAGGCGTATCGAAAATTGGGCCGCATATTAAAATTCGTTTCAAATTACGTCAGTTAAGGCTTAAGATAATTTTCGTGCCAAAGTTCTAAACTATAAAGCACCAAAATACGTTGATACGCGCTTGGTCGACTTATATAATCTTCAAACTGAATATTTCCAACAGCATTAAATAAATACTCAATATAATCGTGTTCTATAAGTGTTGAGGCAAATGCGTCCGAACGCATTAAATACGCTTTCATGATTTTCAAGTTTTCATCACCTAGCCAAGTATCTAAGGGAATTGTGAATCCTTTTTTCTTAAGTTTTGAAAATTCTTCCGGATAAATATCACGATGTAATTTTCTTAAGATTTTTTTGCTGGTTTTGCGATCTGATTTGTAGCTGTAAGGAATCCGCAATGAAAAAGCCGTTAAATCTTCGTCAAGCATGGGTACTCTGAATTCGAGACTGTTAAGCATAGACATCATATCGCTTTTTCGCAAGTAGTCGCTTATCATTCTGCCATTGAAATAGCTTTCTTCAATTTGATCGCCAACAGACCCTGTTTTAGCAGCTTTATTTACTTCATTTAAGTTATATTTAAATGGGTTAAAAGGGTACATTGCTTCATCTGGAGGAAACCAAGACTCCCAGTAAAACAGTAAATTACTGAGATCTTTTACCTTAGCCATGCCGCTCAGTTTGCGCGTAAAACGCCGCTTTTCTCCTTTAAATGCTTTACCCAAAATAGACAAGACTACTGAAGCAGGGAATTTAAGTAAAGAGTTTCTAGCCGACTCCAAGTAGGGTAATGTTTTATGGCCAGCGTAACCATTATGTATTTCATCGCCACTATCACCACCAATTAAAACTTTGGAATGTTTTGCAGCTGCTTGACACAAAAAATAAAACGGAATAAATGATGAATCAGCGTAAGGTTGGTCAAAATGAAGCAATAAGGTGTTAAGTAATTCAAAACGATTTGTAACTTCAGTTGAAACTATTTGTCCTGGAGCATTTAAATGCTTCGAATAAGCTTTGGCAACCTCGCTTTCATCGTATTCTTTTTCATCAAATTTTATGGTTATGCCGTTTACTTTATTCGATTCACCTAAATTGGAATAAGCATAAACCAGAGATGAATCAATTCCGCCGCTGAGTGCAATATTTATTTTAACATCGGCAACCATGTTTCGTTTACAGGCAATTTTAAGAAGTTTTCCGGTTTCTTCTTCTGCATGTTTCTCTGTCATTTGTAAATCACTGAAATCGTAATGGAATAATCTCTCTTTTTTTAGATCTCCGGTTGAAATTGAATAGGTATAACAGTTGCCTGGTTCCAAGGCAAATAAATTTTGATAAGCCGTTTCAGGCTCAGGGCAATAGCCTAAATGAATATACTTTTTTAGAATGGGCAGATTTATGGCCGGTTTTTGCTTAAGCAAGGGAAGTATTGACTTAATTTCACTTGCGAAAACAAATCCTTCATCACTATGAATATAATAAAACGGTTTAACACCAGCTTGATCACGAAGCATAATACAAAAAGGATTGTTGCTGCGGTTATCATAAATGGCGAAAGCGTATATACCGCGTATTTTTTTAAAAAATCCGACACCTTGATTTATGTATCCTTCAAGCAATACTTCGGTATCAGAGGATGTGTGGAGCGTTAAACCCTGACTAATTTCTTTGTAGTTGTAAATTTCGCCATTAAAACAAATCACTACTTTTCCATCTATGGATTGAAAAGGCTGATTTGCAGATGTTGATAAATCAATAATACTTAATCGACGATGTCCAAACAGAATGTTAGGATCTTCAAAAACACCCCATCCATCAGGACCTCTGTGAATCATTTTATGCAAAGCCATTTCAAAAACTTCGCGGGTTATGTTTGTTTTTTTATAATTAAAATAGCCTAGAATGCCACACATGAAAATTTTGTAATAAAATTGGGTTAAAAAAGGAAAAAATCAATTCCTTATTGTCTTAAATTAAATCTAATTCTTAAAGATACAAATGGCTATTAAGCCTTATACCGCAGCATGTATTCTTCCAAAATTAATACATCAATTCTGCGATCATTCAGTGCCTTAAATGCAGTTTGAGGTGTTGATACTATTGGTTCCTCATGAACATTAAAACTTGTATTAACGATAGCACCGCAGCCACTTAGTTTATAAAATTCATCAATAATATCGTAATAATAAGGATTGTCTTTTTTTCTAACTATTTGCGGCCGAGCTGTACCATCAACATGAACAACCGCTTGTAGCAAATCATGATATTTAGGATCCACGTCATAGGTTATTGTCATATAATCGGCAGCTGGACAATTATCATCAAATGCAGGCATGTACTCTTTAACCATATAATCAATTACAGAAGGCGCAAATGGCATAAACTCAGTTCTGTTTAAACGTTGATTTAAAGTGTCATTTACTTTGCGATCAAAAGTATTTAATATCATTGAACGATGTCCTAAGGCTCGAGGGCCCCATTCCATAGCTCCATGCCAAAATCCCACAATCACATTATCTTGGATAAGCTGAGCCACTTGTTTTGCTGGATTATCCATCTTTATTACTTCAAAATCAGAACTCACGGTTTTGAAAAAATTATCCAATTCATCGCGATAGTTGGGTCCAATAAAAGTGTCTTTAAAATTGTAGCTTGTATCTTGGAAAGTTTTTCTCTCTAATAAATCATGAAGAATTGCCGCCCCTAAAGCCAATCCAGCATCACCCATTGCAGGTTGAACAAACACATTTTCTATGCAATCCATTTCAAATAACTCTTGATTAACCCTTACGTTGGCAAAAAGACCACCAGCAAGTGAAATCTTTAATTTTTGACCAGGAAAATATTGATTAACAATTTTTTGAGTATGTTCCTTTATTACCTCTTCAGTAACCACTTGGCAAGCAAAGGCAATGTCTTCTTTAGAATGGCTTTTTGTTACATCTTTAATCCAGTTAAATAAAATATGGCCATTATAAGCATAAAGGCGACCAGATTCGTTTTCTGAGGTATTAAAATTTACACGCTCTCTAAAAGTAAGATGTGACAAAACACTTTTATCAACAGTTAAAGGCTGTGAATTATTAAATGGAAATCTTTCAAAATTACCATCCTTATCATAACGGAATAAACCCTTAAATTTGGCAACGAGTTCCGTGTTTTTGCCAAAAGCAGCCAATCCAGTAATTTTACCCTCATGTCGCATTGGTCTAAATCCTAGGAGTTTAGTGATTGAACTATAAAATTGTCCAATCGAGGTGTTTTGATCGTTTATTTGGACAGGAACAATGCCTTTTTGATTGTCAAATTTATAGTAATTAAAAGCTTCGTTGTCTCCGAATCCATCGGCTGTAATAATCATATCAGAAGCAAATGGAGCAGCATAATATGCACTAACAGCATGACAAAGGTGGTGGTTATAAAAGGTTACTTTAGCTTTGGTAAATCCTTTCTTAAGAATTTCATTTTCAAATACCTTTACATTTGAGGATGAAATGCTTGATTTTTTAAGTTTCAAATAAGTTAAAAGACGATCTCTAATTTCAGCTTTTTTTTGAGATTGATCTTTGCTAAATCGGTATTTAATTTCATTTAAACCGTTATTTTCAAATGAAAAACCTCCAAAAGCAATTACATCTATATCAGATGGATTGAGGCTAAATGATAGCAATATTTTTTTTACCGCATGCTCAGGCCAGCCATTATCTTGTTTGATTCTGCTCATTTTTTCCTCTTCAATTGCCATTGCTACTTTTGAATTAATAATTAAACATGCCGAAGCATCATGACCGAAGTTGATTCCTAAAATATTCATTGATTTATATAGTATTTGTTTTTTTGAAGTGATGTAATAAATTTTTGTTATTAATATTTGTTTTTAAATGCAGATATCGATAGACCGAGCACTAACCATGTAACTCCCCCAATGAAAGATGCAATGCTGTACCAGTGAATTGAAATTCCTAATAAACCTACAATTATAAGATCAGAATTATGAATAGGCAGATTTACAAAAATTTTAAACACTAAATTTAAAATAGGTAAAAAAGCCAAGATGGCTACACAAATTAAGCCCCAAAAGCCATTCTCTGCTAATAGCATATAATAAGAATTATGAGGCGATGTTTGATTAAACATTACTTTAGATTTACCCATCAGTCGATTGTACTTTGTTAGTGAATATAATTCAGCATCGTACGACTTAAAGTGATTTAATCCGATGCCAAAAATGGGATATTTCTCATTGATTTCTTGCGCTTTTTCAACCATTACGAGTCTTATGAGCCAAGAGCGATCTTGGGTTAAATCTCCATCGCCTTCACCTCTAATTAGATTAGATAGCCTTGGGTTGATAGTTTTCATTTTGTCAGCTATAACAGCCAGCACAGGCTCAAAAATAGGGCTACTTGAAAGAAATGAGAGGCAAGCAACAAATATAAGGAGACCTTTTACCAATATTTTAGAAATAGGAAATAGAATTTGTATTATAACTAAAATTTCTAGAGCAATTAAAATGGTACCTGAACGACCACCAGTCATGGTTACAGCCGCAGCAAATATAAAAAGGAAAATAATTGAAATACTTTTTTTCCACTTGAATGAAATGTAGTAAAATGAAAAAGGAATGAGGGCTAAACTTGAATAAATCAATGCATTTCTATTCGGTTTGGTATTCATACCTATGAGAGCTGTTTTGAATTTTATTTCTGGTAAAAAGTAAAAAAAAATATAGGAGATAATGAGTCCTAAAAAAATATATTTACTCAATTCTAATAAATTAAGCTGTTTTGAATATACAATAAAAAATATTGCCATCAGTATCCAATAGACATATTGAACAAATACCGTAAGATCACTAATAATTGTAGGACTTCGCTCGAAATGCGGGCCGAAAAACGTTGACCAAAATGCACCAAATAAAAAGAGAAATAAAACAGTCTTCATTTTAAATGACTGCGATAAGGCGTCTAACAATAATCTGCCTTTAAAGTATATTAGAAAGAGAAAGAAATAAAGCGTAATTGAAAAACCTAAAAGATCTATACAGGGAAACGCAATGAAAAAGGCGTAGTAATTGATAAACCATAAATTGGGTTTATCCGAATGACCTAAGACTTTTTGGGATTTAAATTGTTCCAAAAAAATAATATTTATTGATTTGCAAAAATGATTAGCTCGTCAATCATTTTTTTTGATTGTATTTCAAGCGTTACCTCTTTTACGGTTTCAAGACCATTTTTTATTAATCTTTGACGCAGGCTGGGACTTTCAAGCAATAGTTTAATTTTTTGTTTAATATCCTCAGCACTTTTACGTTCAATAAAAAGGGCATCAAAATTATCTTTTATAAAATACGGAATCGATCCTACAGGAACAGCAATTACAGGCACTGAATGTGCCAATGATTCCCAAATTGTTCTTGGAAATCCTTCATTGTTCTGAGAAGCTACAACAAAAATATCGGCATCACGGTAAAACCTAAACAGCTCCTCACCAACCTTTTTAAATCCATGAAATAAGAGCTTATGTTTGATATTACACCGATCGGCAATTTCTTCCATCAATTTTACCGTGGAGTCATTGGCTAAAGCCCAGCCAACAATGTTTAGAATACAATCAATCCCTTCAGAATTTAACTTGGCCACGGCCTCTGTTATTTCCAAAACCCCTTTGTCTTGTTCTATTCTACCAGTGTATAATACCTGAATTGTCTTATTTTGACAGGTATCTTTTCTTACAAAAAAATCAGATTTCTTAAGCGTGGTGGTCCTTATTTCTACACATTTTTTTGAAAAGACTTTATACTTATCAAAGGTTAATTTGCTGTTGGCAAAAACCAAAGCCTTCTTAGCATATCGCTCTTGTTTTGATTCATTCCACATCACATAAAGCCGAATTAAGAATTTACGCCATTCGGGTTGTTTAATGTCGCTAACGTGTTTCGACATTTCACCTACGACCAAATACGAAAAAGGAATTTTCCCTTTGATGTCCTTTGTTATTAGTGGCAGTAACGGGGTAGGAGCTCGCACTAATAAGATGTCAATTTGTTCGGGCATTCTTAAAATTATTTTACGAATACTCCGGTAAAGTATTATTCGCTTTGGAATGCTATAATGTTCCATCAAACTTACCAACTCTACATTTTTCGAAATTAGCTCATAATCCAATTCCTTCATTTCGGAGGATGTTGGTTTGTACATATAAAGTACTAAGCTTGAACAATGTTCGGCCAGACTGTCAAGAAATACACCCTGGAATGCTATCGTAAAAATTTTGCCATCAACCGCAAAGGCAGGGATATGATAATGAAATCCTAAACGCATTTATTTTTAAAGTTCAAAGAGTTGAATGTATTGAGAGATGCTTTTTTCTAGCAAAAAATTATTTGCAATCCTTTGGATTGAGTTAGTTTTTATAGTTTGATACAGATTTTTATCCTTGCATAATCGAGTAAGTGAATCGGCAATAATCTGAGCTTCGCGATTTACCAAAATATATTCTTTTTCATTCTCACCATAATCATCAGAAAATCCTTCAAATTCAGTTATAATCATGGGTAAACCGGCCGACATAGCTTCCAAAACTACATTTGGCATGCCTTCCTTTTTTGATAAGAAGATAAAAATGTCACTGCTGTAAAAATACTCTTCAATTGCAGAATGGTTGGGACGGTTGATTATACGAAGGTCTGTATTATCAATTTCTTTTTTAATTTCTTCCCAATGCGAATTATAGTCTAAATCACTGGCCGAAGATTTTTCATCACCAACCATTAGGAGATAATGATTGGGCATATTTTTGTAAAAAAGTTTCCAACTTTCCATCAAATCCAATATGCCTTTGCGCTCAACTTTTAAACCAACAAACAAAACAATTTTACCTGTTTCAGGTAGATTAAGTTTTTTTCTATAAGCAGTTTTTTCTGTCTCATTTACAGGCCTAAACCTTTGATTATTAACACCATTATAAATCGTTTTAAGCTTATCGGCTGGAACACCATGTCGCCTAAATCCCTGAGTTAATGCATTGGAACTGTTAACGATATTATTGAGGTTTCTAAATAGTATGCCGTATAAAAAATGATGAAGTTTATTGTAAATAGATGCTAATACTGAATTGCCTTTTAGATAAGTGGTATGTAAACTCATCGTATTGACGAAAATGAGTTTTAGGCCTCGCAATTTTATAAAAGGCAATAACCATAAGTGAAAGGTGGTAATGCTAAATGTTAAAATGGTTGCGGGTTTGTCTTTTGCAAAAATAGCTTTGATCAAACTCTTTGCTAAAAACAAGGTGTTGTGAAAGTATTTGAAATTTGAACTTATCCGGATAATATCAAAATATTCTCTCTGTTCGTTGTCAGGTAATTTCTGATCCGTTTTCAAAGTTACAAAAACCAAACGATAACCTTTTTCACCAAAAAAAGGTGCATATCGCTGAAATCGAACAGATGGTCCAGCGGTTACTCCTTCAAGATGATAGGATATAAGCCAAATTTTCTTCATTTCCCGAGTAATTGCTCTCCTAGGATCATACCACGTGCCAAGGCCTCATCTGAATTAATATAAGCCCATTCTCCAAATCTACCCAAGGAATAGATATCGAACTCATTAAGATGCATCTTCGCTTTATCCATAATTTCGACCCTATCATGCGTAGGTACGGGGTAAGCATATTTTACATCAATAACTTTGGTTTCTATAACTTCATTAAAGTTTTTAATGATACTCATCTTTTTTAGACAGTCAAGAAACCATTGTTCTAAGTCCTTTCTCTGCATAAATTTAAAGTCAGAATATGATACTTCACCCATAATTCCATGGTGTTTTCTCTCTCTTAACCAATCTGAAGAGTTGTGATTAATGGCTGTTTTGTGTGCAGGATTATCAGCATCACCTGAATATATTCTCTGAATTTCAGTATCTACTGGGTGATTAATAGCTACAAGTACACATTTTAGTGACATATATTCTAGTTGACTTATACCTTTTGCCACGTTGGGTGAAACATTATCAGTGATATTTATTAATTCATTGATTGGGAGGGTTGAAATCAGATTTTGATACCCATAAGTTTGATTGGTACTGGTATAAACTATTTTTTTAATAGGGTCAATTTTCGTGACATGCACACCAAGCTCCATATGACTTACTTTTTTAGCAAGTGCTTTGTAAATTTCACCGAAACCACCTTTAGCAGGATATGCTACAACAGTATCCGCCTGCAATGGTTTACGATGGCCTCCTTCAAGATCAAATTTTTCTTTAAAACCCTCTGGAGCTGCAACCCTCTCACCTACCCACTTGGCATCTAGTTTGGTTAAATCTCTTGCCCAAAGTTTTTCATTGTAAGGAATCATAAAATGTTTGGCGATGCCTTCCCCAAATCTGTTGATAATAAATTTTTTGAAATTTTCTGCTTCTGTGCTGCTATCAACATTCTCCAAGCCTTCAGCACACTCTTTCACTACCAGCTCATTGTTAATTTGTCTAAAGCTTTTTTGAAAAGGGTAAGGAATGAGTGTATCATAAGAATAACAGTATGCCTTGCGAACTTGCTCAAACATTTCGAGGGAATCATAAACCAAATCCTTTACAAAGGGATGTGGGGTGTGAAAAGAGTGGCCTCCAATGTCAAATACGGCTTCTCCAATTTCAATGCTTGCTGATTGTCCACCAAGAAAATTATTTTTATCAATAATTTTAGCTGATTTTCCAAGTCGAATAGCTGCTGCTATTCCAGCTGGACCGGCACCCAGTATCAGGTTTTCTATTTTTTCCATTTTTTAAGTATGTTAATGATTGAATTCAGGGTGACAGAATATATAAAGAAAAGCGTTCTTTTAATATATAGGTAAAACGGTAAGTTTAATTTTTCAATAGCTTCAAAACTATATCTCAATGTAAAAAGTTTCCTTTCAAACCCTTTAAATGATTTATTGAAAAACTGATTATCATGGCGATTTATAATTACAAGATAATCGGGCAAATTTGCAATTTTTGAGGTTTGTGCAACCCTGATAAAAATATCCCTATCATATAAGTACTTTATTTTGAGATTATACCCACCAACTTTTTGCATAATAGACTTCCTAAACATTACAGCTGAATGTTGCAAACAACTGTGTTTGCTTAATTCGATCCGAAGGTTAGAATTATCAAGTGATTTATTAGAATATTCCTTTTTATTTTCTGAAAATATTTTAATAAAATTTGATCCTACTAAACCATAATCAGAGTTTGCTTCCATAAAATCAACCTGTTTCTGTATTCGGTCTGGAAGCGAAAAATCATCCGCATCATTCACGGCTACATATTTTCCCATACACTGGGAAAGTCCGTAATTGAGAGCCTTTCCTCTGCCCATTTTACCGTTGCTATAAAATTTCAATCTTCTGTCCTGAACAGATTTAAGATAGTCCATTGTTGCATCTTCAGAGGCATCATCAACAACTATAATTTCAATATTTTGATAAGTTTGTGCAATGAGATGTTCAATTACACCCTTAAGTAATGGCAATCCATTGTAAACAGTAATTAATACACTAACCAGTGGATTATCCATTTTCATTTATCAGGTTAATTTATTTATGCGACTTACCACATCAATGGCAATCCTTTCAGAAGGTGGTATATTACTTTTACTGAATGTATTGTCAGAGAATTCTTTAGTAAGCAGCATTTTTTCAGCCGCAAATAAATCATCACTTAATATAGACGTAATTGTGCTATTTAGGTCTTGAAAATTTCTACATTTGAATATAAATTCTTCCTCAGTAAGTTCTATAGATTTTAATTCACCCAATACATCCAATGATATAACTGGCTTCAGCCAGTAGGCTGCTTCCATCAAAGTGGTAGAAGCCCCTGAAATAAGAAAGTCGCATTCTTTAATTAAGTGCATAATATCAAATTGATACATTGGGTGGCTTTGATCAATAATTAAATGGTTAGAAAATTCATGAAATTCACTATAAAATGTAAGTGAATCTTTTCCGTGAAATTTGAAAATAAAATAGACATCAGGTTGCTCTTCAATGACGGCCTTTACTATTTTTAAATTCTCGATATGACCTTGACTAGAAACTGATAGTCCTGGGCCAGAAAAGGCTATGAGGGCAATACTTTTATAGTTTTTACGTATAGCACCCGTTAATGCTTTTACTTCTTCTGCTCCCTTGCCATTTACTGTTACTTCCATTTTCACAGAACCTACTTCAACCACCTCTAGCAGAGGTGCATACTTTTGAATTTCATTTGTGGTAAATCTGCCATAATCGTAATAGGTTTGCAGTGATGAATAGTTGAGAAGGTAAGATGCCAATCTGCCGACCTGAATTGAAGCGGTATTTACCCCATCCTCTTTGCATTTTTTGTCAATAGAAAACGAGATGGTTGAAAAGCAGTAACCTAGAAAGATTATCTTCGGTTTTCTTTTCTGAACCAATATATTGTATATTGCTAGAGCCTTGTTACAAGGAATTCTATATGTGAGTGCATCTGAAATAACTTTGTGAAAAAAAATATTTTTGTTACTAATTTTAAAAGGATCAAAGTTTAAGGCTTGCCTTTTCAGTTTTAGATTTTGAATAAAAATGGCAAATCGGTTTGTATTTCTCTTTTTTGATAGTACCTGAATGTATTCAACATTGTCTTTTCTGAAATTTTCTTCTAAACTGATTGTTGTAGTAATGAAGACTACTTTTATATTTATTTTTTTTAATTGATGATAAACTGGCAATTGCAAGGCATAGTGCTTATGTTGAGTAGGCCAAAATATTACATCATAATTTTCAGTATTCTCAAATTTTAGCTGGTATTCAACATCTCTTTGAAATAAAAGCATATAATACCACCTAAATTTGTTGAAAGGCGTTAATTGTTTTGAGTCAAAATACTTAAGAGCCGTAAGTTCAATAGCCGGAAACAATGCATCCAACAACCAAGTACTCTGATTGGTTGCAATTAATTTTGCTCTCAATATATCAAAATTAGTTTTGTACCAGTTTAAAAAATCTGACTTCATATTCTCGAACTTATAAGTTTTGCTGGATTTCCACCAACGATTTCCCATTGATTAACATCTTTAGTTACAACAGAGCCGGCGGCTATAACGGAGTGATCTGAGATGGTGACACCTGGCAATATTGTGCATCCTGCTCCAATCCAAACATCATTTCCAATAACAACAGGTTTCGAAATTCTATCCGTTCTGGATTTTAAGAGTTGTTCGCCCATAAAGGTTCTGGTATCAGACATAATGATGCTTCTATATGCAATCATGCTTCCTTCTCCAATCGTTATGCCACCTGCACCATATAATTCGGATCCATGATTTACAGACGTATTCTTGCCGATACTAATGTTTTCATGATTTCGCACATATACACTCGGATGTATGGAGACTTGACTACCCATAAATTTCAATTTATACTTATACATAGAGATGGTAAGTATCTTTCTAATCTTGAATACAAAACCACTTTGGTTTTGATACCTCAGAAACCAGATTAATGGACCAAGTGAAAGAATGAAAATCTTGAAAATTTTTTTCATGCTAGATTATTTTAGGGCGCTTAAGGAAAAATCCTGGTATAATGTGCCATTTTCTTGATAAATTCTATAACTGGATGGTCTTTTTTATCGTGTCTTAAACCAGTTGTTTGCCAATTTCCATCATCTTTATCTTTAACTAAATCGCTTCTGTTATATAACTTTTCTTTCCAATTGGTCTGTGCTGAATGTTTAAAAAAACGCATACCTTCTTCGTATAGTTTTCTTCTTATATCTAATCGCATTTGTATTTGTTGAGGGGAGCGATGTTGAAAATGCTTAACACGTATTTTTTTTTGATATACAATGCCTGCATGCGAAGGGTGACCTCTGCCTTCAGACCATATTAGCCTCTTTCTGTGCCTAAAAAAACGGAGCTCTGAGTAGGTTTGAGACCTGTAATACTTCACCTTATCCGGATCAAAATTTTCATTCTCTTTAAACTCGAATTCTTCAATGTCCTCATAGGTTAAATGGTAATCAAATGATTCATGCTTTACTACATGATAACCGCGAGGAACCTGAAGAAGAAAATCCTTAGGATTATCGATATAGAACTCGTCACCTGCCATAAAGGCCCACCAATCTCCTTTTTCTCCTAAATGTTTGAAAGCATTATAAACTTCTCCTCGCATGGCATCTCGAAAAGGCCTTAAATCTTGCTTCCAAGGTAAAATAGCATTATAAATTTTACTTAGAGAATTAACAATATCCCACGTATTGTCTGTGCTCCCATTGTCAAGGACAATTATCTTATCAGCCCACTTAAGTCCCTCCAACAAATTATACTCAATAATATCCTCTTCATTTTTTATTAGTAAAATAGCAAAAATTTTCATTATAATTTGAAATGATTAATGTTTAAAAAGCAATTTATTATCTCAGTTGAAAAATTAACACTAATTGTATAATAACAATCCAACTGATTACAAACTCTATTAATTATAGTGTAATAATTGCGATTAAAATTTAAAAAAATATTTCTGAAATACTTAAATGTTAATTGAGAATACTTATCAAAAGACTAATATTTATTGACAATGTCAATTACATATTTTACTTCCTCATCTGTTAATTCGGCGTACATCGGCAAGGAGATGCAATGATCTGCCAAGTATTCTGAATTTGGAAAATCACCTCGTTTATAATTCAGATGTGCATAGGCTTTTTGCAGATGACAAGGAACAGGATAGTGAAATGCCGCAATAATATTATTATCTGCAAGATGTTGAACAAATGCGTCCTTTTGATCTGTAGTAACTACAAACAAATGGTAAATTCCATCAGACCAATCTTGCTTAATTTGCATCTTGATTTTAGGATTAGTAATGCCTTGTTGATACATTCTACTGATTTCACGTCGGCGATTGTTCCAGCCTTCCAAGTATTTAAGTTTAACACTTAAAGAAGCACCTTCCAAACCACCCATTCGGTAGTTGTAACCAATTTCATCATGGTAATACCGAACAGTACATCCATGATTACGCAAAGATCTTAAGTGGGTTGCATAATGGTCATTATTGGTTGTTAGACCACCAGCTTCACCACAAGCGCCTAAATTTTTGCCAGGATAAAAACTATAACAAGCCATTTCACCTGTTGTTCCTACGGTTTTGCCTTTGTAGCGAGAACCTTGAGATTGAGCCGCATCTTCAACTAAAAATAATTTATTTTTATCACAAATATTTTTGACTGCATCTAAATCAAATGGTTGCCCATAAAGATGAACGCCAATTACAGCCTTTGTTTTTGACGTAATTACAGCTTCAATTTTTGCAGGATCAATTTGCCAGGATTCATCGCAATCAATAAATACTGGAGTAGCGCCAGCATGAGAAACACCCCAAGCTGTTGCAATAAATGTATTGGCTGGAATAATCACTTCATCACCCGGGCCGATGTTTAAAATCAACATGGCTAAATGCAAAGCTACGGTTCCATTGCTTACACCAATGGCGTAATTGGAATCAATATATTTTGCAAACGCATTTTCAAATTCTTCTACAAATGGTCCACCCGAGAATGCTGTTTTTGCATAAACTTTTTCGAAAGCCTCAAAAATTTCGACCTTAACTTGTTGCTGTTGTCCTTGTAAATCAAGGCATGGTATTTTCTTTTCCATTGTCTATTAACTTAAATAGTTTTAATAATTTTAGCTGGATTTCCGGCTACAATTGAATTTGCCGGTACATCTTTGGTTACAACTGCTCCTGCACCAATTAAGGAATTTTCACCAATGGTGATTCCACAAAGTATAGTTGCATTGCTTCCTATAGAAGCTCCTTTTTTTACAAAAGTTTCTATCATTGTCCAGTCGGCGTCGGATTGAGCACTTCCATCAGGATTAGTAGCTCTTGGAAACAAATCATTAGTGAACATTACGCCATGTCCTACAAAACAATTGTCTTCAATATGAACACCTTCACAAATAAAGGTATGACTTGAAATTTTGCAATTTTTTCCAATACTAGCACCCTTTTGAATTTCAACAAAGGCTCCAATTTTAGAATTATCGTCGATGCTGCAGCCGTATGCGTTTACAAAGTTAAAAATTCGAACTCCTTCACCAACTTGAACATTGTTAAGGGTTTTATGGGGTTCATTAATTGTTAGTGTTTCCATTTTGATCGATTTGTATTTCTCTACCATTTTGTTTAATTGATTTTTGAGATGCCTCCAAAATTTTGATGACGTCTAATCCTGATTTATAGCTGGATAGTGGTTCTGATTTATTTATAATAGAGCTCAAGAAATCAGCTGCCATTCCAAAAAGCGCTTCCTTAGAATCTATCTTTGGTATATAGATATCACCGGCGCGATATTCAACCATAATTTTACGCTTTTCTTCGTCTGTTGTGTGCTCATAGCGTGTGTCGTAGATTCTAATTTTTTCAGTCGGTTCTAGGTCGTTATAAACCATCATTTTTTCATCACCACCAAGCAACATCATCCTGATCTTAACAGGAGAACTCCAAGAGCAATTAAAGTGTGCAATAAATCCGGATTGATAATTTACTGTCAAATAGGCAATATTTTCAATATCGTTATTCGTATGTGAAACACCAGTTGCATTAATACTGTATGGTCTTTCATCAATTAAGAAGTTTAGAATTGAAATATCATGAGGTGCTAAATCCCATAAAACATTGATATCAGGTTGAAATAATCCAAGATTTATTCGGGTAGAATCAAAGTATTTTAATTTTCCAATGGGTCCACTTGAAATAAGTTCTTTTAATTTTTGAACTGCACCTGTATATAAGAAGGTGTGATCTACCATCAGGGTCAAACCTTTTTTATCTGCAAGTTCAATAAGTTCTAATGCTTCTAGTGCTGTAGAAGTCATTGGTTTTTCAATTAATACATGCTTTCCATGCTCCAAGGCTTTTTTAGCAATTTCAAAATGTGTAAATACCGGTGTGGCAATTACCACAGCATCTACTTCTGAACTGATAATAATGTCATTAGCATCCGTTGTTGTTGTAATACTAGGATAGTTTTTGTTTACCAATGTCAGGCGTTCAGGTCGTGAATCGGCAACAAAAGTTACTTTTCCTTCGCTTTGGGCCATAAAATTTCTTACAAGGTTGGGTCCCCAATAACCGTAACCGATAATTGCTATTTTAATCATTTTAATTAAGTCTTATTTTTTATGAGTATAGAACGATTGTTGTTATTAATTTTTAATTGTAAATTTCAGGAGAAAGCTTTTTAAACTTTTGTTAGTTCTTGAGCTTTTTATTATCTCGTTATTTATTTTCAAACGAGAAATTTTAGAGAATTTAAAGTTTGAAAATTAAAGTTTGGAAATGCTCTTAAACCAAGAATCCAAAATTAATAAACCCCACATTTTGTTCGAACTAATTTGTTTGTTTTTCCACAAATGAAATGTTTTCCTCACCATAGAAGAATCAAATATAAATGAAGGATTTTGTACAAAACTTTCAATTCTTTCCATTAAGGCATTGCGCATCCAAAACTCAGTCGGTAACTGAAAACCCCTCTTTGAACGCTCCAATAATTCTTTTGGTAGATTAGCTTTGAATGAATCAATGAGCACCCTTTTTAGTTGATCTTTTGAATAACTTCTTGACTTTGCATTTGAATAAATATCCTTAATTAAATAGGACTGAGGTATTTGAAAAGCAAATTCAACTAGTCTATTATCAATAAAAGGAAATCTAACCTCTAGAGAATGTGCCATCGCCAAAACATCAGAGTCTCTTAATAACATATTTGTCATAAATTGAGAAATATAAAGCTGTCTAACTTTATTTATTGGTGACGCGTTAAAATAATAATTCCGACTAATTGTAGATTTTACAATTTCTGAATGATTTTTAAATCCAAAGTCTTTAGATAAAATGCTTCTGGTGAAATCATCGCTCTCCTTCTTCATTAAATTCATGTAGAATAAAATATCATCCTTGTTACCAAATTCTTTATAAATTCTTTCAGGTAATAAGTTTTTAATGAGAGGAAAATCAAATAATGAACCTAAAATATCTCGAGAAAAACCGCGTTTTCTTGCTAAAAATTGCTTAAAACCAACATATCCACAAAAAAGTTCATCAGCACCAAGTCCTGATAAAGCTACTGTGACGTCTTGTTTGGCATATTTACTTACAAGATATGTATTTAGACCATCTACGGAAGGGCGATCAAGACCAGAAATGAAATTATCAAATATTTCATTTATCGTAGCATTATCAACTTTTATTGCATGATGGTTAGTTCCAAAATAGCTAGCAACGAGCTGAGAATCCTCACTTTCGTCAATATGCAAATTTTTAATATCAAATCCTATATTGTAAGTGTTGATTTGTTTGGCACCACTTTCTCTCATGGCAGCAACTATAATTGCTGAGTCAATACCTCCGCCAAGAAAAACCCCGAGAGGAACATCGCTGATTAACTCTTCCGAAACACTGTCAATTACAAGATTTCTGACTTTATCTGTTACTTCTGTATAAGAAATTTCGTCCTCAGAAAGTGGAGAAACTAACTCAGGAAACCAATATTTAGTTTCAACTAATTTTTGGTTTTGATATTCGAAATAATAGCCATTTCGCAAAGCTTTAATTCCTTTTAATATTGTATCCGGCGCAATCTGATGCCCAAGTTTAAAATATTCTGAAAGCCCATTGGAATCTAATTCAATTTTATCAACAAAATGGCTTGCAACCAATCCTTTCAATTCAGAACAGAACACTAAGCAATTTTTACTGAAGGTATATAAGAAGGGTTTAATACCAAGATGGTCCCTTGCACCAAAAAGTTTTTTTTCAACACAATCCCATATTGCAAATGCGAACATGCCACGGATTTGACTCAACATTTTTTCACGGTACATAATGTACATTTCGAGCAAAACTTCAGTATCTGAGTGTGTGTTGAAAGAAACGCCTTTATTTATTAAATCACTCTTGAGCTTTTTAAAATTATAAATTTCACCATTGTAAACCATTATAAATCGCCTATCCTTAGAATAGAAGGGCTGATTTGCCTCTGCGGTAAGATCAATAATTGCCAGACGATTCATCCCTATTGCAATGTTTTCATCAATACAAATGCCTGTGTTATCAGGCCCTCGATGCCTTGTTATTTTTAACATCTTATCGAGAGCAGACTTTCTTTCTAAAGTGTCAAAATCACCTATTATACCCGCAATACCGCACATAAGAGTTAGTTATTAATCGTTTCAATAATTTTGTTTGTAATACTTAACGCCGGATTCGAAGCCAATAATTGTTCATTTTTAATTTTAAATTCTGATATTAATGAGAATTTTGATAAAAATAAAATATCCTTTGACATGATTGAGACGAATGCGCTCTGTATCTCTTCATAATTTTTACAATTATAAAGCATTTTGCTCATTAAAAATTCTATATGACCTAACTCCTGGAGGCAGTCTAAACTAATCACCGGTTTTTGATTCTGAAAGCTTTCAAATATTGACGTAGAAGCACCGGAAATAGTGAGATCTGAGATTGATAAAAAGTCTTTGATTTTATATTTATAAAGTAAATTTGTCTTTGAAATAATCATTACGTTTTTTGAATCGTCTAACTGTTTGTAAAAATGAGAAGAATCTTTGTCATGTAACTTAATAATAAAAAATTTATCGGGTGAATTTTTTATAAGCTGAATTATTACTTCGATATTTTTTTCATGGCCTTCTTTTGAAATATTATGCCCAAATCCTGAAAATGCAATAAGACATGTTAGCTTGTATTTGTCGATAACACTCTCCTTCAATTTTTGAAGTTCTTCAGGCTCAGCAGAAACCGGTTTATAAATTTGTGGAGGCCCAGTAATATGGTACTTTACATTTCCACTTTTACATTCTTCTGGAATAAGATCATAGGTTTCTTGATCCCATAAAAAGCATTGATTTATTGTTGAATAAAATATTAAATTATAATTAAGCATCCCGTGTTGAATAACTCCACAAAGAGTACCTGATTCACGAGAAATTCCAGAAATGATTCTACCAATTAATGAAAAATCATAACCAACTAAATTATATTTTGAATGTGTTTGTTTGCTAATTGTATTAAAAATCTCTAAATACTGCTCATAAATAGGAAAAAACAAGATGGAATTGTAGACAATTTGTAAGAAGTTGTAAGAATACTCAGTATTTTTAAATTGTCTTATTGTTCTTTCGATTTTTAATATTTTATAAAAACGTTTGACGTTAATTGAGTAAAATTTATCTTTTCTTCTTGAAAGTATATGAACAAAGTTGATTTGCTGATGTTCTAAATACTCTGAGATTACTTTATTGGTACTTATAAATATACAAGATACATTTTTCTCAATGAGTTTGCGATAAACAGGTATTAAAAAATTTAAGTGACTTAGCTGAGCGGGCCAAAAGGTCACGTCCGTTTTTATTAAAGAATTTGGTATCTCTGTTTTTGTTGATTGAAATAATATGATCAGAATTCGTTTAATTTTATCTTTAAGACTTGCTTCATTATTTGCAGCAAACTGCAATGCGTTCGTCTCAATTAAAGGGAGTAAAGCTTTAATTAGATTCTCTGCATAATAATCGCCCTTAAGCTTATTTATGAGTGCATCATATGGTTGTTTCCACCATTGACGGTTATTTGTAATTCTAGCTTTATTGTAATTTACTGTGCTCTGCAATTGGCTATCAAATTAAATATCAAAAACTTAGAATTTTACACCTATTACAAATAGATAAGGAAGTATGATGAGATCAACTACATTATTTATAAAAAGAGTTTTTATTTCCAAAGGTTTAAAAACGCTCAATCAGTTTCTTATTCCTTGAATAAATACTCTTTTGAGTCAGTATTTTTAGATACAGAAAAAATCATATTAATTCCTGCCTAATTTTAATTTTTTTACAAGATCCAAGACCCCTTTATTTCTTATCACAAAAATATACGTAAGTAAAGAAGTGATAAAAAGAAAAGCAATTACTCTCATTAAAAACATATCTGTAGTTAAAAAGAATCTATCAATTGCAATTGTAATAATACACAGTGTAAAAGTTTGCCAAATAAGATTCTTAATGATTTTTATCTCTCCATGCTTATCTACAAAATACTTGGTTAGAAACGCAATGACAACGGAACCAAATACTTGTGCCCAAGCTAAAGCCTCATTTCCGAGAGAACTGACCAAAACAATTGTCATGAGAATATTGGCTATGAGTCCTCCTAAGGTAATAAATGGGACGAATTTATTTTTTTTAATATAAAATAAATCTATCGCTGTAATTGTATAGATAACCTGCCACAAGAAACCTGAAGCCAGTATAGGAACTAGCGTTGAACATTGATGAAAACGTGGTGGGGTTAGTATAGGTATTAAGGGTGGAATAATAAAAAGTGTTCCCAAAAATAAAATAGCTGAAACCATCCAAATAAGGCGCGAATAATTATGAATTCTTTCTTTTGAAGCGCCTTCGCCTCGCAATGCGAAATAGATAGGTGTATAAGCTTGATTAAATGCAGAATAAATAAGCTGCAAAGGCTGAACAAACCTTGTTGCAAGTGAAAAGATGCCTAGAGAAGCAATATTGCTTGTTTGTACCAAAATTATTTTCGAAATAAGGGGAGTTACAAGTACAAATAAGAGATGTGGTAATGTATTAAGTCCATATATCAAGGAGGATTTTAACATTGTTGGATTGTACCTTCCTTTGGTAAATCGCCTTAAATATAATTGCGCTTGTATAAAAAAAACAAAGGTTGTAAGTAATTGTGAGTATAAAATACCCAAAGCGCCAAGCTTAAATCCTACTACAAAGATAAGGGTCGCTGAAATTCCAATGGATGCATTAAAAACAGTGAGTAATAATGAATATCGCGACTTTTCCTGACTTTGTAATAATCGTCTTTGTAAATCTGAATTGGAAGTAAATGCACTGTTTATAATTACTATGAGAATGAAGGGGAAAAACACCAATCCTGGTGTTATTTTACTATCAAAAAAGTAAAAAATTATACCAATGATAATACCAGTAACAATGCTGGCAAAAATTAAAAAACGATGAACCGTTGTAACGTAATCCTGCAATTTCTCCGGATTATCTTTGTGATCAAAGTAGAAGCGAGTTACTGACCCTGGCACTCCATAGCGCATCAATGTCATTGTAACCAAACCTAAGGAACCACAAAGTTCAACAATTCCATAATCAGACGGGTTAAGATATTGAGTATAGAGGGGAATAAGAAAGAAACCTATTATTCTGGGTACCATTGATCCCAGACCATAATTAAATGTACCAGATAAAATTCTTTTAACTATTCCGTTCTGCTTAATAATATTAATATTTAATTTTTTTAGGATTACCAAAGAAAAGAATGGCTCTTTTTGCTTCCTCTCTTTTTTATAAGAAATATCGATAAAGAATTATTTCTTTTAATTTATTATTTTATTCAATATTAATTTTAGAATGATAAATATTAATAGAATAGATAAGGTTTTATATCGGGTGATAAAATCAGGCTTTAGTTTAATATACTTCTCAGATCAAATGCTTTTTGTTTTCATTTAAAATTAGAATCTAAATCATAAATTGTTCATATAATTTTTCGGCAAGCAGCATAGAATTATTCACAGAAGCCAAGTCATACTTATTGCTAACGAATGCTTGATTAACAAAGATATTAGCCTGATTATAAAATCCTGCCTTGAAGGAAATATCCTTACTATCTGGCTCGATGACTGTTTTTTGTTTACCCTCAGTATATTCACATGACTCAAGAGGTGCAAATACAAATCTCTTATTTTGGGCATAAAAAACAACCCTCCAAGGCACAAAATTATCCATTGATGAATTAAAATTATAGATTGTATTTGTATCTGATTTACCTGAAATATTCATTATCCACCTAAAAGGGTCGCCTAGATTGACAGCTGAAATATTTATATCAGAAATTTCTCCAGCAAGGTATGTTAGTAAATCTAACCCATGAATGGTATTTTCAAAAATAGTTTTGTGAATCAATTCATTGTTGAGTTTCTTTTTATTTGCCAAATGGAAAGGGTCTTCAGACCACTCAATCAAAACGTTCGTAATATTTTGTTTGCCACCCGCCAATTCTATTGCTTTATTTAATACAGAATAATGTCTACGATTTAAAGCAACCATTATAGGAGTCTTATATTTTGAGGCAAGAACTTGGAGTGATTTATGTTCCGCAAGAGATGTTCCAGTAGGTTTTTCAGCAAGTATAGGAATGCCATAAGGAATGATATCTGATAGTACGGTAAACATATTCCAAAAGGAAACGCACACAATAATTCCGTCAGGCTTTTCCTTTTGAATCATTTGATGGTAATCGGAATAAACCATAGAAATTCCTTCCTGCATTGCCATATCTCTTTTTTCGACACTTCTATTTGATGTCGCAGCAATGTTACATCCTAGGGCCTTGAGCACCTCAATATGTTTTCTTGCTATATTGCCGTAACCAATAATTACAATATTTTTTAACATACTAAGTTATTGGCAGGTAAAGATTTAGATATTCCTTGTCGGTTAAAGGAAGATTTATCGGAATATTACCCAGTTTATGAGAAATATAGGTAGCCGCTATAATTTCAACAGCAGATGTGCCATACTTGCTGTCTGTTATGCTTGAATTTTCAGAGATTAATTCACGAACCACTGATTCTATTTGCTGAAGCATGTCTCCTTTGACATTTAAATTTTCAGGAACAATAAGTTTGTTGTAAACTGCTGGAATACCAGGTTTGGGAATAACAGTCATATCACGTTCTCTCATATCAATAAAATTATTTTTTGGATCAAAAATAACCCGCGCATTTGTAGTATGAATTTCCATTGTTAATGGACCGGCACCATCTTCAATTTGAGTAACAATTGCTTTCATCTCATTCCCATAATCCATAATTATCAATCCTCCTGGATCTACAAATTGTTTTCCTCTTGGATTATCCTTCTTGGGAGTATCTACCCAGCCGGTAATTTTAATTGGAAAGTCTCCAACTAGATAGGTGGCGATATCGGTCCAATGGGTTGCTAGGCAGCCTAAACCAATGCCTGGTATTTGCAAATATATGTTTCTTAAAGAGCCCCAATCGCCGCTGTTAAGCTTGTTTTTGAAGAATTGAATGACAGGGTCATGCCTGTTTTTTTTATCGACAGACAAGCGAACACCATGAGTATGTGCTGCAAATTCCATCTTTTGACATTCAGCAACCGAACATGCCATAGGTTTTTCAACCATAATATACTTTACGCCTTTTTCTATCGCCTCTAAAGTTAAAGCAGAATGTGAATCAGCATTGGTTGCTATAAGCAATACATCAATTTTAATTGAATCATATAATTCTGCGGTTGAAGTAAACTTTTTATTCTCACTAAGTCTTTCGAAGGAATTTAATACATCTAAATTTTTGTCAACAATACCTACTAAATCAAGTTCATTTATTCTTTCAACTACCTCAATAAGTCTCTTACCATGCGGCCCTATGCCAATAATTGCAGTTTTCAATTTGTAGTATATTTAAATTTTGATTTAAATTTTCAATTCTTAATTTTATAATATGACATATACCATTCTATAAAATTTGAAATTCCTAATTTAATATCTGTTTGAGGTTTAAAATCAATATAATCAAATAAATCTTTTACATCTGCATATGTATTTGGTACATCTCCAGTTTGAATTTCTTTTTTTATGATGACAGCCTTTTTACCTAACTTAGATTCAATAGCGGTAACAAAATCTAACAGTTGCACAGGGTTGTTGTTTCCAATATTAAAAATTTGATACGGAGCACTGCTTAGATTTGGTGGTAAATCTGATTTACCCAACTCAGGTTTGGCCAAAGTTGGTTTTACCATAAGTCTTGATATACTTTCAACAATATCATCAACATAAGTAAAGTCACGTTGCATATTGCCGTTATTAAAAACCTCAATTGGTTGATTCTCAACAATGGCTTTTGTGAAAATAAACAGAGCCATATCGGGTCTGCCCCAAGGACCATAAACTGTAAAAAATCGAAGTCCTGTAGTTGGTATGTTAAAAATATGCGAATAAACGTGAGCCATTAATTCATTGCTTTTTTTAGAAGCGGCATAGAGTGAAATCGGGTGATCTACATTTTGAAGTACCGAAAACGGCATTTGTTTATTTAAACCATACACTGAACTACTTGATGCGTAAACCAGATGTTTTACCGGGTAAGTCCTGCATGATTCTAATATATTGATAAACCCTTGTATGTTACTATCAATATAGGCTTGTGGATTTGTTAATGAATACCTAACGCCGGCCTGGGCTGCCAAATTAACGACATAGTCGAATTTTTCTTTTTCAAATAATTTAAAGAGGTTTTCCTTATCGACTAAATCAAGCTTAATAAAAGAATTTTTATCAGTATTTACAATGACCTTATTGTATTCAAGATTTTTTAGATCGAATCCCTGAGTTGTTAAACGTGCAGTTTTTAGTGTTGGTTCGTAATAATCATTAATGTTATCAAGACCAAATACATTGAACCCAAGTGCGCTTAGTTTTAAAAAAAGGTGATGGCCTATGAATCCTGCAGTTCCGGTAATTAATATTTTCATTCGGTTTTTATTCTAATTGTGGGAAGGTGGGCTATACTCTATGTCCAATGGGAAATTTATTTTAGCTTACTTAAAAGATTTAGTGATACAGACAATTTCATGAAGTGGAAAAGTTATTGGAGATTTTTACAACCTGCCATCTACAATATCGAGAGGCCAAACGCCCTTAACATCATAAATCACGCCCTTTTCATTTATTAATTTAGTAATGTCTATAGATGCAAAGTTTTTATGACTTACCGCGAGCACAATACCATCATATTTTGTCGAAAGCATCGCATCCTGACTAATTAGTTTGAGGTTGTATTCATGCTCAACCTCTTCTGTGCTTGCCCAAGAATCATAAATATCAATATCTGTATCGTAATCCAATAATTCTTTGTAGATATCAATGACTCTCGTATTTCTAACATCAGGACAATCTTCCTTAAAAGTAAATCCTAATATAAGAATTTTGGCTTTTTTTATTTTCACATCCTTACGGATCATTAGTTTGGTTAATTCAGTAGCTACATAAGCTCCCATACTGTCATTTAGCCTTCTTCCTGCAAGAATAATTTCTGGATGGTAACCAACTTCCTGAGCTTTTTGCGCTAAATAATATGGATCTACCCCAATACAATGACCTCCTACCAAACCTGGTTTAAATTTTAAGAAGTTCCACTTTGTGCCAGCAGCCTCTAAAACTGCGTGTGTATCAATCCCAAGTAAATTAAAAATTTTTGCTAATTCATTTACAAAGGCAATATTTATATCTCGTTGCGAATTTTCTATTACTTTAGCGGCTTCAGCAACTTTAATACTCGGAGCTTTATGAGTACCGGCAATAATAATAGATTTGTATAATTGATCAACAATTTCGGCAGTTTCGGGAGTGGAGCCAGATGTTACTTTCAAAATTTTAGTAACGGTATGTTCTTTATCTCCTGGATTTATGCGTTCAGGTGAGTAACCAGCAAAAAAATCAACGTTAAATTTTAAACCAGAACACCTCTCTAAAACTGGTACACACTCCTCCTCAGTAACTCCTGGATACACAGTTGATTCATAAATAACAATATCTCCCTTTTTTAGTACTTTACCCAATGTTTCACTCGCTTTATAAAGAGGAGTAAGCACTGGCCTGTTGTTAATATCAACAGGCGTTGGGACTGTAACAATGTATATTTGACATTTTTTCAGGTCTTCAACGTTTGAGGAAAATACAAGTTTTATTGAAGATTTTAAATTCACTGAATCAATTTCAAGTGTTCTGTCAATTCCTCGTTCTAACTCTTCAATTCGTCCTTTGTTAATATCAAATCCAATGGTATCAAATTTTTTTCCAAATTCTACAGCCAGCGGCAAGCCAACGTATCCCAGACCAATAATTCCTAATGTTTTACTCATATCTGCTTAATTCCCTTTTTAGTTTATTCTTTGTTTATTTTTTTTTGGTTTTTTTTGGTTTTTTATCATCCACGTATTCATTGGAATTGTAACCGTATCCATAACCATAACCTCCTCCAACTCCATAACTATAACCATATCCATAGCCGGCACCGTAACCGTATTTTTCACCTTCAAATGCAGAATCATTTAAAACGATTCCAATATGTTTAATATTTTTTAATTCGTAAAATTCATTAAGATACTTTAGTGCTTTAATATGGGTAAAGCCTTCTCTAACAATAAATACATTAAGATTTGATTGAGTCATTAATTCAATTGAATCGGTAACCAAACCAATCGGCGCTGTATCGAGGATTACAAATTGATAGGTACTTTTTAGTTCTATAATACAATCTATCATTTTTTGACTTGATAGTAATTCAGAAGGATTAGGCGGAACAGGTCCTGACGGCACTATATCCACATTAGTAAGATCTGTTTTAAATATAATCTTTTGTAAAGTTGTACTGTCTGTTAAATAGGTACTCATTCCAATTTCATTTGTTAATCCGAAACTAAGATGTAAGCGCGGTTTTCGAAGATCTAATCCAAGAATAATTACCTTAGCACCGCTAAGGGCTAAAGATTGTGCAATATTAAGAGAACAAAAAGTTTTACCTTCCCCGCTAACAGAGGAGGTAATGAGTATAACTTTAGACTCTGCACTCTTTTTAAGCATAAAGTTTATGTTAGTTCGTAAATTTCTAAAAGATTCTGATATATTAGACTTAGAATTCTCATCAAATACCAATTGATTTTTTCCACCATAGTGCGGAATTGATGAAAGAAATGGAATACTGGTAATTCTCTCAATTTGAATACGACTTCTAATTTTGTTATCAAGGAAAATTTTCAGAAACACATAAAAAGATGGTATTATAAGTCCAAGCAATACGGCAATCGTGTAATTGTTCGTTTGATCAGGTTTAGTTTGGCCAGTTATCTTCGCCTCATTTAAAATAGAATAGTCATTCTGTGTTCCTGCCTGTGCTATTTCGAATTCAAACTTTCTTTCGAGAAGCAAAATGTACATTTTTTCCTGAATCGTTGATTTACGAATCATGCCCAATCCTACTCTTTCTCTCCCTGGCAGGACACCTATTTTATTTTGAACAGATGACATTTGGGATTTATAGTTATTTAAAATACTTAAAGTATTTGCAACTATATTATTGATATTTTCAACCAATAATTTCTTTGACGCTATTAATTTTTGTTTCAGTTTTTGAAATTGACTAGTATTTGGATTTAAATCGTTTCCTAGGATATTTAAATCACTGTTTGCACTGCTTACTGCGGTTATATATGGAATTAAAAGTGGATCCGAAATTCCAAAAGTTGCAGGGGCTAAGTTAGATAAATCTTTGTTCTTATCAACATATTCCTTCAAAGCGGTTACTTTTTTTAAAAGTATTTCCTGCTCCTTTATGGCAATATCAATTCTGGTTTTTTCAGCAAGCAACAACCCACTTTCTGATGCTAAATCAAGAACTCCACTATTTCTCTTTAAACTTTCTATATCTTGCTCGTAGGAACCGAGGTCGCTTTCTGCACCTTTAAGCTGACTATTAATAAAAGCTAAGGAATTTGCAAATTTTTCATTTTTCTTAGCTAAACCTTCATCTATAAAAGTTTTAGCCATCTCCTCAATAAAATCTTTTGCTCTATCTGGCTCTGAAGCTTCAAGATAAATTGACAGAATTTTTGTATTTTGGATATTTTCGATAAACAACATTTTTGAATATCGCTCAGCAGTTACGTCAACGTCTTCTAAATAAATAGAATATTCTGAAGGTAAATTACCGCTTGAGTTAGCCCATATTTCTTCAATTTTTCTGTCCTGAGCCATAAAAACGCAGTTTTTGAATACCAATGAATCATTATAATGTAGACCTTTTTTTGAAAAAATTATTTCATCGCCATTTTGCACATTGAGGTTATAAAAAGATTTATACAGTTTTATACGAAAATTGTAACCATAAGCTGCTTTATCTAAGGCTCTAAAAAAAAAATAGACAGGTAGTTTTTTAGGATAAACTTCAGTTGCCTTAAGATTTCCTCTCGAATAGACTGAATGATTATAGTGTAACCTTTTAATTATTTCTCTTAGAAATGTAGGTGATGTAAGCCCTTGAATTTTATCCTTTATCGCAGTGGGGTCCCAAACATTAAGCTCATCTGAATAAGCCTGAGTACCCAGAAGGTCGGCTCCTTCAGTACCTTTTGATAAATTTGACAATAATATATCAACTTGAACCTCATAGTATTGTGTTGAATATCTATTAATTAAGTAGGCATCAATTAAGGCAATAGAGACACATATAAGGAAAAGTATCCTGTACGAAAGAACAATCATTAAAATATCCTTAAAAGATATCCTGCCTGTTTCTTTTATTGTTCCTATTTCAGAAATATTATTTTCCATACTTTTATTTTATAATGGTTAACCAAATTAAAAGGGTATTTGTAAGTGAAAGTACAATTGTTACGTAAGAATAATTTTCACGAAAAAACTTCCTTGGTAAGGATTCAATATATATGATATCATTTGATTTGAGATAAAATGTCTCTGATCTGAAAACATCCAAGGATGTGATATCCATTATAGTTGTTACTTTTTTGTCACCGATTTGTCGAAGTACTTTAATATTGGTTCTCCTGCCATCAGAAGTCATATCCCCAGACAATGCAAGCGCGTCGATTAATGTCATTCTATCTCCAGGTGAGTTTTTAGGGCCTGGTGCTTTTATCTCTCCAATTATCGTAATACGAAAGGATATAAGGGTTAATTCCAAATTGGGATTTACAATATATTTAGAAAGTTCAGAAATAATTATAGTTTGAGCAACCTTAATAGATTTGCCTGCAATCTTTATGCTACCAGTATAGGGTAAAAAAATTGTTCCATTTTCCTGTACAAGAATTCCTGTTACTCCATTCAAGTTGGAACCAACATGTTGAAATTCATCATTTATTTCTTTGCTCTGAATGTTAGCCTTAAAGCCTAAAATATCACCCGCTTCAATGATGTGCGAACGGGTATCTTCGGGCTTTATAACTTCAATGTTATTGAATTTATTTTTTGAATCCTCTTTCTCCTGAAAATAAATAAGTTTTCTTCCACAAGAAACCAAACATAAGGAAGCAAAAATTATGAGACATATTTTATTAATTCTTGTCATTTTTTTCTAAAGTCGGCAAAACTAATACTTTATTTTTGGATAAATCTGCAATAAGGTAGAATCCAAGTGATTCGATAAAAATTTTCACCATATTGTTGTTTATATCGGTAACTTTTCCAATTTGATTTGTGAAAGGACCGCTATCAAGCCTAAGATGGCTATTAATTTGAATATCCTCTTTTTTTACTTCAATGTTATTAAATTGAACTAGGAAATTTTTAATTGTCTCAATTTCATCTTCCCTAATAATGGCAGGCTTACCAAGCCAGTAAACAAAATTAACCACACCTGCTGTTTCTCTTACTATTTCCTTTTCCTGATCATCTATATAAACAAATATATATGACCGAAAGAGAGGCTCCTCAACCACTTTTTTTCTATCACTCCATTGTTTTAAAACCTTTTGAACTGGTAAATAATTTTCAATAACTTTTAAATCAAGTAAACTGGCAACCTTTTTTTCATGTCGCGAATTCACATATACTGCATACCATTTTTTGCTCATTTTTCAAGGCTTCGCCACCTCAGTCACATTTGTGACTAATAGGAATTGTAATAATAAAGTTACGCCCCTTATACCTTGCTCCAAAGAAGCATGTAAGGCTCGTTATTATTTATAAATATTTTCTCCTCATTCATTTTTTGAAGAATAACATTTAGTTTTTTATTAATTGTATTTTCTACTTTTTTAATCAGTTCGTCCAAGTATTCTTTATTAACATTACCCTGTATCACTAATTCAATGGTGTCACTGTTTAAGCCTCTTGCAAATTTACCAACCAACCAAACCTTTTCAGGCACCCCTAGTTTGGAGATGATTGATTCAATAATTTTATCTATACCGACGTATTTTCGAATGATTGAATTGATTTCAGGAAATAATGGATGGTTTGTATTGGCTTTGAAAATCTTTTTATTGCTTTCAAAGTGAGAATTCAATAATCCTGATTCTTCAAATTTATTTAATTCAAGCCTGATGGAATTGGTGGATTCCTCAAACTCTGATTCTAAGTTTCTGAGGTAAGAAGTATTATTCGAATTTAAAAAAAATTTGAGCAATAAATTAATTTTTGTCTTTGATGAAACCAGTGAATCTAGCATTAATTTTATTGAGTAGCAAAACTACTCGTTTTTTATTCTTATAAAAAACTTTTTTTAACTTTTATTTCAACATAAATCTGAGTTAAAAATTATTACAAATATTCCGTATAATTCCCTTTAGTGCGAATATGTTTTTATTCTTGTTAACACAACAGATTTGTAGTTTCCCTTGATTCTTAAGGACAATTTTCTTCTCAACAAACTAATTTTATTTGAATAGAAATCTTGTTCTACATATCTTTCAAATAAATGAATTCAATGATTGTAAAGCATCTCAAAATAACGGCCGAAATATCAAACATTTTGAATTAAATGTTGTTACGAAATGGTTAATTATGCAGTGCTTTCTTGTAAAAATTTATTTTACAGAAGCCATTGTAATAAAATCAAAAATCATAAGGAAATTTCATTAACTGAGTCCTAATAATTTGGGTTTTATTTGACAAATTAAATTGAGTAAAATTGCTCTACATGCAACCAAACTCCTTGCTATTAAAGGTTTATAAATCTCGAAGGGATTTAATGTTTATGGAATCATAGCCTAGAGTTTTGTGCGACCCCGATGGGGTCGTATACCGTTTGGTGCATTGTGAGCTATAAACATTTGAACCCTTCGGGTTCTGCAATTCAATCCATGAAGCTGAATATTAATCCCTGTCTTCATATTAAAATTTCTTTTTATATTCCTTTTGGGCTAAATGTGCCATCTGTTTATATTAATTTACTTTAATCAAAACCTACATTGTGCCTAATCTATTTTATAAGAAAGCCTTGGGTAATTATGTTATTTTAAATTCGATTTAATTTTTTTAGTTTGTAACTTTCCACAATCATATTTGTAGATAACCCTATTTTATCTGAAGTTTGCATCATTATTTTAAACATGCAACATTTACAGTCTATTATTGAACAAGCTTGGGAAAACAGAGAATTATTGAGTGATCATACCGTCCAAGGTAGTATTAGGACTGTTATCGAGCTGCTCGATAAAGGAAAATTACGTGTTGCAGAACCTATATCAGATGGCTGGCAGGTAAATGAATGGGTAAAAAAAGCGGTGATACTTTATTTCCCGATTCAGAAAATGGAATCTTTCCATTCAGGCCCTATGGAATTTCATGATAAAATCCCTTTGAAAACACACTATGCTGAACTTGGTATCAGAGTAGTTCCAAATGCTGTTGCAAGGCATGGTGCCTATATTGCCTCAGGGGTAATTCTGATGCCAAGCTATGTAAATATTGGTGCTTATGTTGATAGTGGAACCATGGTTGATACTTGGGCAACAGTTGGAAGCTGTGCACAAATTGGCAAGCATGTGCATTTAAGCGGTGGTGTGGGTATTGGTGGCGTTCTTGAACCCGTTCAGGCGGCTCCGGTAATTATTGAAGATGGTTGCTTTATTGGTTCAAGGTGTATCGTTGTTGAGGGTGTTAGGGTCGGAAAAGAAGCCGTGTTAGGCGCAGGTGTAACGTTGACGTTAAGTACAAAAATTATTGATGTTACTGGTGCTGAACCAAAAGAGTACAGAGGCTATGTTCCTGAAAGAAGTGTTGTAATTCCTGGTACACAAATGAAACATTTTGCGGCTGGTGAATATGGTGTGCCTTGTGCCTTAATTATAGGTCAGCGCAAACCGAGTACTGATTTAAAAACCTCTTTAAATGATGCGCTCAGAGAGCATAATGTAGCAGTGTAATCAGAAATAAAAAATAATAGGTAGTCTTTTGAACATTGATAGAATGTTATAATAAATTACACAAGAAAGATGACTCCTGTTAAACTTAATTAGTTAATGATACTTTACAGTTTGAATTCACCCCATCAACATCAACAACAGTTAGTCGGATTAGAGTTTGTAATCCTTTCAAAGGAAAGTATTTATTATTTATGAGCACCAATAACGAGTCTCCGAGTTCAGAGCAAAAGGCAATCAAAGTAGGTTTCGATGCCAAAAGACTTTTTCTGAATCATTCAGGTCTGGGTAATTACAGTCGTTGGATAGTAAGTGGACTTGTGAAAGATTTTCCACAAAACAACTATCATTTATATACAACAGCCATTTCCTCGTATTCTAAAAATTTTCTAAATGAGCAAATTCAAGTTCATTTGCCACCCGGTTTATTTAAAAGTTTTTGGAGATCAAAAGGAATTAAGAAAGACTTATTAAATGACGGTATTGAAATTTATCACGGTCTGAGTAACGAACTTCCTTTGGGGATTGAAAAAACAAACATTAAATCGGTTGTTACAATCCACGATTTGATTTTTTTAGCATATCCTGAATATTACAATACTTTAGATCGGAAAATTTATGAGCGGAAATTCAAAAGTGCCTGCCTACGAGCTGATAAAATAGTTGCAAACAGTATTTATACAAAAAATATAATTGTTGAGAATTATGAAATTTCACCTGCCAAAATTGAAGTAATTTATCTGGATTCACCTTCAATTTATCATTCAACTCCCAATCCGGCTGATCAAATTGCAATAAAAAGTAAATTTGGCTTGAATAAATCTTTTTTTCTAAATGTTGGTTCATTTGGAGGGCGAAAAAATCAATTTCGCATACTTGAAGCCTATTCGAAAATTTCATCTCAAATAGATCAAGACTTCATTTTTGTAGGGAAGCCAAATAATGAAACAGGTCGATTTCTTGAATCCGTTGCCAAATTCAATTTGTCAGAAAAAGTAAGAATCATAACAGATATTTCAGAAATAGATTTATTTAATCTCTACCACGCAAGTTATGCTACTGTTTTTCCTTCGCTTAGTGAAGGTTTTGGTATTCCTATCATAGAAAGTTACCGATGTAACAAACCTGTTCTAACAAGTTTTGGCAGCGCGTTAGAAGAAATTGCAGGTACTGCCGGTTTACTTTGTGATCCATTAGATACGAATAATATGGCAAACCAAATTTTGAAATTAACAGAAGCAGAGGTTTATAATTCTTTGAAAATTAATATTCATGCTGAATTAGAGCGCTTTGAGCCAAAAAAACTTATTTCTGACTATATGACGTTATACCATTCAATGCTTAAATAATCCGCTTCTTTATTTAAAACGATTCTAAATAAAAATTGTCTAAAAATTTATTTATCAACGGCAACATTTAAATGCCAAATTGAAATAATTTTGCGCCTTATTAAATCACAAGCAAACCTAATAATCAAAAACCTATAGGATGAAGATAAAATTATCCGGAAAACTAAAAAATTTACTCATTTTAACTACGGCATTTCTACTGATAAATACTGTGAGTGGAGCCGTTATCAAAGAAAGTATTTCAGGCAAACCTGTTGACGATGCTACGATAGCAGCGGGCAAAACACTGTTTACAAACAAGTGTGCATCTTGCCATGCCATTGATAACAAATTGATTGGCCCTGCGCTTAAGGATGTTCACAAACGCAGACAGTATGATTGGCTTACAAAGTGGATTCGTAACAACGAAGAATTAAGAAAGTCAGGTGACAAAGATGCTATTGAGGTTTGGGAAAAGAACAATAAAGCAGCAATGAACACCTTTACTGATTTGAATGATGATGATATCGCCTCTATTGTGATGTACATTGAAGATGCAAGTGCCGGTGGCGATAAACCTGCTGCAGCAGGTCCGACTGCAGTTGACACTGGATTATCAGCACCAGTTGATCCAAGTTTGATTAGCCGAGTAAATTGGATGATGATTTTGTTATTTGTGCTTATTGCAGTGATTCTTTTTACAATTGTAAAAATTATTGATCAAGTTTCGGCTATCAGAGGTAGTGAGGTTATCAAATGGAATGAAATCAATGGCCTGATTTGTGTCCTTTTCATGATTGCTGGATTTATTGCTTGTATTTGGGAATTTTCTGTTCATGGAAAAATGGTGTTACCTGAAGCCGCAACGGAACACGGTAGAAAAGTTGATCAAATGTTTAACATTACCCTGTATTTTACAGGATTCGTTTTTGTAATTACGGAATTTTTATTGTTCTACTTTGCCTTCAAGTATAGAGGTCGGAAAGGAAAGGTTGCACTGTATTATTCTCACAACAATAAAATAGAAGCTGTATGGACTATAATTCCGGCAATCGTATTGACAGTTCTTGTAATTGGTGGATTAAAAACTTGGAATGGCATTACTAACAATCCCGAAAGAAACAAATTTAATGTTGAGATATTTGCTTACCAATTTGGCTGGTCAGCGCGTTTTCCTGGTGCTGACGGAAAGTTAGGTAATTCAAACTGGAATCTAATTGCTAACGATAACTTATTAGGCGTTGCAATAAAAGAAAAGGCCGAAGGTTTGATTCCTGTTTTAATGAAAGATACTGCCGATTTTGCAAAACAAATTAAAGAACTACCATTAAAATTAGCTGTACTTAAATCTGATCTTGGTGGGTTGGTAGGAGAAGAACGTGATGCACAACTTTCTAAAATCGCAGAAATAGAAGATGGTATTGCTGAAAGTGATTTACGTAAATCTACCTCAAATCGTGTCATTCAAATTGGAAGAATAAAAAAATCATTAGAGACAGCCAATGAGAAAGCATTTTATGATAATTCTGGCCTAGATGATATCATTGTTGATAACGAAATACACATACCGATTAATAGAACAATTACTTTTAAATTTAGAGCAAGAGATGTTATTCACTCTGCTTATATTCCAATGTTCCGTTCTCAAATAAATGTTGTACCAGGATTACCTACAGAAATAGTTTTTAAACCTATCGAAACAACCAAAGAAAAGCAAGCAAAACTTAATCGTCCTGACTTTGATTACTATATTTTATGTGCCAAAATTTGTGGCTCAGGCCATTTTAGTATGAAGATGAAAATAGTAGTAGATTCAGAAGCTGATTACAAAGCTTGGATTAACAAACAAAATGGTGCTTTTGTAAAGGAAAAACCTACAGCACCAGTTGAAAATCAAAAAGACTCAACTCAAAAAATATTAGCTATAAATTAAAATTAAAGCATGAGCCAAACAGCAACACATAAAGCAAATGCACATGGTCATGATGATCATGGTCACCACAAAGAGAATTTCATAACAAAATATGTTTTCTCACAAGATCATAAAATGATTTCTAAACAATTCCTGATTACTGGAATCATTATGGGATGTTTTGGAATGTTAATGTCAGTTTTATTTAGACTTCAGCTGGCATGGCCTAATAGCAGCTTTCCTATTTTAGAATACTTGCTTGGAAGCAAATGGGCACCAGGAGGGAAACTTGATTCATCGTTCTATATGGGTCTTGTTACAATTCATGGTACTATCATGGTATTCTTTGTACTTACGGCAGGATTAAGTGGTACGTTCAGTAATCTACTTATTCCATTACAGGTAGGTGCAAGAGATATGGCTTCACCTTTCATGAATATGCTGTCTTATTGGTTCTTTTTTGCCTCTTCAGTGGTACTGACATTTTCAGTTTTTATTGAATCTGGACCCGCTGCGGCAGGTTGGACAGTTTATCCTCCACTAAGCGCTCTTCCTAAGGCTATGCCGGGATCGGGACTTGGAATGACGCTTTGGCTCGTAGCTATGGTTTTATTTATTGGTTCTGCCCTTTTAGGTGGTATAAACTATATATCAACCGTATTAAATATGCGTACCAAAGGTATGTCAATGAATAGAATGCCTTTAACAATTTGGGCATTTTTCTTCACTGCTGTTTTAGGTTTATTATCATTTCCTGTTTTATTAGGTGGTTCATTGTTATTGATTTTTGACCGTAGTTTTGGAACAAGTTTTTATTTAAGTGATATATTTTTAAATGGTGAAGGTGCCCTGGCAAACAGTGGTGGAAGCCCTGTATTGTTTCAACATCTTTTCTGGTTTCTTGGGCATCCGGAAGTTTATATTATTATTTTGCCTGCCTTGGGTATTACTTCAGAAATTATTGCAGTCAATGCAAGGAAACCTATTTTCGGTTACACAGCCATGGTTATTTCTATGATTGGTATTGCATTTTTATCCTTTATTGTTTGGGGACATCACATGTTTATTACAGGTATGAATCCATTACTTGGCATGGTATTCATGATATTTACCCTCATTATTGCTGTTCCTTCGGCAGTAAAAACATTTAATTATTTGGCCACCTTATGGCGAGGAAATATTCAATTTACGCCTGCAATGCTTTTCGCAATTGGACTGGTTTCTTTCTTTATCAGTGGTGGTTTAACAGGTATTTTTCTTGGAAATGCAGCCATTGATATTCAACTCCATGACACCTACTTTGTAGTTGCTCACTTCCATTTGGTTATGGGTTGTGCTGCTATATTCGGAATGATGGCCGGTATATATCATTGGTATCCGCGTTTATACGGAAGAATGATGAACAAAACCTTAGGTTACATGCACTTTTGGTTGACTTTTATTGCCGCATACATGGTATTTTTTCCAATGCACTTTATAGGTTTAGCTGGAATTCCTCGCAGATACTATCAATTTACGGTATTGCCTGAGTTTGGAGTTTGGGATGATGTAAATGTTTTGATAACAGTTGCTGCTATTGTTGGTGCCTTTTCCCAATTACTTTTCCTTTACAATTTCTTTAGTAGTATATTTTACGGTACAAAGTCTGAGCAAAATCCTTGGAAATCAAATACGCTTGAGTGGACTTCTCCAATTGATGAGAGGTTGCACGGAAACTGGCCTGGAGCAATTCCTACAGTTCACCGTTGGCCATATGATTACAGTAAGCCAGGTTATGAAGATGATTTTATCCCTCAAACAGTTCCAGATGATGGAAATGAAGAGGTATTAGCTCATCAGCATACGAGTTCGCCTGTATCGCCTGAGAAAACTATTACGCCTGAAGTTGTTCATTTTTCTGCACTCCTTTTAAAGTGGTTAGGTTTACGTCAGTCATAAACAATATAAATCAAGATTATGAATATTCTTTTTAGAAAGAATATTCATAATTCTACTTTAAAATGACTTATTAAAAAACCAATACGCTAAAAAATGGTTTTATTTCTTAGATGGCCTTTCATTTTTAGTTTTTAAGATAGTTAAGTATTGTTTAACCAAAAGTTTTTTAACCGAGTATGTTTATTAAGTGCATTATCTGTTTTTTTACTTTTCTTTTTGGGAGGTTTGGTTAGAATTACGGGCTCAGGTATGGGTTGTCCTGATTGGCCAAAATGTTTTGGAAGACTAATTCCACCAATTAACGAATCACAACTTCCTGCCGATTATCAAGATCAGTTTCTCGAAAAACGGCTTAAAAAGGCGGAAAGATTCATAAAATTATTGGATAATTTGGGTTTTCACACGCTTTCTGAAAGGGTAAAGAATGATCGAGAATTAAAAGTAACTCATGCCTACAGCCGAAGTACAGCATATATAGAGTGGATTAATCGTTTGTTCGGCGTTTTAACAGGCATTTTTTCTTTGCTTGCTGTAATATCGGGAGCAAGTTTAAAGAATCCAGAAAGAAAGCGATTTTATTGGGTATTATTCGGAACTTTTTGGGTAATATTTAACGGTTGGTTGGGAAGTATAGTTGTTGATACTAATCTTATTAGAGGCATTGTAAGCACGCACTATCTTGCAGCCTATCTCGCCATGGGAAGTTTCATTTTAGCACTTTCAAAACCGAATATTTCGCCATTAAACAAAAACCAAACATCAATCCTTACAATTTCACTTGCGCTCCTTTTTATAGAATTATTCTTGGGAACAACTACCAGGGAAATTATTGACCATTTAAGACAAAGGGATGGTTATATATTAAATAGTGCTACTGTATGGGTTCCAGGGACTATCTTTTTAATTCATAGAATTTTAGGAGTATTGATATTATTGAGCAATCTATATCTTTTGAAATTGGTTAAAAATAACCCATCTTTAAAATATTTCAGAAAGATGCAGATAGCTGTTTTAACATTAATTACAGTTCAGATTGCAAGTGGATTCATCAATGTGTTTTATGATATCCCTCCAGCCATTAACATCATTCATATTACAGTAAGTGCTGCAATTATTGGTATCCAATTACGGATGAAATCAACAAGTAAACTCTTACGATTAAATTAGTTCAAATAATAAGTGTTACATTCTCCAGAGCATATATCATACATTTATAAAAAATAAATCCTATATTAAATCATTCTAAATAAAATCTTATTTGAAAGCCAAAAGAGTTTTGTTAAATTCGCGGCTCTTAAGAGAACATATACAAACCGCCTAAAATATTGATGATTAAAACAATTGCTGCAAATAAATCCTTTTCCCTAAAGGCCAAACTGATTGATTACAACCAGTTAATTAAGATGCGGTTAACATTTACCGTGGTCTTATCAGCTGTTTTAGGCTATTTAATTGCAGTACAAACTGGAATTCAGGCTCAAGCAATTTTAGCACTCACACTTGGTGGATTTTTGGTTGTTGGGTCTGCCAACGGCATTAATCAAATTATAGAGAAAGACTTCGATAGCAAAATGCTGCGAACCAGCGATAGACCTTTAGCTACCAACAGAATGTCAGTGCTTGAGGCTGGCGTTTTTTGCACAATTTTAGGAATCACGGGTGTCTTTGTTTTAGGAACATATCTCAATCAATTAAGTGCCCTGCTTGGATTAGCCTCCTTAATTTCTTACGCATTTATATACACACCGCTCAAAAGGTATTCATCCTTCGCCGTATTTGTAGGAGCATTTCCTGGGGCAGTTCCACCATTATTAGGTTGGGTAGCTGCTACTGGAGTAATTGATATGGGAGGAATAACATTGTTTGCCATTCAGTTTATTTGGCAATTTCCACATTTTTGGGCTATTGCTTGGATATTAGATGACGATTACAAACGTGCAGGATATTACCTACTTCCTTCAAAAGAAGGTCGAAATAAGAAATCAGCATTCCTCACGGTGGTCTATACTTTGGCACTCATACCCATTTCAGCCATACCATTTTTTATAGGAATTTCAGGTAGTATATCGCTCACAATAATAATGGTTGCAGGTATTTTTTTAACTCTCCAGGCTATCAAATTATACAGAAATTGCAGTATCAAGGAAGCAAAACGATTAATGTTCTATTCAATTATATATAACCCGCTAGTATTATTAGCATTATTCATTGACAAAGTATGAATTTAGCAGTGGAGAGCAATATTTTAAATGAAAATGCAAATGTAGAACCTAGAAAATTTACAGTTTGGCTTTTTATTATTGCTATTTTTATGCTTTTCGCAGGTCTTACAAGTGCTTATTTTGTAAGAATGAAAGCAGGAAATTGGTATGAATTCAAACTACCCTTTCAATTTTTATTAAGCACTATTACTATTATTGTTAGCAGTTTCACCATGTGGTGGTCATACAATTCTGCTAAAAATGATGATTTACCGCAGTTAAAAGTCAGTTTAGTATTGACATTTTTGCTTGGCTTAGGATTTTGTTATCTTCAGTGGTTGGGCTGGAAAGCAATGCTTGCACAAAATTTGTTCTTTGCTGACGATATTAATGGTGACCATGTTTCAGCTTCATTTATTTATGCACTTTCTGGTCTCCATCTTGCCCATATTTTAGCTGGTATACTTTTCCTTTTTATACTGATAATCAAAGCTTTTACATCAAATATCCACAGGAAGAAACTCCTTTCAATAAATATGTGTAATACTTATTGGCACTTTGTTGGAATCCTTTGGGTTTATTTATATTTATTTTTTTACTTTGCGCACTGAAAATTATATGTCAACAAATTCAGCTACAGTTTCAACAACTAAAACATGGTCAGGTGGCCGCTCCCCATTTAACGTAAGTTATGGTAAATTAATGATGTGGATTTTTCTACTATCAGATGCTTTCACATTTTCATCACTTTTGGTAGGATATGGAGCGGTCCGATTTAGTTATCCTCCTGCTACACCTCTTATAGAGAAAATAAGTCCAATGTCTCATGTAGACCACAATTTTGTGGAAGTGTTGCAAGAAAAAGGTGTATTTAGTGAAGCGCATTGGCCTTCTCCAGATTTAGTCTTTAATCACTTTCCTTTTTTGCATGGCATTCACTTACCCTTATTTTTCGTAAGTTTAATGACTTTTATACTTATTTTCAGTTCGGTAACCATGGTATTGGCCGTTGAGGCTGGCCATAGAAACGATCGAAAAAAGGTAGGTATTTATATGTTTTACACCATTCTTGGTGGATTAGCGTTTCTTGGATGCCAAGCTTGGGAATGGACACAATTTATAAATGCAGGTTGTACTTTAGAATCCAATCCATTTGGCCCATCTCAATTTGCAACGCTCTTTTTTGTTGTAACAGGATTTCATGGTTTCCATGTTTTTAGTGGGGTAGTTATTAATTTTATCATCTATTTGAATACGAAAGTTGGCACCTATGAAAAACGTGGGCATTATGAAATGGTAGAAAAAGTTGGATTATATTGGCACTTTGTTGACTTAGTATGGGTGTTTGTATTTACATTCTTCTATTTGATTTAATATAGAAATGGTTTCAAGCCATAAATAATAAAAACTGAGTATAATAATCAAGAAATAAATCAATTTAAAATTAATTTAATATGAGCCACACCACCGATACAGAAGAATACGAACCAATAAGCTATGTACCACATGTAGAAAGCAATGGTACCAAAGAAATTTGGAGAACATTAACCATTCTAAGTCTTTTAACTGCTGTAGATATAATACTATACTTCTATATGCCTTTAAACAGTTTTAGAAATTTTGTCTTCATCGTTCTTGGTATAGTAAAAGCCTACTACATTGTAGCTTCTTTTATGCACATGAAACATGAAAAAATTGATCTTGCAGCCGTAATACTTGTTCCTTTACTCTTTGTACTTGGACTTATAGCCGGACTCCTTTATGAAGGAAATTTCTGGTTGTCTATTTAATGAATAAAAGTTTAAAGTATTTAATTCTTATTGTTATTTTTCTTGGTCCATTAACTTGGGGACTATTATGGAAGTACAGTAAAACTTCCTACATAAAACTGCCTGTTATGGGCACTATTGAAATGACAGGTGATACAACGCCTTGGGTCATTCCTCCGTTTGCTTTTATTGACCAAAATTCTGATTCTGTTTCTGAAAAGAAATTTGATGGAAAAATATATGTCGCTAATTTCTTTTTTGCAACATGTGAAGATGTTTGTCCAAGGATGAATAGGAATCTATTTGCCGTTTATGACAAATTCAAACTGGATACTAATATCAAATATATCTCTCATACAGTTCATCCAGAACATGACTCGGTGCCTGTTTTAGCTGAGTATGCTCGACAATTAAAGGTTGATGGTTCAATTTGGCATTTTGTAACTGGTAGAAAAAAAGATATTTATGATTTGGCAACTGAAAGTTATAAAGCCGTTGCAGTGACTGGTGATAAACCAGCTAATTTCATTCATAGTGATAAATTGATCTTGGTTGACAAGGAAAAGCACATTAGAGGAATCTACGATTCTCAAGACTTTAGAGATGTGCTGCGTTTAGAAGATGATATTATAATAGTTTTAAAAGAGTACAGTGATAAAAAGTAACGAAAAAACCATTTTTAGGTTAATATTTGGCATATCCATTTTTGTATTTGTTCTGGTGATTGTGTTGAATAAAAGAATAATTCCAGTTCCAGAAAACATCCCCACGTTTGCCTATTATTTACCGACTCTTAATGGTATTATTAATGGTTGCTGTTTTATCCTTCTGCTTTTTTCACTCTATTATGTTAAACAGAAGCGCTATGATATTCACCGGAAAATAAATATTACAGCATTTTTTCTTTCCGCGTTATTCTTAATATCCTATGTCACCTATCATTACTTGGTACCTGAAACCACTTTTGGTGGTGAAGGAATATTGCGTTCAATCTATTATTTCATATTAATTACCCATATTGTTCTGGCAGCCATTGTTTTACCTTTGATATTGCTTGCTTTCTATTATGGATTAAATGATAATCGTCCAAAACACCGAAAGATTGTCCGTTGGAGTTATCCGATTTGGTTATACGTTACATTTACAGGTGTTTTAGTTTATTTATTACTCTCACCTTACTATAATTTTCCAATTTGAGAGTAACTTTGCACTTTCTTTAATGATCATCCAATTAAAATGAAAAAACTTATCCTACTCGCTTTATTTTTCTTCTTTTATTTTACAAATATTGATGAGGTATCAGCGCAATGCCCAATGTGTAAGAGTGCCGTTGAAAGTTCGATGAAAGATGGAAAAAGCACAGCGGGAAGGGGCTTAAATACAGGTATTCTCTATCTGTTAAGTGCTCCATACCTTGCAGTTGGAATTATAGGTGCAGGTTGGTATATCAAAAGCAAAAAAAGACGAAAAGACATTAAATGAGTCGAAAACTCAATGCTATAATTTCCTTTTTCGCTGGTAATTGTCCAAAGTGTAGAACCGGAAAAGTTTTTGCCTACCCATTTTTCAATTTATTACACTTTAGCGAAGTCCATGCGCATTGTCCGGCCTGTGGAGTGAAAATAGAATCAGAACCAGGTTTTTTTTGGGGAGCTATGTATTTTAGTTATGCCTTAAACGTGGTCATTTCTGTTATTACCGGTTTCACGCTTTTCTTCGTTTTTAATGATCCTGAGCTTTGGATTTATATCTCTGTTATTATTCCAACTATCTTAATTCTTACACCTCCAATGACAAGATTTTCCAGGCTTATGATGATGTACATAGTAGCACCATATCGCAAATACAATCCAAACGCAGTCCTTGTTAAATAATCAGTAGATCATTCGAGACTTCTTTGATTTTTCTGAATCCATACTTTAGTTTTTTTTCTATTCTAATAAGTATCTTCTTAATCCGCTCAAATCAAGCTTGTCGGTTTTATACAGTTTACCATAAGACATCATATACTGTTTACCTTTTTTATTAAGAATGAGATATGGAGACAGAACGAAGGCGGTTTCTTTTTTAAATTCTAAAAAGAGATAGATATTATTTTTGTCAATGGTCTTTTTGAGTGTTTTATATTCAGACAGTAAAGCTTTCTCTTCCTTACCACCCACAAATACAACTTCCACCTTTATCTTTGAGTATTTTACAAGGCTATCTATAAGCTTAGATTCTACGATTTCATCAGTACAATCATGACATAATCGGTTGGTTAAGTAGATTGTCAAAGTATTAGAATCAGGTACATAATTTATGGTATCACCAGTAGATAATCTCACAGCAAGCTGCGAATACACTGCACTTGAAGTAAGACTAATACTTAAAATCAAAAATACCAATATAGAGAACAGGTTTTTGATTTTCAATGCCTTTTCCTTTTTCATCGTAAATGAGGGTTTGTTTTGTTGTAATAAATTTTTGTTTATAATATAACGTTTGATCATCAAAGGGATAAAGACTTAAATGAACTCCAAGTGATTTGCTAAAGTTTATCAGGGAGTCATAAACAACTTCGTTGAGCTCATTTGAAACAATTATTCGCAAAAAATCCTTCATCGAAATACCATCTCCATAATGTTCTGTTGGCATACATATAAAAACAGATTCATTGTTATCAGTCCGGTAACCGAATTTTACCAAGTCGGCCTTGCCCACCTCATATTCCTTTAAACTATCAAACACATCATGCATGTCGCTGTATCGTCTTTTTAGGAGGGATTTATAGTAGGCTGTTTCTTCAATGTTTTTCCACTTTGAGATTTTCGGTATAAAGGACTTGGTTTTATAATTTTCAAGATCTATCCTTGTAACCTCTGGTTTGGTTGCTTGAAAATGATAAAGATATTTATCCTGATAATAGAAGTAGGAAAATGGTCTGAAATGGGTAGTCTCAATAAGTTTAAATTCTAGTGAGATCAATTTAAGAGGTTTTCCTTCACTATTGGATATTGAAAGTTGTTTACTCATACTTTTTGATTTAGGCTTAAGATTATAGAGAAAGGCATTATAAATGATATCATTTTTTACAATAAGTTCTCCGGCCTGCTCATTGAAAGGTAAACTCCTCCTTAATTTTAAAGTATCATTTTGAATATTGAAGAATAAAAGGTTATCTTTTTGGTATTTAAAAATCAAATAACCATCTACTGCAGCAACGAGCTTAGTGAAATCCTCAAAAACGAAATTTGTAAATATTTTTTTGAATTTACGAGTGATCAGATCAATTTCATAAAGCTCATTTGGTAAATATTTGTCTGTACTAAACACATAAAGTTTCGCTGAATTAGCATCCAACTTTACCCCTCTGTTTTGAATGGATTC
>Ga0163144_10001252_pt1 | contig 59924 bp, 54 predicted proteins | sample OliLak19BULKMAT1_FD_123175 | JGI IMG/M metagenome (GOLD analysis project Ga0163144, IMG submission 123175) | Freshwater microbial mat bacterial communities from Lake Vanda, McMurdo Dry Valleys, Antarctica - Oligotrophic Lake LV.19.BULKMAT1 | ecosystem: Environmental > Aquatic > Freshwater >...
AGCGCGAGGCGGCTGGCGACATCCTCGCGCGCATCACGCAGGACGCCATCCTCGCCCTCGCCCGCGGCAGCAGCGGCGACTTTCGCAGCGCGCGTGGGTAGCCACGCGTCTGTCCGGACTCCTGATCGCGCATTCAGTGCTCAACCGGCGTTCGCCGCGCCAACCTGTGACTCGTCCGGGCAAGAAACCCGCCCCCGCCCCGACATTTCGATCTGCCAGACCATCCTGCGCCGCATGCCGCCGAGCATCGTGCGCTACGCTGCGTCGAGCGTGCCGATTCTGCAGATGGCGCTGTCCAGCCCTTCGCTGACGGCCTCGCAGCTCTATGACTTCGGCGCGTTTCGCGCTCCCCAGCAGTTGCTCGGCGTGCCGGGCATGCGGCTCCCACTGCCGTTCGGCGGCGCACCGCGGCAGATTCAGGTCGACCTGGATCTCCAGGCGCTCACTGCGCTGGGCATCACGCCACTTGAGGTCAGCCAGGCGGTCAGCGCCCAAAACCTCACCCTGCCCGCCGGCCAAGGCCACGCTGGTCAAACTGGTGCTGGCCCTGGCGCAGGCGGCGGTGACCGTGGAATTCCACGGCGAGCCACGCTCGCCGGGAACCCCTTATCCGCGCAGCATGCACGTGCGTCGCGGGCCGGCGCCCTACGGCTGAATTCGTCGACGCCCCCTGTGCCGTAAACCCCGCCCGCCTCGCGCTCGACTTCATCGAATCCTGTCGCGTCGAGGGCAGCGGCATCGGCGCCGTGCGCTATTTCAGGATCACGGGCGGCGCAGACGAAGTCACCGAGCGTCTCGAATGCGCGTTCAATGAAACGGTGTTCTCGTACTCGGTCATCACGCCGGATACGCTGCGTCTCGAGCACTGTCACGCAGTCGTCATCCTCTCGGATGCACCGGGCGGCGCTTGTCACGTGGCGTGGGGCAGCAACTGGATATCAACGCAGATCGCAGACGCCGAGATGCGCGTGACGCTGACGCAGCTCTACACGACACTCATCGACGCGATTGCCGTGCGCTGACGCATCCGCGCTCACACGGCGGGGTCCCTCATGATGATCGGTGAGTCTTCCCCGAAGACGCGCCGTAACAGCCGGTCGCCCTGCGGCGGATCGCCCGGCACGATGGCCACCGAGAGTCCTGCGGCCTGCGTGTCGGCGACGATGCGCTGCAGCACCATCGCGCCGGTGTAGTCGATGCGCCCGACGCGCCGCAGATCGAGGATGATCCGCTTCGCATCCGGATGCCGCACCAGTTCCGCGAGCAGGGCTTCGTCCACCACATTCGCCGATCCGAAATAGAACACGCCCACCGGCACGAGGGTGAGCACGCCCGCGACGGCGTCGTAGCCGGTGGCAATATGGATACGCCGTTCGCGCCACAGGTGGACGGCGATGCCGAGCGCGATGCCGATGCCAACCGCGACATCGACGCGAGGCGCCAGCAGCAGGCTGAGCCCGAACGTGACCCAGCCGACAAAGGCCTGTGCGCGTGAGACCTGGCCCAGCGTCCACAGCGCGCGCAGCTGCACCAGCTTCAGCACCGCCGCGATGATGACGCCCGCGAGCACGGCTTTCGGCAACGGCGCGAGCAGCGGTGCGAACGGCAGAAAGGCGAGCACGGCGATGCCGGTCACGGCACCGCTCCAGCGCGTGCGCCCGCCGGCGAGCTTGTTGATCATCGTGCGCGAGAACGAGCCACCGACCGGAAACGCGCTGCTGAGCGCCGCCGCAATATTGGCCATGCCCTGCCCCACCAGTTCGCGGTTGGCGCTCCAGGGCTTGCGATCCTGCGTCGCCAGCGCGCGGGCAATGGCCGCAGGTTCGGCGAAGCCGACGAGCGCGATCACGATGCCGGGCACCAGCAGTTCGCGCAGATGGCTGAAGCCGCGCGCGTCAGGAAGGCCGGGCCAAGCGACCGGAATGTCGCCGACCAGCGGGCCGGCGTAGCCGGTATACCGCCCGACGATCACGCCGACTGCCACCGCCACGAGCACGCCGGGGAACAGGACGTGCACGCGTCGCCCGCCGAGCACGGCAAGGATCGTCATCGAACCGAGCGCGAGCGCCGCGAGCGACCACTCGCCGGGCTGTGATGCCAGCGCCAGGGCACGCGCCAGTTCGGCACCCGGCGTCGCCGCCAGCCCAAGCAGGGGTGGCAGTTGCGACGCGAGAATCAGCAGTGCGGCAGCGCTCGAAAAGCCGAGCATCACGGGTTGTGACATCAGATAGGCCACGAAGCCCGCGCCCGCCAGGCCAATCGCCAGCCTCAGCACACCGACCACCAGCGCAAGCACCGGCGCGAGCGCGATATAGGCCGCCGAGCCCGGCAGCGCGAGGCCACCGAGCGCGGCGAGCGTCAGCATGCTGGTGACGGCCACCGGGCCAGTCTGCAGATACGGCGACGACGCGAAGAAGGCCGCGACTATCGGCGGCAGGATGGCCGCATACAGCCCATAGACAGGCGGCATGCCCGCGAGCTCGGCATACGCCAGTGCCTGCGGAATCAGCACCAGCGCAACACTGATGCCGGCGATCACATCGCCCCAGCCCGGCCGGCGCTTATCGGGCACGGCGGGCGCGGGAGAGGACTGGCAGCGATGGCATCATGGCAGGCCCGATGGCCACTTCGGTTTTAAGCTTATATCATTCTGACATATCCCCGTTCAGGTGAGCATCGTGAGCGATCTCTTGAATCAAGCGGAACCTGCGGTCGACACAGCGCCGAGCGCCGCGGACGAGATCAAGACGACCACTTGTTACATGTGTGCGTGTCGCTGCGGGATTCGCGTGCACCTGACCAACGGCGCCGTGCGTTACATCGACGGCAACCCGGACCATCCGGTGAATCGCGGCGTGATTTGCGCCAAGGGCGCGTCCGGCATCATGCAGCAGTATTCGCCGGCGCGACTGACGAAGCCGCTGCTGCGGGTCGGGCCGCGAGGCGCGGGGGAGTTTCGCGAAATCGAATGGGCGGAAGCGCTCGATATCGCTGCCGGCTGGCTCGGCAATATTCGTCAGCGTGCGCCGCGCGAACTCGCCTTCTTCACCGGGCGCGATCAAAGTCAGTCGTTCACCGGCTGGTGGGCCCAGCAGTTCGGAACGGTGAACTACGCGGCCCACGGTGGCTTCTGCTCGGTCAACATGGCGGCAGCCGGTCTGTATTCGATCGGCGGCTCGTTCTGGGAATTCGGTGAGCCAGATTGGGCGCACACTCGCTACTTCCTGCTGTTCGGGGTCGCCGAAGATCATGCGTCGAACCCGATCAAGATCGGGATCGGCCAACTGAAAGCGCGTCCCGACACCAAGTTTGTGTCGGTGAACCCGGTGCGCACCGGCTATTCGGCAGTGGCCGACGAGTGGCTGGGGATTCGGCCCGGCACCGACGGACTGTTCGTTGCGGCGCTGATCAACGAACTGCTCGCCGCGGACAAAGTCGACTGGGCCTCGCTCGCCCGCTACACGAACGCGCCCTGGCTCGTGATCGACGCGCCGGGCACCGCCGAGCACGGCCTGTTCGCGCGCGACACCGATGGCCAGCCGCTGTGTGTCGACGCGCGCAGCGGTGAACTCGTGCCGGCAAGGACGGTCGACCTGGCGCCCCGTTTCGTCGGAGCGGTTGAGCTGCCGGACGGTCGCCGCGCGGCGCCCGCCTTTGAAGGCTTTGCCACGCGCTTTCTGGATCCCGGCTTCGAACCCGCGGCGGTGGCCAGTGCCTGCGGGATCGACGCCGACAGCATCCGCCGCGTGGCTGCCGAAATCGCCGCGGTGGCCTTCGAACGCACGGTGACGCTCGACGTGCCCTGGGTCGATGTCTGGGGTCGCCGTCATGCACAGATGACAGGCCGGCCGGTATCGATGCATGCGATGCGTGGCATCTCGGCGCATGCGAACGGCTTTCACACCTGCCGCCTGATTCACGCGCTGCAGATGCTGCTCGGGACCATCGATGTCCCCGGTGGCTTTCGGTACAAGCCGCCGTTTCCGCGCCCGATTCCGCCGGCCGGCAGCCCGGCCACTGAAAGCGAGGCCGGCCAGCCGCTGACCCGCATGCCGCTCGGTTTCCCGCGCGGGCCGGAATATCTGCTGGTTGATGCACACGGCAATCCAACCCGTATCGATCACGCCTTCAGCTGGGAATATCCGCTCGCGCTGCACGGCATGCTGCACACGGTGATTCATAACGCGTGGCTGAGCGATCCGTATCCGATCGACACGCTGTTTCTCTACATGGCCAACATGGCGTGGAACTCGTCGATGGATATCGCCGCGACGCTGCACCAGCTGACCGACCGCCGCGCTGACGGCGAGTACCGCATCCCGCACATCATCTATTCGGATGCGTACTATTCGGAAACCGTGCCCTACGCCGATCTCATCCTGCCGGACACCACTTACCTCGAGCGCTGGGACTGCATTTCCCTGCTCGACCGCCCGATCTCGGACGCGAACGGCGCCGCCGACGCCATCCGCCAGCCCGTGCTCGTGCCCGATCGCGACGTGCGCGCATTTCAGGACGTGCTGCTCGAACTCGGCGCACGGCTCGCCTTGCCGGGCATGACGCAGGCGGACGGCACGCCGCGCTATCCCGGTGGATACGCCGACTATCTGCTTCATCATGTGCGCACCAATGATGTCGGCCCGCTGGCCGGCTGGCGGGGTAGTGATGGCAGCGCGTCGTTTCGCGGCGCACCGAACGAGGATCAGCTCGAACGCTACATCGAGCATGGCTGTTTCTTTCGCGCCGAACTGCCGCACACCCAGCGCTACTTCCGCTACGCGAACCAGCCCTATCTCGAGCATGCGGCACAGGCCGGCTGGATCGGCGCCGCCCAGACCATCACGCTCGAGCTCTATAGCGAAACCCTGCAGAAGTTCCGCCTTGCCGCTGACGGCCACGGCGACCTGCAGCCTCCCGCTGCACTGAGAGATCGCATCGCCACCCATTTCGATCCGCTGCCGCGCTGGCAACCGCTTGCGGCAGCGGACGCCGACTACCCGCTGCACGCGTTGACGCAACGGCCGATGCACATGTATCACTCCTGGGGTTCGCAGAACGCCTGGTTGCGTCAGCTGACGACGAGCAATGCGCTTTATGTCCATCCCGATACGGCGCGCGCTGCCGGCCTTGCCGACGGCGACTGGACCTGGATACTCAGCAGCAGCGGCCGCGTGAAGGCACAGATCAAGACCATGCACGGTGTGAACCGCGACACCGTGTGGACCTGGAACGCGATCGGCAAGCGCAGCGGCAGCTGGGGGCTCGATCAGGACGCGCCCGAAAGCAGCGTCGGCTTTCTGCTGAATCATCTGATCCCGACGCATGTCGGCAGCACCGGCCGCGCTGAGGTCAACGCCGATCCGCTGACGGGCCAGGCGGCGTGGTTCGATTTGAAGGTCCGGCTCGAACGCTGCACGGCACTAGAGGCCGGCGCCAGCGCCCCCGTGTTCGCGCCCTTCCCCGCCCGCACCGCAACGCCGGCGGTGTTGCGCCGGGGCCTCGCACTGAAAGGCACGCCGACCGGCCGCAGCGCAATCACGCATCGCGAATACCTGGGCGGCAGCGCACAGGCTGAAGAGGACGGGACCACACAATGACCATGTTGCCCAGTTCCACGGCGAAGAAGCTCGGGCTCGTGATCGATCTCGACACCTGCGTCGGCTGCCAGGCCTGCGCCACCAGTTGCAAGGAATGGAACGATGCCGGCCACTCGGCGCCGCTGACGGATACCGACCCCTATGGTGCCGCACCGGATGGCGTGTGGTTCAACCGCGTGCACAGCTACGAGGTACAAACGCCGGGCGGCAGCAAGACCGTGAACTTCCCGAAGTCCTGCCTGCACTGTGATAACGCCCCCTGCGTGACGGTGTGTCCGACCGGTGCCTCATTCAAACGAGCCGCCGACGGTATCGTGCTGGTCGACGCGGACAAGTGCATCGGGTGCAAGCTGTGTTCGTGGGCCTGTCCTTACGGGGCGCGCGAATACGATGCGCACGATGGCGTGATGAAAAAATGCACGCTGTGCGTTGACCGCATCTACAACGAGAACCTCGAAGAAGCCGCGCGGGTGCCGGCCTGCGTCGCTGCCTGTCCGACCGGCGCGCGCAGCTTCGGTGATCTCGGCGATCCGCACAGCGGCGTGTCGGCATTGGTGCGCGCGCGCGGCGGTTACGATCTGATGCCCGAGCAGGGCTGTGCGCCAGTCAACAAGTACCTGCCGCCGCGCGCGACACCACAGATCACACAGGCACCGCTGACGCGTCATGGCGGCGGCATCGAATCTGCGCTGCTGCGCTGGCTGGACAAGATCCTGACGTGAACCCGGCCTATTCCATTATTTTCTTCACGACTGCCGCCGGCGCGGGCTACGGGCTGTTGACGCTGGTGGCGCTGTACGCGCTCGCGGGCGACGCGGCGGCCAGTGCTTCGCCCGCGCTGTTCGCACTGGGCCTCGCCGGGGTGCTCGTCACCAGCGGCCTGTTGTCGTCAACCGCGCATCTCGGTCATCCGGGGCGTGCCTGGCGCGCGCTGTCGCAATGGCGCAGTTCGTGGCTGTCACGTGAGGGCGTGCTCGCGCTCGCCTGTTATGTGCCGGCGCTGATCTGGGCCTGGCAGTTGTCGCGCGGCACTGATACCGCCCCCGCCCTGCCACTGTGCAGCGCGGTACTGGCGCTCGCCACCGTTTATGCGACCGCCATGATCTATGCGTCGCTGAAAAGCGTCGACGCCTGGCATCTGACGGCGGTCCCGGTGAATTATCTGCTGCTCGCGCTGGCCAGTGGCGCCGTGCTGTGGCTCGCGATTAGAACCTGGATGAGTGTCGCCACCCTCACCGATGCCACGCTGACGGCCGCGCTGATCGCGGCCGCCGGCGTGGGCAAGTGGTCCTACTGGCAGACCCTCGCCCGCCTCACGCCCCGGTCGACCCTGGGTTCCGCGACCGGGCTCGGCACACTCGGCACCGTCAGCTCGCTGGCCTGGCCGCATACCGAACAGAACTATCTGCTGAAAGAGATGGGCTTCGTCGTGGCGCGCAGGCACGCTGACAAACTCCGGCGCAGCGTCGTGATGTGTGTAGGCGTCCTGCCCGTGGGCGTGGCCATGCTGAGCGGGCTGAGCACGGGCCTGGTGGCGTCGCTGCTGGCGGGGCTCGCCGTGGTGACGCTGGCCATCGGGCTTGTCCTCGAACGCTGGCTCTTCTTCGCCGAAGCGAAACACAGCGTCAGCCTGTTCTACGGACGCTGACGCGGGTGGCGCTCAGGCTCCGGCCTGAGACGTCACCGTGACCGTCGGCACCGCAACTCGCGCTATAGGGCGGCAATCGCCGCGCGGCGATTCCACGGGATCTGCTCTTCGGCAATCAGGGCCGCGAACGACGGGCGCGCCCACATGCGCGTGAGGAAGGCCGACAGCTTCGGCCAGTGCGCCGGATCGGGATCAACCCCACCGTGCCACAGGTTCACGTGACCGCTGGCAACGGCGATATCGGCTATCGACAGCTTGCCGCCGACGAAGAACTCATTGCCGCCCAGCTGGCGCTCGAGGTAATCCCACATCGGCCCGATCTGGTTTTCCACGACTTCCAGTGCATCCTCCTTGATGCTTTTCGTCAGTGGCTGGTGCATGGCGATCGGGCCCAGCACGAGGGGGCGAAACACCAGCGGGCCAACGACGGGCAGCAGGCCGCTGTCGACATACTCCTCGATCCACAGCGCCTGCGCGTATTCGTAGTTGTCCACGGGATACAGCGGCGGCGTCGGGTTGCAGCGTTCGAGATACAGGCAGATGGCGGTCGAATCCGCGATCGGGCGATCGCCGTCGAGCAACGCGGGAATTCTCCCGAGCGGGCTGATCTGGCGGTAGAACGACGGTGGCTGAAACGGATTCACGGATTCGTATTCATGGGCCAGGCCCTTTTCGGCCAGATAGGCCCGGCATTTGCGGACGAACGGCGAAACATTGGCGCCGAAAAGTTTGTAAGCCATGGTTCCATTCTCCCTGCAGGCAAGTGAAGCGGGAGCCTACCCGAGGCGACGCCGGGCGGCCAGTGCGAACGTCTGCCAGACGCGTTGCGGGGTGTCGCGGTCGACGGCTTCGACGATGAACCTCAGCGCCCGTCGCGTGACAGCACGTCCTGCAGCCGCTGAACGAGCGTTTTCAGGACTTTGATCCGGGCCCAGTGCTTGTCTTCGGCCTCGATCAGCGTCCACGGCGCGTGGCCCGTCGACGTGCGGTCGATCATGTCGGCGGCAGCCTGCTGATACAGCGGCCATTGCTTGCGGTTGCGCCAGTCCTCGTTCGTGATCTTGAAGCGTTTGAAACCGGTGGCCTTGCGCGCCTCGAAGCGGCGCAGTTGTTCCTCCGGCGAGATCTGCAGCCAGAATTTGCACAGCAGTGCGCCACCGGCGACGAGTTCCTCTTCAAAATCGTTGATCTCGCTGTAGGCGCGCATCCAGTCCGCCTCGCTGCAATAGCCTTCGATGCGCTCGACAAGCACCCGCCCATACCAGGAGCGATCGTAGATCGTGATTCGACCCCGGCGCGGCAGGTGATGCCAGAAGCGCCACAGATAAGGCTGCGCGCGTGCTTCATCGGTGGGCGAAGCAACCGGCACCACACGATATTGCCGCGCGTCGAGCGAACGCGCGACGCGGCGGATCGCGCCGCCCTTCCCGGCCGCATCCATGCCTTCGAACGCCGCCACGACCGCTACGCGTTCGAACGCGCGACTGCCGGCGAGCCTGTTCATTTCGCCATGCAGGCGTTCCATCTCGCGCTCGTATTTCCTGTCCGTGAGTGACTGCGAAAGGTCCATGCGGTTCAGCATGGTGATGCGATCCAGCGGCGCCACGAGGGGCGCGGCCGACGGCGGCGGCGGCCGTGGCTTGCGCTTCTTCTGTTGCGCGAGCCGTGTGCGGATGGCATCGTGCAGCAGCGTGCCGACGGTCAGATTGCGGTAACGCGCGTCGCGCCCTTCGACCACCAGCCAGGGCGCGTGGCCGCTGGAGGTCAGGCGCAGCACGTGCTCACAGGTCCGGTAGTAGCGATCGTAGTGTTCGAACTGCTGCCAGTCCGACCGCGTCACCCGCCAGGTGCGGGCCTTGTCGCGGTCGATCTCTTCTAGCCGCTCGCGCTGCGCCTTCTTCGACAGGTGGAACCAGAACTTCAGCACCAGCGCGCCATCATCCGCGAGCAACTGCTCGAAGCGGTTGATGCGTTGGATTTCGAGATCGAGCGCCGATTTCTTCAGCCGGCCGTACACCCGAGCGATGATCGGATCGGTGTACCAGGAGCCGAACAGGATCCCGACCTTGCCGCGCGGTGGCAGTGCCTGCCAGTAGCGCCACATGCGCGGGCGCTGCGCTTCTTCGAAACTCGGCTTGTCGAACGCTACGGTGCGAATGTGCCGCGGGTCCATCCATTCGTTGAGCGTGTTGACCGTCTCGCCCTTGCCGGCACCATCGACGCCCGCGATCAGCACGATGACCGGGAACTGGCCACTCTCCTCCAGCGCCCACTGCGCTTCGATCAGCGATTCGCGCAGCTTGGGCACCGCCTTGGCGTAGGTTTGACGGTCTATGCGGTGACCGATTTCGGCGGATTCGAACATGCCTGCCCTCTGGTCATCACGTCTGAAAATGTCGGGCACGCACAGCGGGCAGCGTCGCCCTGTCACGCGGCGCTGAGCGGGGAAAGCGGCACGCTCCCGGCTATCGCTGCACGCCGTGCGGGCTGACCGGCAAGGCGCGGCAAGGATCGGTCACGCCGCTACAGCAATTCCTCCGCCAACAGGCGCAAGGCATCTGGGGAGTTGACGGTGAAAACGATCGTGCCGACTTCGCCGCGCTTGACCGCTTCGCGCCACGGGCCGAGGTGATCGCGGATGCGTGCCGCATTGCCGACCAGCGAGCATTCGTCGACGAGCTTGTCCGGCACCGCGGCGATGGCCTCGACCTTGTTGCCGGCGAGATAGAGATCCTGAATTTTCACCGCATCCGCTTCGTAACCGAGACGGCAGGCGTAATCGTTGTAGAAGTTCTTGCCGCGCGCGCCCATGCCGCCGATGTACAGCGCGAGAAATTCCTTGATGTGGCGGCGGCTCGCCTCCAGATCGTCGCCCAGCGCAACCCGCACGAATGGCGCAAGGTCAAAACTGGCGAGTGACTTGCCGCCGCCTGCCAGCGCGAAACCCTCTTCGAGCGGGCCGCGCAGCAAGTCGTAGCGGGTCGGGTCCATCCACACCGGAAACACGCCGTCGGCGATTTCGCCCGCTGCTTTCAAGCCGTTCGGCGAAATCGCCGCGGTGTAGATCGGCAGCTTCGGGTTGCCGTGCAGAATGCTCTTCAGTGGCTTGCCGAGGCCGGTGGAGCCCGGCCCTTTATAGGGAATCTGATAATGCTCGCCGCTATGCGTCACGGGTTCTTCACGCGCGAGTATCTGGCGCACGATGCTGACGTACTCCTTCAGGCGCGTAATGGGCTTGCCATACAGTTCGCCATGCCAGCCCTCGACCACCTGCGGGCCCGACGGCCCGAGACCCAGCATGAACCGGCCGCCGGAGAGATGATCGAGCGTCATCGCGGTCATTGCCGAGCAGGCCGGCGTGCGGCCGGCCAACTGCATGATGGCGGTGCCAACCTTCAGGCGTGTGGTGCGCGCCAGCACCCAGGCCGCGGGTGTCACGGCATCCGATCCATACGCCTCTGCGGTCCACGCCGAGTCGTAACCGAGCCGCTCGGCTTCGAGCACGAGGTCGAGGGGCATTTTGTATTGAGCGCCGGAGTAGCCGAGCATCAGACCGAGACGCATGATTCATTCCTCACTGCTGCAGATGAATCAGTCTCGCCGATCTGCCCTGCCCTGCCCAGCACGACGCCGCCCCCCGCGAGGCCTGGATCCGCAGCGCGGCACCGCAGTAGCAGCGGGCGGGCCTTGCAGGCGGCGACCTTGCTCCGTGCGCACCGGTCCGTTAAGCGCGCAACGGCTCGAAATGGCGATAGGCCAGCGCCAGCAGCGCGACCAGGCCAGCTGTCTGTGCCGCGCGTGCGTCCGCGTCGAGACGCGCGCCCTGCCCCGGCATCGCTTCGGCCGCGAGCAGGCAGACGGGCGCCAGCGCCTCGGGATGCGCATGCTCGAAGTCCTTCCACACCGCCGGATCGTCGGCCACGCCGCACAGGAATCCGCGCGCCCAATCGTTCGCCGCAATCACACCCTCGCCGCTTTCGTACAGCAAAGGCTGGTAGTCGAGGGTGGGATCTCCGACGGCCGCCGCGAGGGTCGCGGCCAGCGTATGCCAGTGTCGCCGCAACAGGGCTTCGATTGCGCTGACATCGACCGGTGCCGGCAGCGCTGCCTCGGCGAATATCTCGACGCCGAAGACCGGCCCGAAACGCAGCCCCGTCGAGGCCAACGTCGGGGCGCAGATCAGGGCTGCGAAATAGCCATCGATCATCTCGACGTTCATCCACTGGCCGTCGGGATTAAGGTCCAGCACGACCTGCAGCGCCTCGAATTCCTCGAGCGTGAGTGCGCGCAGTTCATCGGGGGGAAGATGCATCGGCGGCTCCGGAGGTTCTCAGGTCAAGTCTCGCGGCGGGCGGCCGCTGCTCCGACCAGTGGACCAAGGCTGCGGGACACCGCGCCACGGAGTGTACCGATGTCTGAATCTGCTTTACCTGCGCTGCCCCACGCCGCGCGTTCTGCGTTGCTCGCGGGCAACCGGCGGCTGGCCGTCGCGCTGGTGCGCCAGGCCAACGGGCTCGGCCAGGACGAGGCCGGCAAACTCGTCGAACGTCACCTCGCGCGGTCGCCGGCGCTGAGCACGCCGCTGGCGAGGCTCGATCGCACCACCGCAGGGTGGGCCGTGCTCGTCGGCGTCGCCGCCCTCGGGCTCTATCTGGTCCTGCACTCGGCCTGAGCCGCCTCGCGGCTCAATGCAGCCGCGGCACGCGGGCCGCGAGCACCACGTCCGTCACCAGCGTCAGGCGCGCAGCGCAGCCCAGCGCGCGCTCGGCGTCTGTGCCGCCCGCCATCGGCACGCCATAGGCGAGCGACTGCAGCTACCAGTCCCGGCCGGTGGTGCGAATGAAATGTTCAATTTGAGCCTGCACATCCCGGTACGGGCGTTCGTTTAAAGCCCGCACGGCCGCGGACCACTGTGCGTCCGACATCGCGTGGCGCCGACAGACCCGCAGTTCGCTGAGCTCACGCTGGTTCAGGACACCCGCCAAGGCGTCCGCCTGACCAGGCCGTCGCCGGCCGACCTCGTGCGGGGCGATGCGGCTGGCGACGGCCAGTCGCTCTCGCGAACGCTGGCGTGCGGCCCGCCTTGAAGACTGCGTGCCCGGTCCGTCCTGTGCAGCGCCAGGATGGCGGCGGTCAGTCAGCAGATCGGCCCGCGCACAAAGCCGGTAGCGAAGGGTGTCGACCAGTGTCGCTGCGATCACGATGTCCATGTCTGCACCTCGGACGAATGGGTTCCATGCAAGCCTATGGCACCTGCTGGCTCAGTCCGTGCGCCTGCGGGCAAGCGCTCGACAAATCATCCGGCCGCCGCCCACGCCCGGGACGGGCGGCGCGGGCAAAGGGTCGATCTGACGGGTATGCGGTGAGCGCGAACGCGGGCCTGTCGGTCCCGGCGCCAACAGTGGCGCCGCCCGGCCGGGCTTATCGGATCGCGGGCCCACGGCGGGGCATGGGCCGACGTTTCGCCTCGGGATGGGGTGCCCGGCCGGGCGGCCCATCGATCTCCGATGTGGTGTTGCGGGGGTGCAGGCAGTCTGCAGGTGGCGCTGGCTCAGATCGCGAGCCTGTGGCGAAGGGCGATGCGGCTGACGGATCATCCGGCTGTGATGCCGGTGGCAGCCTGCCGCGCAGGCGTCTCAGGCATTCGGATGGCTGCCAAAACCATCACGCAGGCCCACGCCCGCGTCATTTTCCGCCCGATGTTTGCGGTGGCAACTGACGGTTTGTCGAGGATGACAGGCGTGCCGTCAGGCTCGCGGCCCGTCAAGCGGATGGTTCGCCGTACCGGCCCAGGGCCTCACGCAAATGCGCACACACCGTCTCCCGCAAGGCCGGCGGCGACAGCACTTTGCAATCCGGTCCGCAGCGCAAGATGTCCATCACCCATTCACGCGCAGCGCCGAGTAACGCAAGACCGCCGTTGAGGTCGGCGCACCGGCAAAAATGCCGTAGCTGCCGGCGAGTTCGGCTTCGAGTGCCGCGTCTGCGCGCGAGGCGAGCATCTGTGCGTCCTGCATTCGTTCGACAGCGAAGGTCCGCAGGGCCCGCGCAGCGTGATCGTAGGCATCGAGATAACACTTGTCGCGGTAGTGCACGAGGCGCTGCGGCGACACGCCGCGCGCAGTGCCCGTGCCGGCGGCCCGACCTTCGTCCGCAAACCCGAGCTGACGCCGCAGCGTCAGCGCGGAGCTGGCCGGCCCGAACACCGACGCGGCGGGCGCGCGACGCGCCATGCCGAGGATGCGCACGCGCTTCGCAAGCTGGCCCTTGCCGCCCTGGCGCGTGGCGAGCAGTTTCTCCAGCCGCTGGCGCAGGGGATCGATTTCAGTGTCGAGCAGACCGGGTTGCAGGGAGCGCAGCAGTTGCTGGCAGGCGAGCAGCGCGAAAGTCTCTTCGGCGTTGAACCACAGGCCCGGCAGCGCGTAGCGGCCGCCGCCCGCGTCCTTCGCGTACCGAAAACCGTTGCGTGTCCGGTCATAGACAACAGGCGCGCCGAGGTGATCGCGCATGTCGGCAATGGTGCGGATGACGGTTGCCCGCGCGCACTCGAGGGCGGCTTCGAGCTGCGCGCAGGACACCGGCACGCGGGCCCGCACGAGTTCCTTGGGCAGCAGAAAGATGCGGTCGAAGCGTTCCATCGGGCCAGCTTGGCAGCGTCGGCGCACAGCAGGTGCCGCCCCCGTGTTCAGCACCAGGCGCTTGCCTGCCCACGTGGTGCGCAGCGCAAGCCGGGCGGCGCAGCACCATCGTGAGCATCGACTCAGCTGGCGCCAGGCATATGGCGACGCTGTGTCAGCCGCATGCCCTGCCCAGGCTTCTGCTTACGGTGTTCCCGGCGGCTGACCGGCGAACCTCCGATCTCCAGGTGCTCAGCGCACGTGCGGCAGGACTTCCCCGAAGCGCTCGATGACCTCGAGGCATTCCTGGCGCGACGGATAGTACTTGCCGGCATTGACCGGATTGCGCGTCCGGATGCACAGGGCATCCGGCTTGATGACTTCCCTGATCTCGCACAGGCGGTCGATCCACTTCTGCCGGTTGCCGAGGCACAGGAACATATTCTCGATGGTGTCGAGCATGTCGGTCTGAAGGGCGTCCGGCGACAAACCCTTCTCCGCGTAGAAGCTCCACTCGCGCACCCAGCGATGACCGTGCTTCTCGCGGATGTCTGGCTCGTCGCCGAGCCAGCCTTCGATGGCCATCGTGAACTGCCAGTTCTTCTTGCCGAGTTTGTCGGCCTTCTCGCGCATCATCTCGACCTGTGGCTTGAGATCCTTGACGTTCGGCGGGAACCACAGGCACCAGCCATCCCAGCGCAGCGCGCGCTCGAGCGCCTTGTCGGCGAAAGCGCCGATCCACACCGGCGGGCGTGGTTGCTGATAGGGTTTCGGCATCATTTTCACGCCTTCGAAGTTGAAGAACTCGCCGTGGTAATTGACCTCTTCCTGCGTCCAGCAGGCTTCGATGATGTCCATCGCCTCTTCGAAGCGTTTGCCGCGCCTCGCATAGGGCACGCCGAAGCATTTGAAGTAATCCTGGTGATAACCGACGCCGGCGCCGAACACGAGGCGGCCGCGCGACAGGCAGTCGATGTTGGCGAGCTGTTCGGCGAGGTGCACGGGATGGTGAAAGGTCGGCTGAATGACGGTGCACGCGATCTGCACGCGTTTGGTCACCGCGGCGATGGCCGCAAGCTGGGTGACGGTATTCGGCCACCAGGTCTCCGGACGTTGATGCCGTTCGGGCACCCAGATGCCATCGAAGCCGACGTTCTCGGCGAGCACCGTTTCCTTCATGCAGTGCTCCATCGCGTCAGCGACTTCGGGGCCGGACGGCAGCGTGGGCTGGTCGTACTGGCCGAAATGGGTATCGGGCATGAAGGCAATTTTCATCGGAGACGCTCCTCGCACAGGCACATGGGGGACGCGGATTGTATGGACCGGCTCGTTCGCGCGGCAAGCTGCCAACTGCGGTAAAGCCCTTTGGATACCAGAGAATTGCTGCATCGCACCCAGAACACGCAGGTTCATTTTGACCCGGCCGCATGGCAGAATCGCACCAGACTTGTATACAGCCGCCGTGTCGCGCCCGGCCCCCGCCGCACGCGCCGACATGCCCCAAATTCTGAGGAGCTGAGCCATGGCCCACGCCTTCGACAATCGCACCCAACTCTCACCGCCCGGCAAAGAAGTCCGGCATCAGACCCTCAAACAGATGTTCGAGAAACGCGACCGGCTCACGCAGCAGACCGGTCACTACTGTGGCGTCAGCGAACTCACGCTGCGCGCCGCGGATCCGATCAAGTACGAACGCTTCTACAACAAGCTCCACGCCGCGGTGCTCGCCGCGCGTGAATCCGCGCGCTTCGTCGCGGCGAGCCCGGGCTCGCGCGAAATGGGCGAAAGCCTGTGGGGCCTCGCGACCCCCGAAGGCGACACGCTGGCCGTGTCGCTGGGCTTCCTGTCGCACACCGCGATCTTTCCCGTCTCCGTGCGCTACATGGCGGAGAAGGAGTACGACGTCAATGACGGCATCGAAGACGGCGACGTCTACGCGGTCAGCGACGGCCTGACCGGCGGCGTTCCGCATCCGGGCGACTTCTATACTTTCGTGGCGATCTGCTACGAAGGCGAAATCGTCGGCTGGGCGGTCGGCATCAATCACCTGATGGAAAACGGCGCGCCGGTGGCCGGCAGCTGGGCGACCTTCTCGGTCGACACCTTCATGGACGGCCTCGTCTGCCCGCCGATGCGCACCGGCCGCAAGCTGAAGCAGGAATCGTGGTGGAAGGCCATCTGGCAGCGCCGCACGCGCGCCGCGACGATGAACATCCTCGACGACAAGATGCGGCTCGCCGGCTGCGCGATGGTGCACGACGCCACGCACAAACTGATCAAGGAATTCGGCCTCGATTACTACAAGCGCGCGACGCGCGAGGTCATCGAGGAAAGCCGCCGGATGATCGTCGACAACATGCATGCGCTGATGGTGCCCGGCACCTACAACGGCTGCGCGTTCCGGCTGGTCAAATACAAGGGCCTGCAGCAGATCTGGTCGCATGCCGACAAGAACACGCTGCTGCATATCCGCGCCAGCGTCGAACCGAACGACAAGGGGCTGCTGGTCGACACCGAAGGCAGTTCGCGCTGGGGCTACCACTCCTATAACGCAACGCCAGGTGGGGCTGACGCCGCGCTGTTCCTCGGCATGATGAACTCCTTCGCGCACAACACGAAGGTTACCGCCGGCATCGAACTTGCGGTGCAGCGTCATTATCCGTCCGGCAGCCTGTACAACCCGGATTATGAGTTCACCAGCAACGCGAACCTGTGGGCGCAGACCGTCAGCCTGAACAGCATCGGCTTCAACGCCGTGTCGCGTGCGATGTTCTCGCGCGGCTACCTGGAAGAGGCCTTCACCGTCGACGGCAACTGGGGCGCGTGGCAGGGTTCCGGCCAGACCGATGAGGGCGTCAGCTACGGCTTCACGAACTTCGAATGGCTCGGCGGCACGGGCCGCGGCGCCTGGTGCTACAAGGACGGCGAACCGATCGTGTGGGCGGCGTGGTCGCAGCTCGCGACCTGCGGCGACGCCGAAGAGTTCGAAAGCTGCGTGCCACCGCTGTTCTATCTCGGCCGCAAGCTGCTGCCGGGCTACTTCGGGCACGGCAAGTACCGCGGCGGCCCGGGCAATTCCGCCGTGCACTGGTGCGTGAAGCCCGGCAAGCACATCGCGGTCACGCGCCCGAACGGCGGGCTGTCGTGCACCACGTCTGTCGGGCTTGGCATGAGCGGCGCCTATCCGGGGCCGGGTTCCTTCATGATTTCAGCCCGCGGCACCAATCTGCCGGCTCTGATCGAAACCGGCGAGACGCCACGCGACGCGCGCGAACTGCTCGAGCTGATCGACGCCGGCAAACTCGAGGTCGAGAATCTCGAGATCTGGAAGACCGACTGCCCCGAACTCGCCCTGAAGGACAACGATCTGTTCGTCGACGCTGCCGGTTCATCCGGTGGTTGGGGCGATCCGCTCGACCGCGATCCGGCCCTGGTGATCAACGATCTGAACGACGGCATGGCGCCCCGCTACGAGTTCACCGCCAACCTGTACGGCATCGTCGCCACCGTCGACGCGGCCGACGTGTGGACGCTGGATGCAGGCGCCACCGCGGCCCGCCGCGCGGCGATGCGTCAGGCGCGTATCGGCGACTCGCAGACCGCACAAGCCTGGTGGGCGAGCGAGCGCACCCGCGTGCTGGCCCGCGACTTCATTCCCGAAGTGCGCGAGATGTACGAGCAGAGCATGTCGTTCGGCAAATTCGACAACGAATTCCGCAAGTTCTGGCAGGTGCCTGCGGCCTTCAACTTCCCGAAGGAATAGGTCATGAACGAGGACGTGAGCATCAGCCCGGAACTGATCGGGCAACTGATCGACGGCACTATCGACAGCGACAATGCGCAGCGCCTGCTGCGCCTCGAGCGCAAAGACAAGGGGCGCTTCTTTCAGTACATCGACGCTCTGCAGCAGCGCGTGGCGTGGCCGGAGAAAATCCTGCTGCGCCTCGGCGACAAGCTGTACATCGTGGCCAGTGCGCCGGGCAAGCGCGTCGTCAAATGCGCGTGCGGACATGAGTTCGGGGACTATCGCCAGAACTGGAAGCTGGGCTGCAAAATCCGCGTCAAACGCACTCTCGACGACATGCTGACCGTCTACGATCCGGCCCCGGCCTGCCCCGAGCCTGACATCCAGGAAATTCGCGAATTCTTCTGCCCGGTCTGCGCCTCGCAGCACGCGGTGGAAGTGGTCGCGCCGGGTTATCCGGTCGTGTTCGAGATGTTGCCCGATCTCGACAAGTTCTACCGCGAATACCTGGGCCGGCCGTTGCCCGATGAAGGCAGTGACTGGTATCAGGACCGCACTGATCTGGTCACCCGCGAGTGGGCCAAAGCCGGCTGACCGTTTGACTGTGGCCGCGCGCGGCGGGCCTGCCCCGTCGCGCGCAGCCAGATTCTGCTCCAGACTCGATTCTCAAGGACCACACCATGGCGATCAGCCCGACCACCGCTACCGAGCGGCAATACATCCTCGCCTTCGACGCCGGCGGGACCATGACCGATGCACTGCTCGTGAAGCCGGACGGCAGCTTCACGGTCGGCAAGGCTATTACGCGCCGCGACGACGAACCGCGCAGCTATCGCGAATCCGTGATGGATGCGGCGAACAACATCGGCGCCACGGCCGAACTCGTCCACGCCGAATGCGTGGCCGACATCTACTGCGGGACCGGCATGTTGAACACCGTCCTGACCGGCAACGGCCGCAAGGTCGGCCTGCTTGTCACCCGCGGCTTCGAAGACATTTCGGTGATGGAAGGCGGCCTGACCTATCTCGGTCAGACCCAGAGCGAAACCCTGCACCAGCAATTGCATCGCCACACGCGGCCGCTGGTCGACCCGAAAAACGTCATCGGCATCAGCGAGCGCCTGACCGGTGGGAGCTACCAGGGCAATATCCACCTCGAACCGGGGCACGAACTGATTCCGGTCAATGAGGCGCAGGTGCGCGCGGCCACCGAGAAGCTGCTCGACAGTGGCTGTGAGGTGATTGGCATCCTGTTCCTGTACTCGTTTGTTGACCCGCGCCACGAACATCAGGCGCGCGCCATCGTCGAACGCGTGCTCGAGGCACGTGGCCGGGCACTGCCGGTGGTCTGCTCGGCAGACGTCGCCCCGGTGTCGAAGGAAAATAATCGCCTGAAGAGCCTGCTGTTTCAGTGCTTCGCCGCTGAACTGGTGCGCGATTCGCTGTTGGCGGTAGAGAACGAGGCGAAGGGCTTCGGCTTCAAAGGTCGCCTGCTGACCCTGCTGTCCTACGGTGGCGCGGTCAACATGGAATATCCGCGCCTGTATGAAACGATGATCTCCGGCCCCATCGGCGGCCTCATCGGCGCGCAGTTCATTGCCGACAAGCTGAAGCTCAAGAATGTCGTCACCGCCGACATGGGCGGCACGAGTTTCGACGTCGGCCTGCTCGTCGACGGCCATATCGGCATCACCAAGAGCGCCGACATCGCCGGTCATCGGCTCGCGCTGCCGATGGTTGAGCTCGATTCCGTCGGCAGTGGCGCGGGATCGGTGGTGTGGGTTGATGAATACAAGCGGCTGCACGTCGGCCCCGACAGCGCGGGCGCGAAGGTCGGACGCTGCTTCCAATTCGATCGCCTGACGGTAACCGACATCAACGTTGTGCTGGGCTATGTGGATCCGGACTACTTCCTTGGCGGCCAGGTCAAGCTCGACCGCGAAGGCGCGATGGCGATGCTCGAGGAAACCGTCGCGAAACCGCTCGGCCTGTCGGTCTACGAGGCAGGCGCCGGCGTGCTCGACATCGTCAATTCGCAGATGAACGACCTGCTGCGCACGATGATCGCTGCCAAGGGCTACGACACACGCGACTTCACCCTGCTCTATTACGGTGGCGCGGGCCCCGTGCACATGTACGGCTTCGCAGAAGGCATCGAATTCGCGGATGTGATCACCCTGCCGTGGGCCGCCGGTTTCTCCGCCTTCGGCGCCGCCTGCGCCGAGTACATGCACCGCTATGACCGCGGTCTGCGCGTGCTGCTGCCCAACGGCATGACGGAAACCGAGCAGACCACCATTGCGACGCAGCTGCGGGCGACCTGGGCGGAACTCGAGCAGGAAGCGCGCGACGAGATGGAAAAGGAAGGGGTCGATCCGACACGCATCAAGTTCCGCTACGGCATCGCAGCGCGTTATCTGGGTCAGCTCGAAAGCTTCGATACCTCGCTGACCGACGGCGTGATGGACGGGCCAGCCGACCTCCAGCGCGCGATCGATGCGTTCGAGCAGATGTACACGAAGGTCTATCCCGAAGGCGCACGGTTCCCGGACGCAGGCTATTCTCTGACTGCCGTCCATCTCGAAGCCATCGCACCGAAGCCGCAGCCGATTCTGTCGGCCCTGCCGCTCGCGCGCCGCGAGCCGGACGACAGCGCCTATGTCGGCAGCCGCAATGTCTATCACGGCGGCATGTGGACGCCGTTCAAAGTGTATGAAATGGCGGCGCTGAAGGCCGGCAATGTCATCGAAGGCCCGGCCATCATTCGTGACCCGATGACCACCGTCGTCATTCCGCCGAAACGCACGATGAGCTTCGACCAATACAGGATCCTGCATTACAAATGAAACTCGCGACATTCAGCACCGGCGGTGTCGCGCGCGTTGGCCGCGTGGAAGGCGACCGCATGGTCGACCTCTCACTGAGCGGCCTGCCGACCGACATGCTTGCGCTGCTCGAGGCCGGCCCGGATGTGATGCAGAAGGCACGCACAGCAGGCGGCCCGTCCCTTGCGCTGGCCGCCGTGACGCTCGAAGCGCCGCTGCGGCGGCCGCCAAAGATCCTGGCGATCGGCCTGAACTACGCCGACCATATCGCGGAAACCAAGCTCGAAAAGCCGAGCTTCCCGATGTTCTTCAACAAACAGTCGACCTCCGCGCACGGGCCCTACGCGGCCATTCACATGCCCCGGGTGTCCGACAAGCTCGACTATGAAGGAGAGCTTGGCTTCATCATCGGCCGCCGCTGCCGGCACGTGCCGCGCGAGCGCGCGCATGAAGTCATTGCGGGCTACGTGGTGTGCAACGATGTCAGCGTGCGCGACTGGCAGTTTTTCGCGCAGACTTTCACGATCGGAAAATCCTTCGATACGCACGCCCCCTTCGGCCCGTGGATCGTCACGCCCGATGAAGTGGGCGACCCGCACACCCTCGGGCTCAAGACCTGGGTCAACGGCGAACTGCGTCAGGAGTCGAACACCAGTCATCTGGTGTTCGACTGCTACCAGCAGATCGAAACCCTGACCAAAGCCTTCACGCTCGAACCGGGCGATCTGGTCCTCACCGGTACCCCCAGTGGGGTCGGCATCGGGTTCAAGCCGCACCGCTACCTGAAGATCGGTGACAAGATACGGATCGAGATCGACAGGCTCGGCCATATCGAGAACGAAGTCATCGCCGAACCTGCCAGCACCACGCTGATCCAGGCCGCATGAAATTGTCGATGAACCCAGCTGACATGCAGGCCTGGCAGTTCGACAGCCACGGCCATTACAGCGACGTTCTGCACTGGACGTCCCGGCCGGTCCCGGTGCCGGGACACGGCGAGGCGCTGGTGCGCACACGCGCGGTGTCGCTGAATTTCCCTGACCTGCTGATCATCCAGGGCAAGTACCAGCACAAGGCCCCGCTGCCGGCAGTCCCCGGGGTCGAGGCCATGGGGATCGTGGAAGCGGTCGGCCCCGGCAGCAAGTTCAGGATCGGCGACCGCGCGGTGGGCTTCTGCCACTCGGGCGGCACGCTGGCAGACGCCTTCCTCGTGCACAACAACTCGGCGTGGACGGTGCCCGCGCACGTGACCGACGAACAGGCAGCGGCCCTCAGCGTGACCTATGGCACATCGTGGTTCGGGCTGACGCACCGGGCGCATCTGCTGGCCGGCGAAACGCTGCTCGTGCTCGGTGCGGCGGGCGGTGTCGGCCTCGCCGCGATCCAGCTCGGCAAGCTGCTCGGGGCCTCTGTCATCGCCTGCGCGGGCGACGCGAAAAAGCTCGCCGTGTGCCGCGATAACGGCGCCGATCACCTGATCGACCACCGGCAGGAAGATCTGATCGAAAGAGTGAAAGCACTGACCGACGGCCACGGTGCTGACGTCATTTACGATCCCGTTGGCGGCGATATCTTCGACCAGGTCAAACGCTGCGTGGCCTGGGACGGACGCATCGTGATCATCGGCTTCGCCGGGGGCCGGATCCCGAGCATCGAGACCAATCGCATCCTGTTGAAGAACATGGCCGTCATCGGCCTGGCCTGGGGCCAGTACCTGGACCGTGGTTCGCGGCTGCCGGAACAGGCCCAGTTCGAGTTCTACGAGATGATCGCGCGCCGCCAGATCGATCCGGTGATCTACCGCATGCTCCCCTTCGCCGACGTCAAGGAAGGCCTGCGCATCATTGAAAGCCGCGAGGTCTACGGCAAGGTTGTCATCACCCGCTAGGTAAATGGAATCTAGCCACGCAGAGCACGGAGGACACAGAGAAGGCACGCGATATTTTGCCTGCTCCGTGCTCGCCGTGGCTAAATTGTCCGGACATCCGATATGAACACCAAAGCCAGGACATCAACACCGCGCGATCCGGACTACGAGCGCCGGGTGCGGGCGAGTTTCGAAGGACAGCCGGCGATGTCGCGGCTGTTCGGGGCGAAAATGATCAGCGTTGCACCGGGCGCCACGGAGATCCACATTCCGCTGCAGCCCGATTTTCTGCAACAGATGGGCAATGTGCACGGCGGCATCGTCGGCGCGCTTGCCGACAGCGCCGCGGGTTATGCGGCGCTGACGCTGCTCGACGCCCATCTCGAGGTGGTGACCGTCGAGTACAAGATTAATTTCGTTGCCCCGGCGGTCGGCGAGCTTCTGATTGGACGCGGCAGCGTGGTGCGCGCGGGGCGGACCCTGCAGGTCTGCGTCGCCGAAATTTTCGCGCTGCAGGACGGCGCCGAAAAACTCGTGGCCTATATGACGACGACGATGATGGCCGTGCCAGATCCCAAACAACACCATTAAAAACTGCGCACTGAGGGGAGCTACCGATGCTGACGAACGAGTTCTATGATCAGGCGATGCAGGGACCGTATGAGCACTACGATCTCGGCCACTTCGTGCTCGAGGACGGCGGCACGATCCGGGGCTGCCGACTCGCGTATGCCACGCACGGCAAACTGAACCGGAAGAAGGATAACGCCATCCTGATCCCGTCATGGTTTTCCGGCACCAGCAAGATTTTCGAACAGGCCTATATCGGCAAAGGCCGCGCGCTGGACCCGGCGAAGTACTTCATCATCTGCGTGAACCAGATTGGCAATGGCGTCTCGAGTTCACCCCACAACACCCCGGCACCGGGCGGCCGCGGCTGCTTTCCGAAGGTCCGCATCGGCGACGATGTGCGCGCCCAGCACGCGCTGCTGACGCAGCATTTTGGTATCGAGGAACTCGCGCTGGTGGTCGGCGGCTCGATGGGCGCGCAGCAGACTTACGAGTGGGCGGTGCGCTATCCCGACATGGTCAAGCGCGCAGCGCCGATCTGCGGCACGGCAAAGAACACCGATCACGATTTCCTCTACACGCAGTCCCTGATGGACGCCATCACTTCGGACCCCGCGTACAAGGATGGCTGGTACGGCGCGCACGAAGAAGTCCATGTCGGTCTGCGCCGCCACGCGCGTCTGTGGGCCGTGATGGGCTTCAGCACGGAGTTCTACAAGCAGGAAGTCTGGCGCGGGCTCGGGTTCTCGTCGGTCGCCGACTTCATGTCGAACTTCCTCGAGGCCTACTTCACCGCCATGGATCCGAATGCGCTGCTGGCCCAGGCCTGGAAGTGGCAGCGGGGCGACGTAAGCCGGCACACCGACGGCGACCTCAAGAAGGCGCTCGGGCGCATCAAGGCGAAGACCTTTGTGCTACCCATCGACGAAGACATGTTCTTCCCGGTGCGCGACTGCGCCGCCGAGCAGCAGATGATCAAGCACAGCGAGCTACGCGTGCTGAAGTCGATTTGCGGCCATCTGGTCGTCGTCGGCCTCGACCCCGATTACCTGCGTCAGCTCGACGAACACCTGAAGGAATTGCTGAGCCTGCCGGCCTGAGCCAGGGCGCCCCTCTATCAACGGAGCATTGTCATGATCAAACTCGTTTATTGCCTGCGCAAGCGGGCAGACGTACCGGCCGAGAAATTCCACCAGTACTGGCTCGTCACCCATGGTCCGCTGGTGCGCGGTTTTGCCGACGCCATCAAGGCCCGCAAGTACATTCAGAGCCATACCATCCTGCCGGCGATGAACCAGGCTTTCGCCCAGTCACGCGATCTCGCGCCGGCCTACGACGGCATCACCGAAGTGTGGTGGGACGATGCGGCCGCGCTGGAGGTCGGCATGGGCACACCTGAAGGCCAGGCAGCCCACCGCCGCCTGAAAGAGGACGAGGCGACCTTCATCGACTTCAGCCAGTCACGGGTGTTCATGACCGAAGAACATACGATCTTCGACTACACCGCCTGAGTGCTCACGGGCAGCCAGCCATGCTCCGCCAACACAACATCACGAGTGCCGATGGCCTGAACCTGCACGTGCGGGAGGTTGGCAACCCGGACGGCATCCCGCTGCTGCTGATTCACGGCTGGTCGCAAAGCGCGTTGTGCTGGCGGCGCCAGTTCGACAGCGAACTGACGCGCGACTTTCGCCTGATCGCGCCCGATCTGCGGGGGCATGGGCAGTCTGACAAACCCCTCGGCGACGCGCACTACCAGCAGGCGCGGCACTGGGCCGGCGACGTCGACGCCGTGATGAGGGCACTGGGCCTCGACCAACCGGTACTCGTCGGCTGGTCCTTTGGTTCGCTCGTCGCAGGCCTCTACGTGCAGGCGTTCGGCGACGGCCAGATCGCCGGCATCAACGTGGTCGGCGGGGCCTGCCGCGTCAGTCCGGCGGCAATCGGCACGTTGCTCGGCACGGTCTTCGTCGATGTGCTGCCCAAGGTCACCAGCGATGATCTGGCGGCGAACATCGACGGGGTGCGCCAGTTCCTGGACGCCTGCTTCGTCGCCCCGCTGTCGCCTGCCGACCGCGAGACGGTGCTGGCCTTCAATATCATCGTGCCGCCCCATGTGCGCAACGCCCTGCTCGGCCGCCCCATCGATACCACCGGTGCGCTCGGCAAGCTCCGCAAGCCGCTGCTCGTGAGCCACGGCCGCGCGGACGCCATCACGCTGCCGGCCATGGCCGAACTCATGCTGGCCAGTTGCCCGCACGCGACGGCCTCCTGGTATGACGCGGTCGGGCACGGTCCCTTCATCGAAGCGCCGGCGCGCTTCAACGCGGAACTGGCGACGTTTGCGCGGTCGGTGCAAAACTGAATCCAGTGTTTCCGGCTGGCCGGATCGATGAATCCGGCCGCAGCACACACCGCCGACACGCCGTGAGAACAGGCGGCTTCGCGCCGCGTTGCAGTCGCACCAGGAGCGCGCGGCGTGCCTCCCGCCCGGCGTCGGGACGCACGCACGTAATCACGGCACCTGCAAAGCAGGCGCTGCGTCCTTTTTGCGCGGCGCGATGCAGCCCGCTACCCTAGCGCCACCAGACCCGGCCCCGCCAACACCACCAGCCGGGTTCCCCTCGTTATCCGGAGCGCACGCATGAGCACTGATAAACCCGTCGCCGACACGGGCGGCCACGTCCACGGCCCGAACTGCCAACACGATCATGACCACGATCATCACGCCCAGGCCCCGGCGCACAACCCGCTGCGCACCGTCGGCCGTAACGATCCCTGCCCCTGCGGCAGCGGCAAGAAATACAAGAAATGCCACGCGAACGCGGCCTGACTGCAACGCCAGCCTGCGACGCCGACCGAGCGCGGATTGCGCGCCGGGATTCACCTCGCGGACGGTCATTGCGCGAGGCCGTTCCGGCACGGAAAGGGGGACAGTCGCCGCCCTTCCTGACCCACCGAACGCCTGTCAGCACAGCGTGCCGGTGAAGTTCGACAGCACCTTGGTCGTCACCAGTTCGAGGTGGCGCATCATCTGCTGCTGCGCAATGAGACCGTTGTAGGTGAACATCCAGAAGTACTCTGCCGGCAGATCCTTGAACAGGTTGTCGAGTTTGCGATTCACAGTGTCCGGGCTGCCGTAGATCACGAGGCCGCGCTCGGCCATCGACTCGCGCGTATTCGGCACATCGAACGGGCCCTCGCCCGGGGCCGCGACGGCCGCATTGAAGCCGAACGGCGCGAAGAAGTTGCACCAGACAATAGAGCCGACGTTGCGCGCGATGCCTTTGGCCTCGGCATCGGTGTCCGCCACGATCACTTCGCGCACGCGCCCAATCTTGTCACCGAACTTCAGGTTCTTGCCGGCCTTGTTCGCCGCTTCCTGCGCCGCGCGGAACTGACTTTGCGCCACCGCCGTGCGGGTGAGAATCGTCACCGGCACCACGGCGTTTTCCATCGCCCGGCGTATGGACGACTCGGACACGCTGAACGGCTGGAACAGATCCGGCATCCGCTTGGAGATCGAGCATGCTCGGGTTCGTCGAGACTTCCTCGCCTTCGATATGGAAGTGATGCGGCGTAAAACCGACACCGTAATAGCCATGCGCGTCCATGTATTGAATCTGCTCGGTCAACTCGCCCAGCATCTGCTGATAGAGATCCGTGCGGCGTGCGGCCATGCCCTTCCTGATTTCATCGAAGCTGCCGATCGACGGTAAATAGAACGCGCCACTTTCATGTTCGAACTCCTTCATCTGGTTTGAGACGACGCGGCTTTGCCACCCTGTCAGCGCGCAATTGCCGGGTCAGTCCCGGGATGCTATGAAGTTGATCCGCGCCGTTGCTTGATCCAGGTCAGTGTTGCCTGTCCAGCGCAGAAGCGGGCGTCGCGTTGTGTCAAAGTGCAACAAGCAGGAGGAGTCGCATGGCCTGGTTCAAGTTGGGTGAGATCGAGATCGCCCGCATCGTCGAACTCGAAGAGCCTTTTCTGCTACCGGAAAAGATGTTCGTCGAAGCAACGCCCGAAGCCATCGCGCCGTACCTTGAATGGCTGCAGCCGCGTGCGATGTGTCCGACCACTGGCAAACTGATCCTGCCCATCCAGACCTATCTCATCCGCACCCGTCATCACGTTGCAGTCGTTGATACCTGCATCGGCAATCACAAGTCACCCGCCGGCTTCAAGCGCTGGGCCGGGCGTGACGATGGCGGCTGGCTGCGCGGTCTGGCCGAACACGGCGTCTCGCCCGCCGATGTCGACTTCGTGTTCTGCACTCACCTGCATCTTGACCACTGCGGCTGGCATACAAGCCTGGTGAACGGACGCTGGCAACCGACGTTTCAGAACGCGCGCTATCTGTTCTCACGCGAGGAGTATGCGTATGCCGAACGGCGCCAGCGCGACGTGCAGGATCCGGTGTTCGCCGAGAATGTCCTGCCCGTGATGGAGGCCGGCCTCGGCCTGCTGGTGGCGCCGGACCATGTGATAGACGAGACGCTGCGTCTCGAATCGACGCCCGGCCACACGCCGGGCCATGTCGCGGTGCACATTGGGTCCGGCACGCAAGATGCTGTGGTGACGGGCGATCTGATTCACAGCCCGTTGCAGTGCGTGCACCCCGAATGGAATTTCATCTATGACGAAATCCCGGAACTCGCGCAGCGCACGCGTCGCGCCTTTCTCGAACGCTACGCGGACTGCCCGACAATCATTCTTGCATCACACTTTCCGAGCCCGTCGACAGGCCGTATCGAGCGGTCCGGAAACGCCTTTCGTTACCGCTACGCGGGCTAGCGCGCGCATAACAAAAAACTACTGGCGTTGACAAGTTGTTCGGTTATGATGCGATCACGAGTGGATAACGACGCCCGCGTGACAGCCGAAAAATCGCCCGCCACGCCTTTTCCCCAGTCAGCGCCCGTTAGGTCCAGCTCGATTGAATCTGCCGCCGAGCGGCATTTCGTTGACGGGAAATTTGTGCGCTGGTTGTCCGTCATCGTATGCAAACGACGCACGTTAATGTGAGAGATGTCGAATGAATATCTATGTTGGTAATCTGGCTTACGGCGTCACTGACGCCGACCTTTCCCAGGCTTTCGGCGCACATGGCACTGTCGCCAACGCGTCCGTGATCAAGGACAAGTTCTCCGGACAGTCCAAGGGTTTCGGCTTCGTTGAGATGCCAAACAACACGGAGGCGAATGAGGCAATCAAGTCGCTTAACGAAAAGCCGTTAAAAGGCCGCAACATGCGTGTCAACGAGGCGAAACCTCGCGAAGACCGCCCGGCTCGTCCCCCGCGCCGGCAGTCCTACTGAGTTCGACTCCCGAATTCGGTCTCGCGCCAGGGACTCCGGTCCCCGGCGCCCTCTGCCCTATCGTCCTGGTCTGATAGCCCTTTACGCCGAGATCGTGTCCGCGCCCGAACCGTCAGGCCGGCGGCTTCACTGCTCTGCCTGGTCGAAACCTCTCTGGGTCCCGGGTTTCTGCGCCGCACACTTCCGTTAAGATGCCGCGCATGTTGAGCGCTCCCCCCCTTTTCGGTTACCGCAAGTACTGGGCCGCCCGTTTCGGCCCGGCACCTTTCCTGCCCATGAGCCGGCCAGAGATGGACGAACTCGGCTGGGACGCCTGCGACATCATCATCGTCACCGGCGATGCCTATGTAGACCACCCGAGCTTTGGCATGGCCATCGTAGGCCGCATGCTTGAGGCCCAGGGATTCCGGGTCGGACTCATCGCCCAACCGGACTGGCGCGACACGACCGCTTTCGAGGCCCTCGGCGCACCGCGGCTGTTCTTCGGCATCACGGCCGGCAACATGGATTCCATGGTCAACCGGTATACGTCAGACCGCAGGCTGCGCAGCGATGACGCCTATACGCCGCACGGGGTCGCTGGCAAGCGCCCGGATCGCTCGGTGATCGTCTACTCGCAACGCGTCCGCGAAGCTTTCCCGGAAACGCCGGTCATCGTCGGCGGTATCGAGGCCAGCCTGCGGCGCATCGCCCATTTCGATTACTGGTCGGAGAAAGTGCGCCGCTCGGTGCTGCTGGACGCCAAGGCCGACCTGCTGGTATTCGGCAATGGCGAACGTCAGATCGTCGAAATCGCCCACCGTCTCGCGGGCGGTGCGGAGATCTCGGCCCTCACCGACATCCGCGGCACCTCATTTGCGCAGCGTGGCCCGCGCGAAGGCTGGATAGAAATCGACTCTACGCACCTCGATGTGCCCGGCAAGATCAATCCGCCGGTCGATCCGTACGCGATGGCGGAAAACGACTCGCCCAATAACAGTGCGGCACCCGCTGAGCCCGGCGTGACCCAGATCCCGCTGCGCCTCGTGCGCGCCGCGCGCGAAGTCCGGCGCGCAGACCGCGCGCGCTCCGCTATCCGCCTGCCGGCGTTCGAGCAGGTGCGCGACGATCCGGTGCTCTACGCGCATGCGTCACGCGTGCTGCATCTGGAAGCCAATCCGGGCAATGCGCGCGCGCTGGTGCAGGCGCACGGCGACATCGATGTCTGGTTGAACCCGCCACCGATCCCGCTGACCACTGAAGAGCTCGATGGCGTCTATGAACGGCCCTACCAGCGGCGCCCGCATCCGGCCTACGAAGACGCGAAGATCCCGGCCTACGAGATGATCCGCTTCTCGATCTCAATCCAGCGTGGCTGCTTCGGCGGCTGCACGTTCTGCTCCATCACCGAGCACGAAGGCCGCATCATCCAGAGCCGGTCGGAAAATTCCGTGATTCGCGAAATCGAAACCATCCGCGATCATGTGCCGGGCTTCACCGGGGTCATCTCGGATCTCGGCGGCCCGACAGCCAACATGTACCGGCTGTCATGCAAGAGCCCGGAAATCGAGGCGGCCTGTCGCCTCCCGTCATGCGTGTATCCCCGAATCTGTCCGAATCTCGACACCGATCACGCGCCGCTGATCAAACTCTATCGGCGAGCACGTGAGCTGCCGGGCATCAAGAAGGTGTTGATTGCCTCTGGCGTGCGCTATGACCTCGCCATCGAATCCCCTGACTATGTGCGCGAACTGGCCACTCATCATGTCGGTGGCTATCTGAAGATTGCGCCAGAAGCGATCGGTGAAGGCCCGCTGTCGAAGATGATGAAGCCAGGCGTGGGGACTTATCACCGTTTCAAGCAGTTGTTCGACAAATACTCGCAAGCTGCCGGCAAAGAACAGTATCTGATTCCCTACTTCATCGCCGCCCATCCCGGCACGCGCGATGAAGACATGCTCGAGCTTGCGCTGTGGCTCAAACAGAACGGTTTTCGCGCCGATCAGGTGCAGGCTTTTCTGCCTTCGCCAATGGCGACCGCCACGGCGATGTATCACTCTGGCAAGAATCCCCTGCACCGCGTGACGCATCAGTCCGAGGAAGTACACATTCCGAAGGGACTGCGCGTGCGACGACTGCACAAGGCCTTTCTGCGTTACCACGATGCCCACAACTGGCCGATGCTCCGCGCAGCGCTGCAACGGATGGGGCGCAGTGAACTGATCGGTAGCGGTCCCGGCAAGCTGATCCCCGCATTCCAGCCGCGCGGCACCGGCGAATATGCCGAAGGCAACCGTAAGCCGGGCAGTCACTTCAAAACCCAGCACACGGGTTTGCCGCAGACACCGGCTGCGGCGCGCGAACGCGCGGGCCGCGACAAGACGCGCGCGTATCCGCCCGTCGGCCGCCCTGGCGCTGGCAAGAAAAAACACTGACCGCACCCGCCACGGACCTGCATCTACCTGTGTGTTCCTGTGTTCAAGCTGCATGATTGACGGCAGTGCCGCGCAGTGCGACGCGATGGTTCGCGCAGGCGCCCGCGCCCCACATCGATCGCTGCTGGGGGTTTTCGTTGTCGTTTCAGGATTCAGTTGCTACAGTCAATACAACCGCTAACGGGTAGCTGAAGCCGGTGCAATTCGCGGATGGCTTCGGGATGCGCAGCGTCACCACAAGACCTGCCGTCCTCGCGCTGCAGGATCGTCACTCAGCTTCTCTGCCATTGGTTGAGTGCAGGTCGATTGTCGTGCAAGCAATGGCAGCGTGAGGGGACTCGCTTCCTATGAATATCTACGTTGGCAATCTCCCGTACACCATTACTGAAGATGAATTGCGCAGCGCCTTCGAGCATCACGGCACCGTCCTGTCGGCGAAGATTGTGATGGACCGTGAGACAGGGCGTTCGAAGGGCTTTGGCTTCGTCGAAATGCCTGAGCAGGACGAAGCCGAAGCCGCCGTCAAAGCGCTCGATGGAGCGCCCTTGAACGGCCGACCTGCGCGCGTCAACCCGGCGAAGCCGCGCACGCCGGGTCCTGGCGGTGGCGGTCCGGGGGGCCAGCGGCGTCCAGGTGGCGGCGGCGGTGGCGGCATGCGCCCCCGCTAGTCCCATCCTCGCGCGCAATGCGCCGGCAGGCGGCCTGGAGGCTGCCTGCTGGCACTCACTGCTGCCCGGGCTTCAATCGACATGCCGGGGCTGCATCGCAGAGCGCCCCATTCGTGCGGCCGCAGTACTGGCTGGCAGCGTCTCCTGTTCACCGATGGGGAAATCACTGAATGCTCACGCTCTACTCTCATCCGGAATCCGGCAACAGCTACAAGGTGCGCCTGCTGCTGTCGTTTCTCGAACTGCCGCACGGGATCGTCGATGTCGATCTGATGACCGACGAACAGCATCAACCGGCCTATCTTGCAATCAATCCGCGCGGTGAAGTGCCGGCGTTGACCGACGGCGCTCTGGTATTGCGCGACTCCGCCGCGATTCTCGTCTACCTCGCATCCACCTACCGCCCCGAACCCTGGTACCCGGCCAATCCGCGCGCGATGGCGCAGATCACCGAATGGCTCGCGTTTGCGGCGAGCTGGGTGCAATTCGGGGTGTTCAGCGCACGCGCCCTGCTCGCGTTCGGTATTCCAGCGAATGGCCTGCCCCCGGATTTTCCGGCCAGCCTCGACGAGGCCAGGCTTCGCGGGCATCGTTCACTGGTCATTCTCGATGCCCACCTTGCTCACCAGACGTGGCTCGCGGGCCCGCAGCCGACGATCGCCGACATCGCCGTGTTTCCGTATGTGGCGTTGGCCCCGATGGGGGACATCGCCCTGACGCCCTATCCCGCGGTGGAAGCGTGGATCGCGCGCTTCAAAGCGCTGCCTCGCTTCGCACCTATCCCGGGGCTCGACGATCCGCGCTATCGAGGTGCAGCAGGCTAGCGGCCAGTCACGCTGGCTTGCCTGTCCGTGGCCTGCCGCGTCAGAAGCTCAACTGCAGCGACACATAGCAGGCCTGCTCGTCGGCCTGATCGACAATCCGCCCGAAGTCGACATAGGCCGCGGTCAACGCAAGCTGCTTGTGTGGCAGCCAGGCCGCATACACGTCGAAGCCGTCCTTCTCGGCAAATGCCCGCAGATTGTCGGGCCGCGTGCGCCACTCGCCACCGACTATCAGCCGATCGCTGAGGAACAGTCCCACGCTGCCCTCGGACTGAGGCTGATAGCCATCCTCACGATCGCCACCGAATCCCAGAATCCCGAACTGGTTCGCACGGGTCACGTGTGTCGTGACATTGATTAGCAGGTTGCGGCCCAGCACGCCGCCCAGCAACACTTTCGTCGCCGCGAGATAGAAATCGAAGCCGTCGTCGTCCGTGGCCCCGAGCAGCGCCGGCACCGTGAAATCATGATTGCGTTTGTACTACACGCCGGCCGCCAACTGCGGCCACGGCAGGTCCTGGTCGTAGACGGCGTCGCCCCCTAACTTCAGCTTGGCGCCGACCACCGTCTGCTCGATAGCCTGACCAGGCAGCGTGTCACCGAGGTCGAAATGCTGGTGGGCGAAAGACAGTTCCAGCCGGTCGTTGAGCCCTACGGCGCCGCCGGCACTCCGCAGCGCGAAGTGGCCCGTGTCGACATAGCTGGCGAATGCCGCACCGCCCACTTCGTCACGCGTGCCGTAACCGGCGATCAGGGCCCACGGGACCAGGCCGCCACCGCCGGCACCTTCGAACTGCATCACCCCGCCGGTGGCCGGCAGACGGCCACCCGCAGCCCGGGCCGATTCCGCACCGTGGATGACGAACGCCAGGGTCAACGCGCAGGCGAGCCGCCGCTTCAAGGGCGGCCGCCGCGGTGCCGATACGGTGAGCTGGCTCATACAAGTAGTTCCCATGTCGTTCATCACCCGTCAGGGACCTATGCTGTTAACGGTCCCCATGGGCACTGCTTTAGCCGCCTGCGCCAGTGTGCGGCCGGCGCCCGCCAGTCTTTACGGCCAGTTGGGGGGCGCGCCGATGCTGGAAGCCATTTCTGCGCGACTGATCGATGGCTTCGCGATCAGCCCGGATGGCAGCCGCGCGTTCGACCGGGTCAAGCTGCCGCGGGTCAAGCGCGGTCTGGAAGCTTTCCTGTGTGTCCTGGCCAACGGGCCCTGTGCGTATGACGGCGATGACATGCAACGGATCCATGCCGGGCTGAGAATCTCTGAACGCGAGTTCAATGCGCTCGTCGAGCACTTGCGCCAGACGCTCGACGCACTCGGCGTGGACCCCGGCGCCAAGCACGAACTGCTGCGACGCCTGGCGCCGATGCGGCGCGACATCGTGACCGCGACTGCGACCCATAGTCTGGCGCCGCGCGGCTGATGCGTCCGCTCGCTGCTTTCAGCTTGACGCTCGTCGCCTGCCTCGCCGGGCCGGCCGTGGCGGCAGACCTGAGCATCACCCTGCGCGGTCAGTCCGGCGCTCCGATCCAGGACGCCGCTGTGCTGCGCGCTGCGGCCGTCGCCCCCCCGACCGCAGGCGCGGCCCTGATCGATCAGATCGATAAACGCTTCGAGCCGTCGGTGTCGCTGGTGCGTACCGGCACGGCCATTACGTTTCCGAATAAGGACAATATCCGTCACCACGTCTACTCGTTTTCTTCCGCCAAAACCTGTGAGCTGAAACTTTATTCGGGCGTACCAGCGGAGCCCGTGGTTTTCGATCAGGCAGGCCTGATCGTACTCGGCTGCAATATTCACGACGGCATGCTCGCCTACGTCTATGTCGTCGATACCCCACTCGCGCGTCTGTCGGATGCGGCAGGCATTGCCCGCATTCCGGCCATCGCCGCCGGCCAGTATCAACTGGAAGTCTGGCATCCACGCCTGCCAGCGCCCGCCATCCTCAACGCCGGGCTCGCCATTGGCACGACCGCACTCAGCTTCGAGCAGGTGCTGACACTGGAGCCAGATCCGCAAACGCCCCCCCCGCTGGAATGACCGTGGCGACGCGCACCCTTCGTTCCCGCTTTGTGCTCGTGTTCTTCGGCCTGGCACTGATCGTGACGACGGTCGGCCTTAGCGTGGTCAAGCTCGCCATCGAGCGCAATGCACGCCAGCAACTGGCTGAAGAACTGAGCACCAGCGAGCGCGTCTTTCGGCGCATCCTGGCCGACGGCACCCAACAGCTTGAGCAGGCGGCTGCCGTCCTGGCCGCCGATTTCGCGTTCCGCGCAGCCGTGGCCACCGGTGACCGCGAGACGATCGTGTCGGCGCTGGCCAATCACGGCGAACGCATTCATGCCGATCTGATGATGATGGTCGATCGCGCCGGACGCATTACGGCGAGCACATCCAGCCACATGCCGGCGGGCACCGACTTCCCGCAGGCGGCGCTGTTCGAGCGTGCGCGCGCCGCGGGACGCACGACGGGCCTCGTCGTCAGCGACGAACACCTCTATCAGACCGTCCTGGTGCCGGTGAAGGCGCCGCACACCATCGGCTGGGTCGCCATGAGTTTTCTCATCGACGATCGCATGGCGCAGGAACTGAGCGAACTCACGTCGACCGAACTCGCGTTTGTGTTCAAAATTGCTGACGGCGACTGGCGTATCGTCGGCGCGACCAGGCACGGCGTCGCGCGCGCAACCCTGTTGACGCACCTGCGTGACCCGGCTCTGCTGAACGGCACGCCGCTCGCCCTTGGTGCCGACCTGCTACTGGCGTCTGACCTGGGCGCGGCATCAGACCTTGCCGTGGCGGTGCTGCGCGTACCGCTCGCCAGCGCCCTCGAACCGTTCGCGCCGCTGCAACGATTTCTGTTCGGTCTGGCACTGAGCGCACTCGTCGCCACGGTCGCCGGCAGCGCGCTGATTGCGCGCGGCGTCACCCGCCCTTTGAGCCAGCTCGCGGACGTCGCGCGGGTGATTGCCAGCGGCGACTACAGCCGGGAGGCCACCATCGAATGCGACGACGAAGTCGGCGCCCTCGCCCGCGCAATCAACGCGATGCGCGAAGGGATTGCCAGCCGCGAATCGACGATCATGGACCTCGCGTACCGGGACCCCCTGACCGGACTGCCGAATCGCGCGCTGTTCATTGATCGCGCTGAACAGGCGCTGGCTTCGAGTGCCAGACGTGGCGGCACGACGGGGCTGCTGCTGCTCGGTGTCGACAACTTCCGCTACGTGACGCACACGTTGGGCCATCGCTTCGGCGAACGCCTGCTGTGCGAACTTGCGCAACGCCTGACTGGCATGTTGCCGCGCCGCGCCGATACGCTGGCGCGCATCAGCGGTGAGCAGTTTGCAATTCTGCTCGATGGGGCAAGCGTCGTCGACGCGAGCACGCTAGCGACGCGCATTCTGCAGGGCCTCGAGACACCGTTCCGGATTGACGAGCAGATCGTGGACCTCGGCAGCAGCATCGGCATCGTGGACTTCCCGGCCCACGGCAGCGACGTGCACACGCTGCTGCAGCACGCGGAGCTGGCGCTGTCGGTCGCACGTCGCGCGCGCTGCGATCTGGCAGTGTACGAACCCGGTTTCGACCAAAGCCCCGAACGCCTGTCCCTGCTTGGGGAACTTCGGCAAGCGGTCGAAAACGATCAGCTCGTGTTGTTTTATCAACCCAAGCTCGATCTGAACACGGGCGAGCCGACGTACGTTGAAGCCCTCGTGCGCTGGCAGCACCCGGAGCGCGGCTTCATTCCGCCGGACAAGTTCATTCCTTTCGCTGAGCAGACCGGCTACATCCGCGTGCTGACCCAGTGGGTGCTGCAGGCCGCCCTGCGTCAATGTGTGACCTGGCAGCGCGCCGGCATCAATCTGCGCATGTGCGTGAACATTTCGGCGCGCGATTTGCTGAATCCGGACTTGCCGCAGGTTATACAGACCCTGCTAGATGAACTCACACTCGATCCGGCGCTGATCTGGCTGGAGATCACGGAGAGCGCGATCATGGAAGATCCCGTGCGCACGCAACAGGTGATCAATGCGCTCGACGCCATGGGCCTGCGCCTGTCGATCGACGATTTCGGCACCGGCTATTCGTCGCTGGCCTACCTCAAGCGCCTGCCTGTAGATGAACTGAAGATCGACCAGGCCTTCGTACTGACGATGGATCGCGATCCGGACGACGCCACTATCGTTCGCAGCACGATCGAACTCGGCCACAATCTCGGGCTGAAGGTCGTTGCCGAAGGCGTCGACAACCCGCGAGCGCTCGAGATGCTCATCGCGTGGGGCTGCGACATCGCCCAGGGATTTCATATCTGTCGGCCGCTGCCGCCTGACAAGCTGGAGAGCTGGCTGGCCAGCGAAGACTGCCGGCGCTTCCGGCACCCGGCCCCGGCCCGTCTCAGCGCCTGAGCGTTCCGCGGCGTTTTTCTGTTATAAATCAGTTGCGGTATGCAGCCTTCCGGCGGTGTGGCGCGACAGGGTCAACAGGCGGGGAGCGAACAGGCACATGAATCTGACCGGCAAACGCGTGCTGATCACCGGCGCGAACGGTGCGCTGGGCAGCGCAGTCATGGCCCAGGCGCGCGCCGCGGGCGCAGACACCATCGGCGTCGATCTCGACTTCGACGAGCATCGGGCCGCACAGCCCGGACGCTGGGTGCGCGCGGATCTCACCGATACGGCCGCGGTGCTACGCTGCTTCGACGAACTCGGTGAGTTCGACGCCCTGTTCAACGTCGCCGGCGGCTTTGCAATGGGCAACACCGCCTACGCCGAGGCAAGCCCCGAGTGGGACCTGATGTTCCGGCTCAACGTCGAGACGATGCGCAATGCGGTGCGCGCAACCGTGCCGATGATGATTCGGCGCGGCGGCGGCAGCATTGTGAACGTCGGCGCGCTGTCGGCACGTGAAGGCCAGGCGAACATGAGCGCCTACTGCGCGTCGAAAAGCACAGTGATGCGGTTGACCGAAAGCCTCGCACGTGAACTGCGGGCGCACGGTATCAATGTCAACGCAGTGCTGCCGAGCATTCTCGACACGCCGCGCAATCGCGCAGACATGCCGGACGCCGATTTCAGCCTGTGGGTGCAGCCGATCGATCTGGCGAGTGTGATCTGCTTCCTCGGCTCAGACGCCGCGCGCGCGGTCCATGGCGCCCTGATTCCGGTCACCGGCCTGTCCTGATCCGGCGGCTTTGCAGACTTCCTGGCATCGCTTATTCTCCGGCCCCCTCGAACCGGCACGCGCGAGCACCCCATGAAGCACCGTATTTTCGTTGATGGTCAGGAAGGCACGACCGGCCTGCAGATTCACGCCCTGCTCGCGCGCCGTGACGACCTCGAGGTGCTGCACATCGACCCCGCCGACCGCAAAGATCCGACAGCCCGTGCCCGCCTGCTGAATGCGGCCGACGTCGCGTTCCTGTGCCTGCCGGACGACGCCGCCCGCGCGGCCGTCGAGCTCGTCACCAATCCGCAGACCTGCGTGATTGACGCCAGCACCGCGCACCGCACCGCGACCGGTTGGGTGTTCGGCCTGCCGGAACTCGCCCCTGACCAGCGCGCGCGCCTGCGCACGGCGACCCGCATCGCGAATCCCGGCTGCCACGCCAGCGCCTTCATCCTGTTGCTGCGGCCGCTGATCGCGGCTGGGCTGCTGCCCGCGGATGCCCGCCTCAGCGCGACGTCCGTCACCGGTTATTCGGGCGGGGGCAAAAAGATGATCGAACAGTACGCCGCGGGCGGCGACGCCGCACTCCTGGCCCCGCGCCAATACGCGTTGACGCTCGCCCACAAACACGTGCCCGAAATGATGGCGCATACGGGTCTCACGCAGCGGCCTCTGTTCATGCCGATCGTCGCGAACTTTTACAAGGGGCTGGCGATCAGCGTACCGCTGCATCTCGCGGCACTGGCGCCGGGCACCGACGGCGCCAGCCTGCACCGCGCGCTGGCCGCGCACTATGCCGGCGAACGCTTCATCCGTGTGCTGCCCATAGGCAGTGCTGCAAGCACCCATGAGGGCTTTCTGGACGTGCAGGCCTGCAACGACAGTAACGACTGCGAGATCATGGTGTTCGCGAGTGAGACTCAGGCAGTGCTCGTGGCGCGCCTCGACAACCTGGGCAAGGGCGCAAGCGGCGCGGCCGTCCAGTCGATGAACCTGCGTCTTGGCCTCGATGAGGGGCTGGGCCTGACGCCCTGAGCGTTCGCGCGCTCAGCGCCAGGCAAAGTCGGGCTGATCGAAATGCGCGACCCGCGTGTCCCTGCCGAGCAGACAGACCTCGCGGAACTGCAGCAGGATGGCGGCCGTAGGCGCCGCTATCCAGGTGTCCCCGACCGGCATCCGCAGCACCGGCCGTTCGGCGTCGGGCCCGTCCTCGAGCAGCGGCGCATCCTCACGCAGGAATTCGGTCACCGGGATGCGATGTATCGATGCCACTTCGCACTCGTTGATCTGCAGTTCGGGTCGCGTGCCCGCCCACACCACGACCGGCGTCATCGTGAAGCCGGAGCGCGTCGGATAGTCGTCCAGGCAGCCCAGGATCGCGCTGTCGGGCAAGCGCAGTCCTACCTCCTCGAAGAGTTCCCGCAGCGCCGCCTCTTCGGCGGACTCGCCCGGATCAATGCGGCCGCCGGGCAAAGCCCACTGACCCGCGTGACGGCGCAGATGCTCCGCCCGCCGCGTCAGCAGCAACGCCGCCCGCGACCGCCAGACCGCGAGCAGCGGCAGTCCCGGGACGTCGGCGCCCGACCCCTCATCGGTGATGACGACGGCCACCGCCGCGCCGAGGCCCGGCTCGCCCACGGCGCCGAGCCGCGGGAACGCGGCCATACGCGTCGCAATGCTGAGTCGCAGACCGTCATCGCATATCATGCCGATATCTTGCCACAGACACCGCGCCGGCGCGGTCTCAAGGCAGCCGATTCACCATGAGCCCTGCATGACTGCCTCCACCTCCTCCCGCCGACTTCTCCTGGGCGCCATTGGCGTCGTGTACGGCGACATTGGCACGAGCCCGCTGTATGCGCTGAAGGAAACCTTTGCCGGTCACCATCCGATTGCGGTCCAGCCGACGAACGTGCTCGGCATCCTGTCACTGGTGTTCTGGTCGATCATGGTGCTCGTCACGGTGAAATACGTGCTGATCATCATGCGTGCGGACAATCGGGGAGAAGGCGGCAGCCTCGCCCTGCTGGCACTGGTGAGCACCGTGATGCGCGGGCGCCTTCAGCACTGGGCGGTGCCGCTGCTCGGCATTTTCGCCGCCGCACTGTTCTTCGGTGACAGCATGATCACGCCCGCCATCTCGGTGTTGAGCGCGGTGGAAGGGTTCAAGGTGATCGCGCCGGGGCTGGAATCGGCGGTCATCCTGGTCACCGCGGGCATCCTGCTCGCGCTGTTCTCGATCCAGAAGCGCGGCACCGCGACCGTGGGCCTCGTGTTCGGGCCCGTCATGTGCGTGTGGTTCCTGACGCTCGCGCTGCTCGGTGGCATCCAGATTGCCGCGCATCCGTCGGTGTTGCTCGCGGCGCTTCCGACCCACGCGATCGGCTTCGTCTTGGCGCATCCGATGACGGCGTTCTACGCGCTGGGCACGGTGGTGCTCGCCGTCACCGGCGGTGAAGCGCTGTATACGGACATGGGCCACTTCGGCCGCTCCCCCATCCGCCTCAGCTGGTTCGGCTTCGTGCTGCCTGCGCTGCTGCTGAACTACTTTGGGCAAGGTGCGCTGCTGATCGCCGATCCGGAAGCGATTCGCAGCCCGTTCTTCCTGCTGGCCCCCAGCTGGGCGCTCGTGCCGCTGGTGATCCTCGCCACCTTCGCCACCGTGATCGCATCGCAGGCGGTCATCTCGGGCGCCTTCTCGGTGGCCCGTCAGGCCGTTCAGCTCGGCTACCTGCCGCGGATGACGATGATCCACACCTCGGGGCGCGAGGCCGGCCAGATCTATGTACCGTTCACCAACTGGGTCCTGTGTCTGGCCGTGCTCGCGCTGGTGTTCGGCTTCGGTTCATCGAGCAATCTCGCCGCCGCCTATGGTATTGCAGTGACCGGCACGATGATGATCGACACCATCCTCGTCGGCTTCGTGATGCTGTATCTGTGGAAGTGGCCGCCAGTGGTCGCGCACGCTATCGCCGGCACGCTGATTGCCATCGATGTCGCGTTCTTCGCATCGAACGCATTGAAGATCGCCGAAGGAGGCTGGTTTCCGATCGTCGTCGCCGTCGGCTCGTTCACGCTGCTGACGACCTGGAAACGCGGCCGACAGCAGGTATTCAATCGCATGCGGCAGGACAGCGTGCCGTTGAGCGTCTTGTTGTCCTCGATCGACGACATCCTGCGCGTGCCGGGCACCGCGGTATTCATGACCAGCGACTCGGAGGGGACGCCCACCGCCCTGCTGCACAATCTCAAGCACAACAAAGTGCTGCATGAGCGGGTGTTCATGCTGACGGTGATCACCGCCGAGAAACCGTATGTCGCCGAGGCCGAGCGGATCAGCTATACCGACCTGGACCACGGCTTCTACCGGCTGATCTGCCATTACGGATTCATGCAGCAACCGAACATCCCGTCGGCGCTCGCCGCCTGCGCCTGTCATGGCCACAGCTTCGAGATGATGGATACGACGTTCTATCTGAGCCGCGAAGTGATCGTGCCCAGCGCGGCGGTGCCAGGCATGCGGGTGTGGCGCGAACGGCTGTTTGCCGTGATGAACCAGAACGCGACACCCGCGCACGAGTTCTTTCACATCCCGACCAACCGCGTCGTTGAACTGGGGACCCAGGTCGAGATCTGACGCGCACGGGAGCCGAAACAACTCCCGATTGCCGGAACGGCGCCGCGCGGCACGCATCCCGCTCCGCCGGCATTCAGCGTGTGTCCCCTGCGCTGGCTGCGTGGCAAGCCTAGAGAAAGTCGGGGAAGTCCTTTGACACCCGCAGCGTGAAGCGCGGCGCACGCTTGTCGAGAAACGACTGCACCCCCTCGCGCGCATCCGGCGCGCCGCCGACATACCACAGCGCCTTTGACTCCAGGGCAAACGCCTCGCGAGGGTGCGCCGCACCCTGCATGCGCCACAGTAAGCGCCGCGCAATCGCGACTGACACCGCGCTGGTGTTTGCTGTGAACTCATGTGCGAGTTCACGCGCACGCGGCAGCAGGGCGTCGGGTTCGAGCAGTTCGCTGACGAGGCCCTTGTCGAACGCCTCCTGGCCATCGAACACCCGCCCGCTCATGAACCACCTAAGCGCCTGCTCGATGCCGACGATGCGCGGCGCGAACCACGAACTGCAGGCATCCGGCGCTATCCCGCGCTGTGCGAACACAAAACCCATCTTGGCCTTTGCCACGCCGAGCCGCACATCGCAGGCCAGCGTCATCGTCAGCCCCACGCCGGTCGCCGGGCCGTTGATCGCGGCGATCACCGGCTTCTTCATGTCGAACAGGCGCAGCGTCAGTTCCCCGCCGCCGTCGCGATGCTCGTCGATGGTCCGGTGACTCTTGTTGTTGAAGGTCTCCCCGCCGCCCGACAGATCCATGCCAGCGCAGAAGCCGCGCCCGGCGCCGGTGAGGATCACCGCGCGCACTGCGTCGTCCGCATCCGCGGCCTCGAGCGCGGCGAGCAGCGCGTGATGCAGAGCCACGTTGTAGGCGTTCAGCACCTCGGGCCGGTTGAGCGTGATCGTCAACAGGCCTTCACTGAGTTCGGTCAGGACTACCTTACTCATGCGACTTTCCTGTCTTCGATCATCGGCAGAATTTCCTCGCAGGCGCGGCGCGTCTGATCGAACACGTCCTTGTCGCCGAGCGCGAGCGGCAGCAATACGAACTTTGAGGCCCCCACCGCCTTGTATTCTTCGATGCGCCGGATGATGTCCGCCACGCTGCCAACCGCCAGCAATGGCCTGAGATCGATTTCGTCGCCGATGCCGGCGCGGCGCACCAGCGGCACCTGGCCGATCACCGGGTCGTCGATGGAGCCGATGCGGAAAGCGAGCGACGTGCCGTAATGATCGTCGGCAATCCGGCGACCGAGGGCCGCCGCTTCGGTGCGTATCGTCGTGATGGCATGACCGACCTGCTCTGGTGTCGCGATGCCGCCGATCCAGCCGCTGCCAAGTTTTGCCGTACGCTTCAGCGCCGGCTCCGCATTGCCGCCTATCCACAGCGGCAAGGGCTGCTGAATTGGCCGCGGGCTGATGGACGCGTCCTTGTACTGAAAGAACTTGCCTTCGAAGGTCACCGACTCCTGCGTCCACAGCAAATTCAGCAGCTGGAAGATTTCAGTTGAGCGGGCGCCGCGATCGGATGAACTCCGGCCTGTCGTACGCCATTCGATAGCGTTCGGATACCCAACGCCGAACATCGGCAGCAGTCGACCATTGCTGAGAAAGTCGATCGTTGCGCACTGCTTGGCCAGAATCAGCGGATCGCGCAGCGGGGCGACGATCGCGTTCATGCCGAACTTGATTTTCTCGGTACAGCCGGCAAGCGTCGCCATCACGCTGACGGCTTCGAGATAGGGATCGGCGGACACCAGTCGATCGGTCTGCCACACCGAGTCCACCTTGTATCGTTCGAGCATTTGCACCCACTCGAACCAGCTGTGCGGTTTGTCGAACGGAAAGCTGGCGATGCCGAAACCGGCGCGGATGGCCATGATCAAAACTCCATCGGGTTGCGGAAATGGGCGTGAAAAATGCGATCGCGATGCTCGAGCAGTATCGGATCAACCGCCGCTGCCAGGGCCGGATCGTCCATGCCGGTGCGATACACCGCGCGCCACTGTTCGACCATCGGACACGCCTCTTCTGGCTGCAGCGAAATCAGGTTCATGAATGAGACAAAGTAGAGATCGAGTGCGCTCAGCGCGTCGCCGACAAAATACCGGCGACCCGCCGCATATTGCGCTTTCAGTTGCGCACTCAGCGCATGCAGTTGCGCGATGACGCGTGGCCCGGCCGCCGCCGCGGCGGCAGCGCTGTAACCGTACTTGGCCGCCATCCGCAGCACCCCTTCCGGCGCCTGGCCTGACTCGATCATCGGCGCGAACAGTTGCAGGCGCCGGTGCCAGCCGAGGCCCTGCTCGCCGCAGATCTCGAACGACAGCCCGATCATCAGGGCACGCATCAGCGGATCGGCCGGCACCAGGCCCGGCGTCGGGGCCACCCGCTCGGCGAGCATCAGGATGTCCAGCCAGCGATTGACAGGCCGTTCGTCGTTCCACACCACCACCGGGCCACTGTCGGCGCCCGACCACGCCGCGGCGACTTCATTGACTTCGCCGGCAGCCCACGGGGCGGCGACATAGGGCACGCCCTTCACGTCGAAGATGGCCTTGGCGGCAATGCCCCATGGGCTCGCGATGCCCTGTACCAGCACCATGCGCAGGCCGCTACCGCCGATCACTTCATCCAACGATCGCCACTCGATCATCTGCCACTCCTCCGGTCGGGTTGCTGGCGCCGCGCTGCGGGCCGCCGTTGCATGCCGATCACAGTTCCATCGGGTTGCGGAAATAGGCTTTGAAGACGCGGTCGCGATGCGCGATCAGCACGGGGTCGAGCGCCGCGCGGATGGTGTCATCGTGCACGGCGAAGATCGGTCGCATGGCGTCCGGCAGCGGGCACAGTTCGCCTGGCAACAGATCGATCAGATTCATGAATGCCACCCAGTAGAGATCGAGCGCCGTCAGGGTGTCGCCGATGAAGAACGGCCGACCCGCCGTGTGCTGCGCTTTGAGCTGGGTGGCGAGGGCCGCAATCTGCTGCGCGGTGCGGGCGCCGGCGGCCCGTGCGCCGGCCTGGCTGTACCGGTACTTGCTGCCCATGCGGGCCACGCCGGCGGGTGCGTCCGGGGCATCGAGCATCAGCGCGAACATCTGCAGCCGACGGTTCCAGCCGAGGCCCCCTTCACCGCAGAGCTCATTCGACAGCCCCATCATCAGCGCGCGGTCACGCGGATTGACCGGCACCAGTGCGGGCACGGGGGCGAGACGCTCGGCCAGCATCAGGATGTCGTACCAGCGGTGGATGGGCGCTGCATCGTTCCACGCCACGACCGGGCCGCTGTTTTCGCCGGCCCACGCTACGAGTTCGTCATTCGTGCCGCCGGCTTCCTGCGCCGCGACGACATACTCAAGACCCTTAATCTCGAAGATCGTTTTTGCGGCCTGGCCCCAGGGACTCGGGAAACCCTGCACGAGCACGAGGCGCAGCCCCTGGCGCCTGATGACATCGGCCAGCGGCAGATAGCTCAGCATCGCAATTCCCCCGTTCGGATGACGCCAGTTCGACGATCACGACGCGCCATTGTCAACGCGGCGGCAAGCCCTATCCTACGCCGAACAAGGTGCCGAGTTCGACCCGACATGACCGCCCACAACGCCCCCCACCAGCCCTCTTTCACGCTGCCTGGCAGCGCGCCGCGCGCCCCCGGCATCGTGGCCAGCGCGCTGCTCACCCTGCCGGCGCACTGCCCGCCATGGCAGGCCACGGGGCTACGCGTGCGCGCCGGAGACGCCTATAGCGTGTTCGCACAGGGTCGCGTGCAGTGGGCCATCGGCGCACCAACCTTATATGGTGGGCCGCGCTTTCACCTCTGGTGTCGCGTCAGCCCCGGTGGCCACATTCGCAATCTGCGCGCTGACACCGACACCTTTGTCGCCGATGTCGACGGTGAACTCGAGGTCGGCCTGTACATGGGCATGTGGCGTGACGCGCAGGGCAGTCTGGCCACCGACCCGGCGCTCTACGCGCGGCTCGCGGGCCAGATCGAGACCTTGCTCGTGAGTTGGGGTGCGCAGGCGGCCGTTGCTGCGCTCTCATCACTGGCCGCGAGGTCTCCAGACAGCTGCTACGCCGCCGAACTGCGCCATCTGCTTGCACTCCCACCCACACCAGCAGGTTGGCAGCCGCTGCTCGAGATTGGGGAAACGCATCTGTTCACGCCCGCGCGTACCAGCGCTGGCGCAGCGGCCATTCGCATCGAGGGGGCGGACGAGCAGGGCATCCTGTGTCGCGACTGCGACATTCCGCTGAGCCCGTCGACGCGCCTGTCATGGGCCTGGCGACTGCACGGCCTGCCGAGCGCAGTCGCCGAGAACAGCGTGCGCGCCCACGACTACATCTCAATTGCCACCGAGTTCGACAACGGCCGCGACCTGACCTGGTTCTGGAGTACCTGTCTGGCGCCGGACGTCCATTTCGACTGCCCGGTGAAGTACTGGTCGGCGCGCGAAACGCACATCGTCGCGCGCAGTGGCCTGGCGGGTCTCGGCACCTGGCAGCGCGAGGAACGCGCCGTCTGGGCCGACGTCGAGCGGGCGATGGGGCCGCCACCGGGGCGCATCGTGCGCGTGTGGCTGATCGCCGTCGCGAGCTTCCAGCATGGCGACCTTCACGCCGAATTCAGCGCTATCGAAATCCATGACGGCGCGGACCGCTGGCGCCTGCTGTGACGGGGTGCCCGGGGCGCCGGTTCGGTGTATCGTGACGCCCCGCTCTCAGCCGTACGCAGAGGAATTTCATGAGCGCTTACGATCAGAAACCATGGCTGGCCCGCTACAGCCCCGGCGTCCCCGCCGACCTTGCGCCCGAGTTCCCGGACGCCCTGTCGATGTTCCGCCACGCGCTCGCGCGCGACCCGGCGCGAACCCTCATCTACTATTTCGACAGCAGCCTCGCCATCGGCGAGATCGATCGCCTCAGCGATGGCCTGGCCTGTGCGCTGGCCGCGCGTGGCATTCAGCGTGGGGACCGCATTGCGTCCTATCTGCAGAACGTACCGCAGTTCGTGGTGACGATGCTGGCCGCGTGGAAGCTCGGCGCGATCATGGTGTCGGTCAATCCGATGCTGCGCCACAAGGAGATCAGCCTCATCCTCAACGACTCTGGCGCCCGCGTGCTGGTGACGCTCGAGTCGCTCTATCATGAAGTCGCGCGCGCCGCAGTGCCGGACTCGAAAGTCGAGTTTGTGCTGACGACTTCTGAACTCGAATTCCTGGGTGATTCGCGCCCCGCGCTGCTGAAGAACGCGACGCGCATGGCCTGCGAAGGGGCCACCGATCTGCTGCAGCTGATCGCCGACTTCAATGGCCAGCGCCCGGCGCCGGTCACGATCAACGGCGACGACATCGGGCTGCTGACCTACACTTCCGGCACCACCGGGCCGCCGAAGGGCGCGACGAACCTGCACCGGAATATCGTCTACAACACGCAGGTCTATCGCGAGTGGATGCAGCTGTCGTCGGACGACGTGATACTCGGCGTGGCGCCGCTGTTCCACATCACCGGGCTCATCGCCTGCGTGACGACAGCCATGCTCCTGCCCTGCCCGCTCGTGCTCTATTACCGTTTCGACCCGGCGGCCACCGCCGAACTGATCGAACTGCACGGCGTGACCTTCGTCGTCGCGTCGATCACGGTGTTCATCGCGCTGATGAACAACGAAGAAGCACGCAAGCGTGATTTTTCGACCCTCAGAAAGGTCTACAGCGGCGGCGCACCGGTGTCGCCGGCGCAGGTCGAGGCCTATCAACAGATGTTCGGCGCCTACATTCACAACATTTACGGCATGACCGAAACCACCAGCCCGACGCACGCGGTGCCGTTTGGCGGCCAGGCGCCGGTCGATCCGAATACCGGCGCCCTGTCGGTAGGCGTGCCGGTATGCGGTGCGCTCGTTCGCATCTGTGACGACGAAGGCAACGAACTGCCGGTCGGTGAAATCGGCGAGCTCGTGTCCGGTGGCCCGATGGTGGTGCCCGGTTACTGGGAGAAACCGGCAGAAAGCGCGCAGGCATTCGAAGCGCGCGGCATTCGCACCGGAGACGTCGGCTTCATGGATGCCGACGGCTGGTTCTACATCGTCGATCGCAAGAAAGATCTCATCATCGCCTCCGGCTACAAGGTGTGGCCGCGCGAAGTCGAAGACATCCTCTACACGCATCCTGCGGTGCGCGAATGCGCGGTGGTCGGCGTGATCGACGCCTACCGCGGTGAGAGTGTGAAGGCGTATGTCAGCCTGCGCGCCGGCGCCATGGCAACGCCGGCCGAGATCATCGAGTTCTGCAAGGACCTCATGGCTGCCTATAAGCGGCCTCGCGAAGTCGAAATCCTGCCGGAGCTGCCGAAAACGGCCAGTGGCAAGATCATGCGCCGCGAACTGCGCCAATAGTGCCCGCCCGCCGCTCCTGCGCTCATCGCTGGAGCAGAAGCGGAGTTCCAGCAGGGCTGCATACAGCGCGTAGTCCGTTTTCGATAAACAGCAGCACAGCACCTGCTCGATTCCGCCTGCTGTGCCGCACACGTGGCGCGCACGCTGGCAATCGCCAGCGGCGCGACCTGCGCGGCCAGATAGCCATCGATGCCGGTGCTGAACGTCGAAAACGCGGGGCGTCGCAGGCCGGCCTCATGCGCGACAACTGTCGACTGCCGCTAACAGGCTGCGAGCAACGCAGCTTTAAGCTGACCGCCGCCCAGCCACACCGGGCCAACAGTGTGAATCACCCAACGGGCCGGCCGTTCGAAGCCCGGCGTCAGGCGTGCGTCGCCCGTCGGGCATCTACCGGGACGGGCGCAGGCCCCGCCGCGCGATGAATCGCGCCATCGACCCGGCCCGGCAGTCGCTCATTGACCGCTTTGACGTTCGCATCGACCGCCAGGCGTGTAATGTCCGCGGGTAGGGCCCGTCGTGCCGTGCTCATCTGGCAACGCCATTCGGAAATGCTGGCCGTATTGTTGACCGGGCGTCCGCCGCTGTGACGGCTACGGTGGTCAGCGCAGTCTATATTATGTGAGCATTGTCGCAGGATGACGGCAATAATATGTGCGCCGGCGGGCGGGCGGCGCAGGATGCTGTGCACTGGATGCTGGCAATCAGGCGGGCGATTCGCGGCAAGGCGAATCGGGAATGGATGCTCAAAAATTTATCGACTAACGCGGCGAAGGTTTGCGCCCTGGTGCTCGGCATCATCAGCAGCGCCGTGTACTTTGCGCTCGACGTGCACTACACGCCGGATGTCATCGTGGGCGTGCTCTACACCACGGTGGTGCTGTTCGGCATGCTCGTCCGCGCCCGCCGCCTGGTACTCGCCTTTGCGTGCACCAGTACGCTGCTGATTGCGCTGGGCTGGATGCTCAATCCATCGCTCGACAGCACTGCCGCCGGGCTCATCAACCGCGCCCTGGCGTTGTTTGTGATCTGGGCCATCGCCGGCATGGCCTACCATTACCTGAACGTTCAGCAGGAACTGGAAGCGGCGCTGCGCCATCTCGCCGAATCCGACCCGCTGACGCAGATCCTCAATCGGGTGGGCATCATGGCGGAACTCGGCCGTCGCCTCGCTGAATTCCAGCGCTACGGTTCGGTATTCTCGGTACTGATGATCGACGTCGACCACTTCAAGGCCGTCAACGACCGCCTCGGTCATCTCGCCGGCGATCAGGTGCTGCGACGGATTTCGGGCATCATCCGCAGCGCGCTGCGCGAAGTCGACAGCGTGGGCCGTTACGGTGGCGAGGAGTTTCTGGTGGTACTGCCGGGCACGCGGATCGACAGCGCGGCCAACACCGCCGAGCGCATCCGGCTGGCCATCGAGCAGATCCCGATCAGGGTCGAACGCGAGCAGATCCGGGTCACGGTGAGCATCGGCGCGGTGGCGGCCGGGCCCGGCGGTCCGACCCACGTCGACGCGCTGATCGACGGCGCCGACCGCGCGATGTACGAAGCCAAGCACAGCGGCCGGAATCGCGTGATCCCGCCCCCACGAGCGGCCAACCCGTTGCGCGCGCCACCTGCCGCACGCGTCGTCCAGTAAGGTCCCTCCTCAGCCTGCGGGCGCCAGGGCTTCCAGCGTCGCCCAGTCCCACAGCAGCCCGCCTGCCCGGCCCGGATCGTAGTTGTCGTCAGGGTGGATCGGATACAGGCTGACGTGTGAGGCACCGGCCTCGAAGTAACGCGCCAGCACCTGCTTCAGCACTGCGGCATCGCCCGACGGCGCGATGGTGTCCAGCAGGCGATCGCTGCCACCGTCGGCATAATCCGCCGGCGTGAACCCTGCGGCCTGCCACGCGCGGTGGTAGGCCGGCAGCTGGAGATAGAAACCAAGCGCCGCCCGGGCCACCTGACGGGCACGGACCGGATCCGGGCACAGCACGGTGCGGACCACCGCATGGATTTCCTTGTCGGGTCCCAGCAGTTGGCGCGCCTGCGCGACTTTTTCGGCCGGCTGCAGGTACAGGAACAGTCCGTCTGCCAGATCCGCGGCCACCTGCATCAACTGCGGGCCATGCCCGGCGATGATGACCGGCGCCGGCTGTGGTGCGCGCACCCCGTCGACCTGCACCGCGCGCACCGCCGCCAGATACTCGCGCATCTTGCGCGCCGGCGGCTGGAACGCGTGCCCACGCGGTTCGACCAGCACCGGATGCGACACCCCGAGGCCCAGCGTGAAACGGCCGCCCGACATTTCGGACAGCGTATTGCCGGCCTGGGCCGCCGCGTGCGCGTCGCGCGCGTACACGTTCAGAATTCCCGACCCAATTCGCATGCGCTCGGTTTTAGCGAGCAGGTAGCCACAGGTCGCAACCGGCTCGCGGCCGAATACCTCAGGGATCCAGAGTGTGTCGTAACCCAGGGCTTCGAGCCGACGCGCATGGGCGATCAGGGTGGCGCCGTCGACGCCTTCAGTGAACTGCAACAGTCCGATTCGCTTGTGCATGAGGGTACTCCGGGCGTTGGGCGCAGCGTTTGATGTTCGGTCAGCGCATTGTCATCGAAACCGCGCCATTCGGCGCGCGAACTCTGGCGATTTACGATTCGATCGCGCGTGACCTTGTGGTGCGGCCGTGGCCAAGGGAGGTGCCAGGCCCTGAGCAAGGCGGCAGCAAGCATCAGGCTTACGGTGACGGGCCAGTGGACCCCGCAGCCGGCGTGCCTGGTTCACGCGGCGGACACGTCGACATCAGCCGTCCCTCGCCACATTCCGACACGGTGCCCAGTTTGAGATCGTCGGCAACGATGCGTCGGGCAAAGGCCTGCTGGTTCCAGCCCACGTACTGGGTCATCCATTGCATGTAGCCCTCGGCGCGAGGATTGCCGTTGCGCCTGGCCACGTCATACCAGCCGAAGGCACGGATGTCATCGCGCGGGACGCCCAGCCCCTGCCGGAACAGGCTGCCAAGATTGCGTTGCGCATCCGGATTACCCGCCAGGGCCGCGCGCTTGTACCAGCGGGCGGCGCGCGGGTAGTCGACCGCGGTGCCGAGGCCCAGATAGTGCAAGGTCGCGAGCCGATTCTGTGCGGCCGCATCACCCCCCCGTGCCAGTGGCAGCAGCAGATCGCGCACACGGTCGAAGTCCGCGCTGGCAAAGGCCTCATCGACCGTTCCCGGCGGCGCACAGGCCGCCAGCATAAGCAGGCTCAGGCCGCCCAGCGCGCACCGGAAGCCGGCAAGCGGGCCTGGCCTGCGGTGAGCCCCTACTGCCGCCGTGCGGCGCGCGGCGAAAACCCCTGCAGTATTCATCGGCGTCGCGAACACTCCATTGCCACAATCTCGGGGCGATCGTAAACCGGGTGAGCGGTCAAGTCGGGTCTGGTGACAGCGCCGTGCATCTCAGGCTGTCGCGGCGCACGGGCGATCAGTCAGCGGCCGGAGGTCAGGGTCGAGACGTTGAACTGGTGTTCAATGGCGCGCCTGGTCATCGTCGGATTGATCGTGCCCGCGTGGGAGATTGAAACAGTCGACGTATCTTTCAGCACGTCGGTCGCAATGGTCGCAGTCCAGCGTGGCACAGACGTTTCGAACGCTTCAACGCCGTCGGCAACCCGAGCCGGCAAGTAATACAGCGCGCTGAAGATGCGCCAGACCTGGCCGTCCCGGTTGATCGCGATCGCCACCGGCGCGTTCATCGTCTCGACATCGAAGAAGATGATCTTGCTCGAATACGGATGGCCCGCGAATTTTGGCTTGAGTTCAATGGCGTGGCAGCTGCGGATCTGCCAGCGATCCGCCGGCACGCGGCTCGACGGGCCGAACATATGCTGCACCGGGGAACGGGCATTGACCACCGACAGCACCTCGCGTTTGCCGAGGTAGGTCCATTCGAAATCGAGCACGCGGCCGGAATAGCCCTCGAAGTCGTCGATGGTCATGTCCGAGCCCATGAAGACATCTGCGCGCTCCTGCGCCGACAGGCGCCGCACGCGGCGTTCAGTCGGCAGATAGGAATTCACCTGGTCCTCTTCGTGGACGTCCAGCGGCCGCTCGATGACGAAGGTCGTGCCCTTGACTTCGAAGGGCTCGAGGAACTCGACATGATCCTTGTACAGGCGCTCGCCGCTGTCCGCCGCGTCCGTCTTGTAGCCCTGCCCGGCCAGCATGGCGAGGCGGTTCAGATAGACGCGCTTGTAGTTCTGCATGATATGGCGCTCGAGTTTGCCGCCGCCGTTCAGGCCCTCCTCGGTCAGGCGTGCGTCCGGATAGCCGCCCCGCAGATAGTACTGCGAGATCTCGTCGGCAAACCAGCCGTAATACTGCCAGCGGTGAATGCGGTTCCACGCGATCATCACGCCCGCCTGCTGCGGGGTGGCGGCCGCCACCTGTGCATCGGAAAACGGCTTGCCCGCCGTGTAGTGCTCGAGCGCGTCGTCAGCGGCCAGCGTCGCCTGCCCGGCGAACGTCGCGCTGGCCTCCTGATAGGACTCGTGTGGCGCATACGGCGTGACCGCTTCAATGTCGATCTTCAGCGCAGGGAAATCGAACTCCTGTGCGTAGCCGGGCGGCAGATAGGCCGCCACGGTCGCCATATCGGCCTGGGTCAGCGTGGTGCCGGCGTCGGGCGGCACCACTGCCGCCGGGCTCGCAATCCAGGCGATGACATCGTCACGCGTCGCCGCGGCGACGGGCAACCCGCCGGACAGCAAGCACGCGGCAACGCAGGCTGCGTTCAACAGCTGTCTCAGCATGACCACTTGCACCTCAGCGTCCCTCGGTGAGGCGGGACAATGAGAACGTCCGTTCGATTTGGCGTTCCGTCATCGTCGGGAACTCGGTCGGCGACGTGGCGCGCGCGATGGTGGTCGTATTGGTCTTCAGGTCCAGCGCGATGCTGCCGCGCCAGCGCGAGGTTGATGTCTCGAGCGCACGGACCGGCGTGCTCTGGTCGGGCACCGGGCGCTGATAGTGCGGCATGATGATGCGCCAGAGCTTGCCGTCGCGGTCGATCGTGAGCGCCAGCACCGGGTTGTAGGTCTGCTGATCGATGAGCAGGAACTTGGCGCTCATCGGGTGGCCGCTCCAGCGGGGTTTGAGTTCCACCACGCAGGCCTGCCGCAGCTGCCAGCGATCAATCGCAACATTGCTCTGCGACCCGTTGAAGCGCAGTTTCTCCTGCTTGGAATCGGCGACGGACAGCACCTGCTTCTGGCCGCGGTAGATCCACTCATAGTCCATCACGCGCCCCGAGAAACCTTCGAAATCATCGAGCGTGTAGTTGGAACCCATGAAGTTGTCGGCCCGTTCCTTCGCCGACAGGCGCCGCACGCGACGCTGGCTCGGCAGATAGGAATTGACCTGGTCTTCTTCGCTCGGGTCCAGCGCGCGCTCAACGACGAAGGTCGTGCCGGCCACGTCGAAGGGTTCGACGAACGAGATGTATTCCTTGAAGTAGCGCGTGTCGCTACCGTCGACATCGACCTTGAACCCGCTGTCCGGCAGCATGGTCAGGTGATTGAGGTAGACGCGGTGATACATCTGTACCAGCGAGCGATCGATGGTGCCGCCGCCTTCCAGCCCCTTGCCGTTGGTGCCGATGGTGGCGGCGCCCGGCATCACGTAAGTCATGTCGAGAGCGTCGACTTTATAGCCGAAGTACTGCCAACGGTAGACATGATTCCACGCCACCATCATGCCCGCTTCCTCTGGCGTCACGTCATCGAAGCGCTCAGGGTCGAATGGGCGCCCCGCGACATAGCCAGCCATGCCACCCGCCGGGTTCAGCGTGGCCATGTTGGCGTAGGCCGCGGTGGCTGCGTTATAGCTCGGATGGGCTTGGTAGTCTGCGTTCGCCTGGATCTCCAGTTGTACCGCCGGGTGGTTCACGTAGTCGAAGTATCCGGGCGCAAGCAGCGCGCGCACCGATTCCAGATCGGCTGCCGTCAGCACAGCTCCCGCAGCCGGCACCGCCGCCGGTGCCGAGGCCAGCCAGGCTTCAACCTCTTCGCGCGTGATGTCTGCTGCCGCGACATTCCATGCCGCCAGCGCTGCCGCCAAACCAACGCCGCGCATCCTGCTGTCCAGTGGACGAATCATTCGGTCTCCCCTTCTGTGAATCTCGTGATGACGTCGCTGCCCCAATCAGGCCGCCTTGTCGCGCAAGGCCCGGTTGACGCGCGGCATGACCTCTTGCGCCATCAGCCGCATCGAGCGCTTCATTCGCGCTTCGTCCTGCCAGTCATGCGCCGCATAGAGCAGCGTGCCGAAATGCCCAACCTGCTCGCGCAGTTCGAGAATCTTGCGCGCCACCGTGTCCGGACTGCCGTGAATGACGCAGGCGTCGCGCAGCGCGCGCGGCTGCAGTGTCGCCGGGTCGTCGCCCAGATTGACGACGAATGGCTGTTTGAAATTCGCGCGATCGAAAATTGTGTACAGATATTCGTAGTAGTAGTCGAAGGCCCCGCCCTCCTGGCGCACGAAGGCGGCGGCGGCGGCGTCGGTTTCATCGACGTACACGCTGCGCGCGACGCGCCAGTTCTCCGGGTCCGGCCGATGGCCGGCGGCGGTGGCGGCGGTGGCATAGGTCGGCCAATGCGTTTCAAGCGACCATGTCGCGATGAAGTTCGCCGACAGCGGCATGAAGCCGCGCGAGCCCGCATACTTCAGCGACGATGAATTCGGGCTCATCGCGGACACCGCAATCGGCGGATGCGGTTGCTGCAGGGGTTTAGGCACATAACCGAGCTTGATGTCGTGGTGGGTCCACTCCTTCATTTCGATCGACCAGTGCTTGCCGTGAATATGGTACGGCGGCTCGGTGGCCCATAGCTCGAGGATCTGGTCGATCGACTCCATCATCATCTCGTTGCGATCCTTGTCCATCACACCGAACAGTTCGAAGTCCGACAGCAGACCGCCAGGTCCCACGCCCATTAGGAAGCGGCCGTTCGACAGGTGATCGAACATCGCGCACTGACCGGCGACCACCGCAGGGTGGTACTGCGGCAGGCAGATGACGCCGGTCGCGAGCTTGATCTGCTTAGTGCGCGCAATGAGGTTCGCGTGAAAGATCAGCGGTGAGGTGATCTGCTCGACTTTCGACGAGTAATGCTCGCCGACCCAGGCTTCGCTGTAGCCGAGTTCATCGGCGAGAACAATCGCCTCCATGTCCTCATTCAGCGTCTGATGATATTGGCGATCGATGTGATGTAGCGGCATCATGAAATAACCGAGCTGCATGGCCGACCCCTGCTGATTGAACGAAGTGGACAGTCAGGCTAAGAGGCGCGACCACAAAACTCAAGCAAGGATCGGCAATGTGGTTCGGCTTTGCGCGTCCCCTGCGTTTTCGCCTGCATTCATTCCTTCATATGAAGGAATGCGAGGGCCGCATCACCGAAAAATGGCGCACTGCCGCAAGTTAATGCGGGCATTGCATCGCGCGTCAGCGGTGCAGAGGAGAAGGTTGATATCGACACGGGTTGACTGCCGTGCCGCTGGGGAGGTGTCCGCCCGCGCTCGCGGTGCCGCCTACTGGCGTCGCGTTCAGGTCGCCGGGTTCGCGTGCAGCACGCCGGCCGCAGCCAGCGCGTCGATGCGTTCCGGTGACAGGCCGAGCATCGATGACAGCACGTCGGCGTTGTGTTCGCCGAGATGCGCAGCCGTCAGCGGGATGTTGTAAGGAAAGCCCGAAAAGCGCAGCGGCATGCCAGGCATGTTCACTTCACCGAGTTTCGAATCCTGAATCTTGCGCACGGTGCCGCGCTCGATCATGTGCGGCGTGTTGACGACATCGGCAATCGACATCACCGGCGCGCAGGGCACGTGATGTTCGGCCAGCGTGGCCAGGATCGATTCCACCGAGGGTTGCGCGTCGACCCAGGCCTGCACCAGTGCAATGACCTCGTCGGCACGTTCCACGCGCTTCGCGTTGCTGTTGTAGCGCTCGTCGCTGCCGAGTGCCGGCCGCCCCATCGCCGTGCACAGGCTCGGCCACTGATTGTCGAGCGTAATGATGCAGACATAGCGCTCGCCATGGCGAAACAGACCCAACGGACAGACCGCATAGTGATGATGCCCGCCGCGCGTCGGCACCCGGCCGGTCATGCTGTGCAGCGCTACATTGATCTCGTGGCAATGGAAATACGCATCGAGCAGCGAGATGTCGAGATGCTGGCCGACGCCGCTGCGTTCCCGGTGCAACAGCGCAAAGCCGATGGCGGCCGCCGCGTGCACCCCGGTGTTGACGTCACCGAGGCCCAGCATCGGCAGGCTCGGCGCGCCGCCCGGTTCGCCGATCATGCCGGTGACACCGGCATAGGCCTGGGCGATGTAATCGAAACCGGGCAGGGATGCGAGCGGACCCTTCTGCCCGAACGCGGAGATCGAGCACATCACCGCGCGCGGATTCAGCGCATGCACCTGGTCCCAGCCGATACCTAGGCGCTCGGCCACGCCCGGCGAGAAATTCTCGATCACGACGTCAACCTGTTTGATCAGGTCGTAGATCAGTGCCTTGCCCTCGTCGCTCTTGAGATTCACACAAATGCTCTTCTTGCCGCGATTCTGCTGCACGAAGTAGGCGCTGCGGCCATCGACGATCGTCGGCAGGAAACGTGAAATATCGCCGAGCGGCGGAAACTCGACCTTGACGATCTCCGCGCCCATCTCGGCCATCATGCGCGTGGCGGTGGGGCCGGCGAGCACGTGGGTGAAATCGAGCACCTTGTAGCCGCTCAACATATGTTCAGTCGACATTGCGTGCTTCCTCGCAGGACTCAGGCGCCGGCGCGGGAGCGCAGCAGTTCGCGCTTCTCACGGCGTTCATAGCGGCGCGCCGGCGTATTGACGATATCGGTCAGCTCGCCGGCAGCCAGGCCGGCAGCGATGCGCTCTGCACTGACGGTGCCATAGGCAGTCGTGCGCTGCTGCGGCGTGCGGCCGGCCGCTTCGATCATCGCGATCATCTCGCCCGGCCCCGTCTCCTGGCCGTGGGTGGAGCCCGCGGCGCGCGTGATGCTTTCGTTCATCAGGGTGCCACCGAGATCGTTGACACCGGCGTTCAGGCAGGCCACCACGCCCGCGTGACCCATCTTGACCCACGAGGCCTGAATATTCGGGATCACGGGATGCAGCGCCAGTCGCGCAACCGCGTGCATCAGCACGGCTTCGCGGAAGGTCGGGCCGCGCCGCGCGCGACCCTTCAGATACAGCGGCGCTTCCATGTGCACGAAGGGCAACGGCACAAACTCGGTGAAGCCGCCGGTCCGCGTCTGCAGCGCACGGATGCGCAGCAGATGTCGCGCCCAGTGCTCATAGCGATCGACATGGCCGTACATGATCGTGGCGGTCGTGCGGAAACCGACCCGATGCGCCGTTTCCATCACTTCGAACCACTGCGCGGTATTGATCTTGTCCGGGCAGAGGATCTGTCGCACTTCGTCGTCGAGCACTTCCGCCGCGGTGCCCGGCAAGGTGCCGAGGCCGGCCGCCCGCAGGCGTTCGAGAAACTCACGCAGCGGCAGTTCAAGCGTTGCCGCGCCCTGCCACACTTCGAGCGGCGAGAACGCGTGTACGTGCATGCCCGGTTCAGCGGCTTTGACGAGGTCAACGATGTCGAGATAGGTCTGACCGGTGTACTGCGGGTGGATGCCGCCCTGCATGCACACTTCGGTTGCGCCGCGCGCCCAGGCTTCGCGGACGCGGCGCTGGATTTCGGCCGGGTCGAGATCGTAGGGCTTGCCGCGCAGGTTCTCCGACAGCTTGCCTTTCGAGAACGCGCAGAACTGGCACTTGAAGTAGCAGACGTTGGTGTAATTGATGTTGCGATTGACGACATAGCTGACGACGTCGCCCGCCACCCGCCGGCGCACCGCGTCGGCGGTCTTGCAGAGGTGGCTGAAGTCGTCTCCACGCGCCGCGAACAGGCGCGCAATCTCGGCTTCGGCCAGGGTCTCGCCCTGTGTCGCGCGATCGCAGATCGCAGCCACGTCGCGGCTCACGCGGGCCGGCGTGCGGCCGAGCAGCGCGAGATCGGCGGCTGACGGGGCCTGCGGTTCGCCGGGCGACCAGTCGTCCGTACGCGGCAGTCCGCTGGCGTCGATCGTCTGCAGCACCGGCGTGCGAAACGCTTCCGCGAGCCACTGCGCGCCATCCAGCGCGTAGCGCGGATACAGCGTGAGCCGCTCCTGCAACAGCTTGCCGGCGTCGGCGGTGGCGCGCGCGAGCTCGTCGAGGTGCGGCCACGGCGCTTCCGGATTCACGAAATCGGGCGTCAACGGCGACACGCCGCCCCAGTCATTGATACCGGCGGCAACCAGTTGCGGCAGCACGCCGGGGCTCAGATTCGGCGGCGCCTGCACGGACATGCCGGGCCCGAACACGATGCGCGTCAAGGCGAGTGTCCACAGCATTTCATCGAGATCGGGTTCCGGCGCGTCTGCCATCCGGGTGTCCGGCTTGGCGCGGAAGTTCTGTACGATGATTTCCTGAATGTGGCCGTAATCCGCGTGTAACGCGCGGATGTCGAGCAGCGACTCGATGCGTTCGAGGCGCGTTTCGCCGATGCCGATCAGGATGCCGGTGGTGAACGGCACACGCGCCCGGCCGGCGACCCGCAGCGTCTCGAGCCGCACAGCGGGGATCTTGTCCGGCGACCCGTGATGCGGGAGGCCTTTGCCGCACAGACGCTCGGCGCCCGATTCAAGCATGATGCCCATGCTCGCCGACACTTCCCGCAAACCGGCGATTTCCGCCGCACTCAGGGTGCCTGGATTCAGGTGCGGCAGCAGCCCGGTCTCGCGGAACACGGCTTCTGCACAGGCGCGCAGGTAATCAAGCGTTGACGCGTAGCCCATTTTGGCCAACGCATCGCGAGCAGTCTTGTAGCGGGCTTCCGGCCGTTCGCCGAGGGTGAACAGCGCTTCCTTGCACCCCAACCGGGCGCCGGCGCGCGCCACGTCCAGCACCTGCTCAATCGACAGATAGGCCTGGCCGAGGCGCTTCGGCGCCTTGGCGAATGTGCAGTAATGACACACATCGCGGCACAGCTGCGTCAGTGGAATGAAGACCTTCTTCGAATAGGTGACGACATTGCCGAAGCCGTCGTCGCGGATCGCGCCGGCCGCCGCGAGCAGCGCGGGCAGATCGGTCGCAGTCGCCAGGACGCGGGCTTCGGCGTCGGTCGGACGCCGCCCGGCGCGGGCGCGGGCCAGGATTGCTTCGTTCATACGCATGACAGTACTCGCAGTTGGACGGGCGTCGTCAGAGGTTCCACTGGCCGCCGACGCTGACGATCGGCCGTGGCTGGAGCCGCGTGATCACTTCACGTTCGCACAGCAGCGCGCTCGTGGCGGTGGCGCGATCGCAGGTCAGCAGGCGGCGGATGTCTTCCGGGGTGTCGACGTCGAGCGCGAGGCCGGGCGCGCGCAGCGTCTGCACCCGCGCGCCAAGCGCGAGCGCGGCGTCACGATGGGCGACATAGCTGTGGCGGCCGAAGCGGAATGGCATCAGGTTCGGCGGCGACACGGCCAGTGCGTTGGTGCCGTAATCATCTTCGTCGGACACCAGCGTGACCGCCGGCGCCCAGCCGTGCTTGGCGATTACCATGTCGACTTCATCGCTCGTGGCGAGCGGGACGTCGGTCGGCAGAATGAGCATGCTGCCCTGACCGCGTGCCTGCAGATGGCGCGCCGCCTGGGCCACCGAGTTCGAAAGCCCCACCTGTTCTTCGGCCAGCACCTCGGCGCCGCCACGCGCGGCGAGCTCATCGACCGCCGCTTCGCGCGTGACACAGAGCACGCCGCTGACGCGGCTGCAGCGCGCCAGCAGCGCGAGCAAATCGATCAGCATGGCGCGCGCCAGCAGCGCGCGTTCGGCAGCGGAGAGCACGCCGGCAAGGCGCCGCTTGGCGAGCGCGAACGGCTTGACCGGAACTACCACCCACATGTCAGGTTGGCCTCTTCGTCAGCGACGCGGTCGAGGTTTTGAATCAGGACGCCGCACGTCTGGCGACGCGCAGTTCGCGCGCGAATTCGCAGACTATCGTCGCGAGCCGCACCTTGTCGGGCAACGTTAGCATGACCGTTGGGGCGGCGATAGCCGGCAACTGCGTCCCCCGAAAACCGCCCAGCAGGTCGCTGTCCTGCAGGTCGAGCACGAAGCCATCGAGCAGATCGCCATAGTGCGCTGCAACGGCGGCAGCGGTCGCAGGCACCGCGAGTTCGGCCATCATTTTTGCGGTCGGCCCCTTGAGGGCGAGGCCGGCGATAATGGGCGACACGGCCACCACTGGCGCCGCGCTTGCCCGCAGTGCGGCACGCAAACCCGGCACGGCGAGGATTGGATCGATGCTGACGAAGGGATTCGAAGGGCACAGAATGATGCCGACCAGTGCAGGGTCTTCGAGCAGCGCCAGCACCTCGGGCAAGGGCCGCGCGGCGGCCGCATGCCGAAATTCGAATCCCGTCACGCCGGGTGCGCAGCGGTCACGCACGAAGTAATGCTGAAACGCGAGCGGGCCGTCCGCGGTGTGAACGATCGTGGGCACCGGATCGTCGCTCATCGGCCAGATCGAATGCCGGGTGCCGAGTGCGGCATTGA
>Ga0163144_10001254_pt1 | contig 59908 bp, 54 predicted proteins | sample OliLak19BULKMAT1_FD_123175 | JGI IMG/M metagenome (GOLD analysis project Ga0163144, IMG submission 123175) | Freshwater microbial mat bacterial communities from Lake Vanda, McMurdo Dry Valleys, Antarctica - Oligotrophic Lake LV.19.BULKMAT1 | ecosystem: Environmental > Aquatic > Freshwater >...
AATTTTGCTGGACACTATGCAGTTGGTCAATGGGGATTTACAGGAATCGGTAGAGAGATGGGTATAGTTGATATAAAGACTGGTAAAGTCTATGTTTTGCCCTATGTGGCTGAAATTGAGTTCTCTTACAGAAAAGACAGTAATCTACTCATAGTAGATCCTATAGAGTCCATTTGCTCTTATATGGGGGAAGTGCCTGATGATATGAATTTTCTAGAGTATATGTCTGATATAGGTTCAGGAAGTGGAAGAATTCTCTCTGAAGTCCACCCTTATTATTTCCTTTGGCAAAATGGAACTTTCAAACTACTTAATCCGCAAGACGGACAACCAAGTATGGATAACGATCATCTGACTTTTGTTCCTGAGTTAATCAAACAGTTATACAGTGCAGAAGTTCCTAATTTCGGAGCATATACAGACGACCTTGTTAGATTAAAAGCAGGAGAACGAAAAGAATATAAGCTGAATGGCGAATATGTTGGTAGTATATATTTAGATAATGATAGTAAATCCTATGTTGTAGCTGACTTCAATAATGATGGTTTGAAAGATGTGGCAATCGTTATTGGATCGGATGGTGGCGGTAGCGGTTATTTCTATCATTTAACAATATTTATGAATGAAAGCGGTCATTTGAAATATCTAACATCACAAGAAATTGGGGACAGGATAGAAGTAAATAAGATTAGCTACAATTCAGGTATAATCATCGCTGATATTATTACACAAGGAAAAGGCGAACCGTTTTGTTGTGGAACAACTCCTGCAACCCTTAAATTAAAGCTTCAAAATGGTCTATTATTTCCCATTGATATTTTCACTGGGAACTATATAGATTATAACAACTAGACGCAAAAAGCCCATCTAATATTTTCACAAAAGAGGATATTTGGTACAATTAAAGAAGAGAGCAGGGATGACACCCCCAAGTAAACAAGAACGGTTCTTGCTTAATTATTAGGCATAGTCGTACTCTCTATCGTTTCTTTTTTTATTTAAATTATGATTACAAATCAGCCAATGGGAACAATTGCTGGCCATTGGCCATCGTTTTTATCTAAGCACAACGAACATAAAGCGATAATCTGGTTTGTTTTTTTATGCATTTTTTGACAAAATTCTTTTTCCAAATCATTTAATTCTTTGCCACAGTCATCACACTCTGAAAAAATAAAATCTGATTGATTCATAATTTTTAACTTTGTTTAAATTCTATAATAAATTGCTTAGTATTTTCGGTCATCTCAGTTATTATTTTTTATTCCTAGAAGCAGGAAGGAATACTGACGCACATAATTTTCAAATGTTAAAGCAGGATCGCGATCATTATTTTTATCTAAAAAATTATACTCTGGTAAAGCCCGTATAAAATCAATAGCTCTCACAAAACCCATTTCATCCATTAAATCGAGAAAAAGAGGGGTGGAGAATCGCGATTTTTGAATCAGTTTTGAAGATTTAGCAAGAGGAAAACAGACAAGCTCAGCCCACAATCGTAAGGCATTTTCCAACACGAGAGATTGACGAGTATTTTCTAAAAAATATTTCTGTTCTTCTGAGGGTAATGATAGAAGCATATGAAGACCAAGAATTTGTAATTCGCCTGATTTAATTTCACTACATTTTATTAAAAAATCTTTATCTTTATTAAATTCTCCGCCATGTGCGGTGGCCTTTTTCATCGCGTGGAAAATTTCTGTTCCGTGTTTTACAAGCCACGCATTTTCATTTTTTTGGATTTCTATTTGCAAAGGTGCGCTACCGCGACAAAGAATATCTGCATGTAATAGCACATCAGTCAACGAAACCCCTAGATCATCCCAGAATCTTGTTGGAAAAACTGAAAGCACTATCTTGTTTCTTTCTTGTTGTGATTTTATTTTATAGTCATCATTAGACCAATACCCGCAGTATTGTGCAATAAAACCACTAAACCCAAGATTTTCTGGTGGTATTGGTATACTAGAAATAATTCCTAAATCCTTAAGGCTACGCTTAAGTAAACTCTTTGAGTCCTCCTCAAAAGCTTCGGTTGGGTACTTTGGTATTTTTTGAATCTGTTTATCCTCGTCCATGTTTTTTCTTTAAAATTATAAGTTTATTTTCCTTTTCCGCAATATCAGTGAGAAGTTTATCAGCTAATTCATCTAATAAATTTCTTTTTTGTTTTTTTGCTTTATCAATACTTTTTTTCAAAATAGACCATTCTGACTGCTTTAATTGTTCTTGCTCATAAATCATTTTCTCAATTGATTTTTCTAATTTTGCTAATTTATTTTTGAGTTCTTCAATAGTTTTTATTTCACCATCTTCAATGCTTCCATTTTGCTCAATTGTGCGCAAAATTTCTAGGTCACCATCAGCATATGCTTTATTAATTTTTTTCATTATTAAGTCATCGCCTCCAGTTAAATCGGGGTGAAATTTATGAGCAAGCTTGTAAAATAATTTTTTTAATTCACCCTGTTCTTCTTTTGAAATAATTTTTCGCTTTTCTATATCTTTTTCCTCATGATCAAGTTTTCTACGTTCTTTTTCAAACTGTTTATGTCGTTCTCCTAAAGTTTCCTCAATCAACTTTTGTGCCTCCTTAAATGGAAATCCACTGCTGGTTAAATCCTCAATTTTCTTAAATTTTAAAATTTCTAGATCAGTTTCGTCTAATTTCAGATAAAGTCTTCCAATTTTTATATTATACTCTTGCCTAACAACAGATAAGTCAATTTTGAGACACTCTATTTCTTCAACAAGCCCAATAAGCAACTTTTCTTTTTCGGAAATAGTTTGTTGAAGCTCCCGCTTTTCTTGTGGCTCATCGAGAGATGTATTTGATTTTATAGTTTTTATCATAATTATAATTATCATCCCATATTTACCCCTATCAATCAAACTTGCACTTCTCGCCATTTGAAAGCCCAAGCATTGTAAGATGTACAAAAAACCCTTGCCATTCTGGACCAACAGCTGATCCTACGCATTTTCCATCAATAAATTTGTCTCCAGACCATTTACCCTCGCAATATACAATTTTTACCCTTCCGGATCCTCCATAGCTATTTTTATAAAGCATTGATTGCTTTCCATTCTCATCTTTAAAAGTAGATAAATCTGGTTCGTATACAGCAGATCCACGAATGCTCTTTCTATTCTCTTCTTTGAACTTCATAAACAGAATATTAAAAGAAAAGTTATTAAGTTCTGGTCTTCCTTCTATTTCTAATCTATGTGGAACAAATCCATATAGTACACCACCCTCAACTGCCTTATTTGCTAATTCTTCTAAAACCATAAAAAAATTCCTCCATTAATTTAATAACGAGGAAAGATTTTTCACGTGGACTAGACGCAAACTTATCTTTCCCTTACGGGTTGGACTTAGCACCTTACATTTGCAGGTTGCTGAGCGAGTCATAGGGCCAATTCCCTCGTCGCTACTCTCGATACAAACTATTCAGTTGTAAATGTATTATATCACTATTACTTTTTAAAAAACAAGTGTCACATTAAACTGCTTATTTAACGTTTTACTATAATTCCCGTATAGATTTAATAGCTTAACATCACTAAGATGAAACATATTGAAACTATATATTTTAGTCCAAATCACAGATTTTATGTAGTTGAGTTACCAACAGCTCAAAATATTGCTACAATTAGCTACACAAGACTAATATGCCCCTAGATTTAAATTCATACAATCAAAAATACTACGACGGAACGAATCTGAAGCAATTGAGACCTCGATCTGAAGCTTTTAAAACATATGTTACAAAAGACGGTACATTGATTGGATTGTTTCAGGGAAGTCGTGGGACAAGGCCAGATATTGATTTTGTGATCAAAATTCTTGTTCCTGGTATAGAGAAAGTACTTAGGCCACCAACGCACACTTTTTGGGTTGTAGATCTACTTCTTAAAATTCCACAATATCGCAATGAGGTTAGATCAATTGTACAGTACTATATTGATTATTATGAACGAACCACACCGTTTACTTCAGTAGATGAGCGAAATAATTACCAACTAGAAACAGTGGAAGAAATTACAACTACATATGCTCACATTGAACAGCAATACACATTATCTCTGGATTATGTGGCAATAATGATTGAACTCTTTTGCAAGAATGAAAAGATTAATCCCGGAGCATATATGTTTAAAAATCTCCTTTTAACACTAAGAGGTTATATTGATGGGAACAAGCACTATACTGAAGTTCTTCAGTCAGCGATGCCTGGCTTTAGATAACTTATTTCAAAGAAGGTAAACCAAGACGACCAAGTGTAATCTCTCCGAAGAAATAATCGCAGTCAACTTCTTTAATGTAGGCAAGTACATCTTTATATGCAGGTACTTGAAACCAGTCGCTCAAGATGTATATGTATTCAACCCCAACCCCAAGTGAGCTTAGTAGCTTTTCGTATTGTCTCTTCTTGAAATGGCAAGTCTGTAGTTTTTCATCAACCGAACCGGCAACTTGTTGGAACTTTATCTCGATCACATAAAAGGTATTAGTGTTAAGAACGAAAATAGCGTCGTCAGGTAAAAGTTTCTTAGAAAGAATTTCCTTATGATTCACTCCTTTCTGTTCAAGAAATTTATAGAGGCGATTCTTCCGAAGGTTAAATGCAACCACTTTACCTTGAAATAGAATTGACCCATCTTCTTTGACTTCGTACCCGGGCACAGTTTTAAGAACCTCAAGAAAATCAACTTTCCCTTCAAAATACAGTCCTGTCTTCGTATTGGCACCCCCAACTCCACCTGTTTTCATAAAGCAATTAAATCACAAATACGGCTTTAAAACAATGAAAAAATCTAGGAATATAACTTAAAAGCTGATAAAATGAAAGTGTGAAAGAAATGAGTACAAAAAAAGCAAAGCCATTCTTGAAATGGGTAGGCGGTAAAGGACAACTTCTAGAACAACTTGAAAGTCTTTTCCCTGAAAAATACAATTCGTATTTTGAGCCGTTCATCGGAGGTGGTGCCGTGTTTTTTGCGTTAAATCCCAAAAAGGCACATATCAATGATATAAACAAAACATTAGTTAAAACATATATCCATATTAAAGAAAATATTGATGGACTTATCAAATCACTCAAAAAACTTGAAAAAGAATTTCTATTTAAAAATAAAAAAGAGCGGGAAGATTTTTACTACTCTACTAGAGAGGAATATAATTTACTAACACATAAAGATTTCAAACGAAGCTTGTATTTTCTTTTCCTCAATAAAACGGCTTTTAATGGCGTTTACCGAGAAAACTCTAAGGGCGGATTCAATGTGCCAATGGGCAGTTACGAAAACCCAAAAATTGTAGATGTCGAAAATTTAAGAGCAGTGTCTGAAATACTTTCCAACACTAAAATTACAAGTGGCTCGTTTGTAGACGCAGTAAAAAATGCCAAGGCTGGAGATTTTGTATATTTTGACCCACCATATTATCCTCTTTCGAAAACATCAAAATTTACAAGTTATAGTAAAGATAATTTTTCAAAAGAAGACCAAATAAAATTAAGAGATCTTTTTATTAAGCTTGATAAAAAGGGCGTGTATGTAATGCTCAGTAATTCAAGTGCTCCGTTTATTCAAGAAATTTACTCTGGTTATCAGCAAATACCCGTGTATGCTAGTCGGATGATTAACTCTAGATCAGACAAACGAGGAAAAATCTCCGAAGTCGTAATTATTAACTACCAGCCTCGATTAAGTCTTGAAACCGTTTTTGTGAAAGAACTAAGTATTTCTTCTCAATATCAATACCAATAAATTTTCGTTCATGCTTTTTGGCGGCGATACCAGTAGTTGAACTTCCAGTAAAAGGATCGAGAATTATGTCTCCCTTGTTTGTACTTGCTAACACAATTCTCTCAAGGAGTGCGAGTGGTTTTTGTGTTGGGTGCTTAGTATGTTTCTTCTCTTCTTTTTTAGGAGGATTAATAGCCCAAACAGAACGCATCTGCCCGTTTGGTTTTTTTATAAAATCCTCACTCCATTCACCATTTTTCATTAGATCGTAATTGAAAGTATGTTTGGCTTTTTTGTGTTTTCGTGCCCAGAGAATTGTCTCGTGGCTAGCAGTAAAAAATCTACAACTGAGATTTGGAGAAGCATTTGGTTTGAACCAAGTAATGTCATTAAGTATGTGATAACCGATAGATTGAATGGCATAACCACATTGATAAATTGAATGATAGGTGCCACTTACCCAAATAGTGCCACGAGGCTTTAGGACTCTATGGCATGCCTCTAGCCAACGTCTATGAAAAGCATAATCACTATTAAATCCATTACTTTTATCCCAGTCTCCCTTATCGACGCTTACCATTTTTCCTGCGTGAACAGTAAAACCTCCATTTGAAAGCATGTATGGGGGATCAGCAAAAATCATATCAATTGAATTTTCTGGAAGTGAACTCAAAATATCGATAGAGTTTCCAAGATATAAGGCAAAATCCTTACCAGAGAAATAAGGTTTTTGTTTTATATTTGATAATAGTTTTTTAGACATGTTTAGATATTAGCTTGAACCAAAAGATTTGTGTAGTAAAGTTACCAACAACTAAGATTTTGCACTTTTCTTAGCTTAGGGAGGTGTCATTTCATTAGAGCTTTTTATCACCAACTCCTTCAACTCTTTCTCTTTTATATTACCCGCACTTGTTTTTAGCTCCTTGGCAAATTCTTTTTTTAACTCAGGATTTGAATTCCAAAAGTCACTCATACCCAGTACAGTACTTAGAGTTTGACTACTTTCTGCAAATATACCTGAAGTAATATGTTGAATTATTTGTTTCAATAAGCTAGATTTTTTATCTGAGTAAGAAATAATATCTGGTAATTTCCCTCTAATATACGAGCGTCGAGCTGGATCAGCGTCATTAATTACTTCAGTAAGCGAACTGAGGATGACATCTGTATTTTTTGGACCCATTTCATCTTTAATCGCAAGATGTATTAATATATTTACCCATTGTTCTAATTCACTATTATTTAAACTGGCGATTCTTTTTTGAATAGGTGGTATAAATTTCGATAAATTAAAATTATTTTTATTAATTTTTGTAGGAATATTACCAAGCATCGCTATAGCTTCACCAATAGGATTATCTTCAATTACCTTTAAAAGAATATTTTCAAATTCCTGTTGTTTAGCTGGAGACAGCTTATCTTTAAAAGAAAGAACAGTGTCAAAAGCTTCCTGCTTCAGAGGATCAGTAGCGTTGGTATAGGCTTCTAGTAATGATCCCTGGATAGGATCGTTCCCACTGAAATTTTCAGGAGTTAGTTTTTTAACCAAGTTCAGGTAGGTTGTTGAGTTTGCATCTACCTTTTTAACGCCATCTGAAACTGCTTGTATAAACCTATCAAGTATTTCGCCTTTACCAATTTCTGCTTGTTTGGAAATAAAAGCTTTAAGTATTTGAACCTCAAGGGCAAATTCAGAAAAAGGAGCCTCCGAAAAAAGACGGCTAATTACATCAATATCAGCGAATGTTATGAACTTACCAAAATCAACAGATTGCAAGGAAGCAAATTCAACTGAAAATTTTGCCTTGGCATCCAAAATATCTTTGAGTTTTTGAAGTCTAAGTACGGGTTCCTCAATAAGGCCAGTTGCATGGAAAAGACTTCTGACTACATTCACTTTTTCTGGAGGTTGAATTGCGGCAACATCAAATTCATTTTTAATAAGTTCTACTTGAGCATTTCGTGGTTCATCAGTAAGCCCACTAATGATTTTAGTTAATCCATCGAAATCTGCACTTCTTGCTAAAGCTTTGATTTCAGCGGGATCTACAACTTTTGTTTCAATGAATCCAGTTGAACCAGAAAAGTATAAGAAGTAGTAGGGATCAATTGTCTTAAGTGCAGTGGGCCGAGTAACCGAATTAAAGAATTTTGGTTCTTGTGCAATGAGATTCTGTAAATCTTTGTCTTCCGCAATTTCACCTTCTTCGTGTCTTTGCAGAAGCTTCGGTTCTGATATTACTTGCTCATAAAAATCAGGAAAGCGGTCTTGTAAAATTAGAATCTTTGCAAGTAGCTCGGGCGATTCCTTTACTTTATTTAAATTTTTAGCCTCGTCACCATTTTGATCAATGAGACATTTTATCTTTTCTCCTATAGCCTCTAATTGAAAAGCTAGCGTTCTAATAAAATGTTTTATTTTTCTAGGGTTTCCTTGGAAGCTATTTAGCACAAGATTAATCAAGTAGTCCTTTGCATAAGGATTTTTAAAAGAAATTATGGGGCTGGCATCTAACAAGTCTTTTACCCATGCCTCAAGTAAATCACTGGGTATTTTTGGAAGGATGAAGTTTATTTGAAATATCTTTTTTAAATACTCGGTCGCTTCTTTTTGCCTGGTTTCATTTGTCTTCTTGACGTCTTTTTCACCAGTATCTGTCACCTCATCTTCTAACTGCAGGAAGTGGCTTATATACCTTCTAATAACAGTGTGATCGGCAGTAATAATATAGATACAGTTTTTATTATTAAAAAATGTAAATAGGGCTGTAAGTATTTGTTCTACCTCTGTATGATTACACCTATCTAGGTCATCAACGAAAATAATGATGCGTTTGGGTGGATTTTCTGCCTCCACTATTCCCCCAACTACTTCGTTGAAACGCTGTTCAAATTGTTCAGCCGATTCTACTTTTGGAATGTGCTGCTTAACAGTTATTTCTGTGAGCTTCGTTATTAAAGGAACTATACCAATTCCTACAGGGATAAATAAGTTGGTAAGAAAAATTTGGGTAATATTAATATCTATACCCGACATCCATTCATAAAGAAAAAGAAGCATGAGGAAAACAAGTGCTGTTGTTCCAGCGAGCCGTAGGAATATTCCCAATCTGCTCATTAAAAGAGTCTGATATTCGTCAGGTTTTAAATCTTTTTCTCGTTCAGATGAATTATAAAGTTCAGCTTCGTCGTAGTCCTTTTCGAGTTGAGAATAAATATCAATTATAAATTTTCTTTTTATGGAAATTGGATCCTGTGTATATTTCCACGGCTCAAAAGAAAGTACTTTATAATTTAACGCCTCTAGCTTTGGTCTTAATTGTTGGAGGATAGACGATTTACCTTCTCCCCATCGGGCAGAAATACCAAGATTAAAACCTTCGTCTGAGGATTCTATAGTTTTTACAATAGTATCGACAAAAGGCTCTCTGCCAAAGCGATCATCGGGAGAAGGAGTATCCCACTTATTTACATTTCCTGTAGCATTCCCTGCCATACGATATCACCTTACCATAAAAAGCCCGTAAAATCAAGGCTTTTTTGGCTTCTTGAATTACCAACATTTTACCAACTAAGCCTCCTAGACTCTCTAGCGGGGTTGCGTCATTCCTTAGGTATGAGCAAAATAGAAATGCCAGTTGGAGCTATGGCGAGAGAAGTACAAGCCCCCATAAAGGTAAAATACTGCCTTTATGCGAGAAAAAGCACGGAGAGCGAGGAAGCACAAATATTATCAATCGATAGCCAGATCAAGGAAATGTTGCAGATGGCAGAACGAGACCATCTTGAGATTGTCGAAATTAAAAAGGAATCTCACTCAGCCAAAGAAGCTGGACAACGGCCAGTGTTCAATGAAATAGTTGATGAAATTAAACAAGGCAAGTTTAATGGAATACTAACTTGGGCGCCTGATCGTATTTCAAGGAATGCTGGTGACCTGGGTCGGATTGTTGATCTGATGGATCAAGGAATTTTATATGAGATACGAACATATGGACAGAAATTTACTAATTCTCCAAATGAAAAATTTTTGCTGATGATTTTAGGAAGTCAGGCGAAGTTAGAGAATGATAATAAAGTGGTCAATGTGAAACGAGGACTGAGGGCAAGATGCGAAATGGGACTATGGCCCTGCACTGCTCCGACTGGATACTTGAACAGCAAAAATACAGACAAAAGATGCCATGTGGAAATTGACCCTCACAGAGCGTCGGTAATTAAAAAGATGTTCGAGAAAGTTGTATATGAAAAATATAGTGGCCGCAGATTGCATGCTTGGCTTAGAGATGAAATGAAGTTTAAGACGAAGAACGGCAAAATTCTATCAATAAGCAACATCTACATAACTTTAAGAAACACTTTCTATTATGGTGCCTTCGAATATCCAAAAGGTGGCGGACAATGGTATCAAGGAAAACACGTTCCAATTATTTCTAAAGAGCTTTTTGATAAAGTGCAGGAACAGATGATGGAATATACCAGCAGTAAGGGAGCGCATAAAGAGTTTGCATTCACCAAGCTCATGACTTGCGGATTATGCGGATCAGGCATTACTGCTGATGAAAAATTTAAGAACCAGAAGAATGGTTCGGTACACAGATATGTGTACTATGGTTGTTGCAGATTTAAAGACACAAATTGCAAGAGTGGGTGGATAAACGAAGAAGATTTGATTGAGCAACTTGCAAACTTAATGGATGAAATACATCTGGACGAGATTGGCATGAAAGAGCAGATCAAGAACGAGATTGAACGACACAAGAAGTTCCAGTCAGGTCTGCTTGGCATCAAAGAGAAGACTGTCAAAGCCGGTGATATTGATATACGAAACTACGCAAAATATATTCTCCGAGATGGGACGATTTTTGAGAAGAGAGAGTTGTTGGGATGCTTGAGGAGTAAGGTGGTCATGAACAATAAGCAAGTTAGAATACAGATTTAAGATTTTGTCTACTTGTGCAGTACTGTTCAAGTGCTATACTTAGTTTAATGATAACAATAAACGAGCAAAGAGCCATTAGGGAAATACACTCAAACCCAGATATATCTCTGAGGGGGATTGTTGAGAAGATAGGACTTGGTGGAGTTGCGTCTGCCTCTCACATCGTAAATTCATTACAACAAAAGGGTTATTTAGAAAAGATAGGGATTGCAACGAGTAAAAAGTATCGCCTAACTCAGAAGGCCTTAGATTTAGAATCTATAATCAATATGAAAACTGAGGATTTTACTAAGCCAACAGAACTCGAAAGGGTTACTAACAATAGCATGTATGTTATGGGTGGACAGTCTACAACATCAGCCTTTGACAAGATGGAACAATTTGAGCCTTTTTCTTCAAAAAATTTTCCTAATTCTACGGGCGACATAACAAAAGGTCCAAAAGAAATTTTGTCTGCAAGTTTTACTAGAATTATAAACAGTCCCGACGGCTTGCGAAAATATGGCGATGTAATTGTTCTAGGAGTTGTTCTGACAGTAATAGTCTTACCATCTTGTTATTTAATTTTGAAGGACAATTGGGCGAATGCTTTTGTGCCGATAGCATTACTTTTATTAACCGTAATAATTTTAAACAAAAAATAATATGAGCTTAGGAATAAATACTACAACATCAGAGGGAATTGTGTTAGCAGCAGATAGCCGTCAATCTTATCAAAATCAAAAAGGGATGAGCCGAATTGGTTCGGACTCAGCATCCAAAGTTTTTAAACTGACTGAAAGAGTTGGTGTAATTGTCGCAGGTCTTGCGTTTTTACCTGAAAATGGGGTACTGAAAAATATCAGCCGTTTTATAGAAAGTTTCAAAACTACACACGATCTAAAGAAAATGACAGTGGAAGAGATAGCGAACAATCTATCAATTTACTTTAAATCAAAATATGATCATAAGACACAATTAACCAATCTTAAGGCAACTATAGAAAATAATCTTAAAGCTCAAGGCGCAGAGATTATTAAATTAGAAGAAAAAGAGACTCATTTAGAGTTTTCTTTTAAAGATGCCACAAAAATTGAACGAAAGGGTGTGGCAGGAATTGTGCAACTACAGTTTATTGTAGCTGGTTTTAATAGGGATGATTCGTATCAATCGGCAATGGTGTATGTTCCAGGCAATGTAGAAGTTAAAAGAGATAGCAAAAAAAATGGACAAGAATATGGTGCTGGTTGGATTGGTCAAACTGACGTAGTTAGTAGAATTGTTCTTGGTTTCGATCCAAGAATTAGTAATTTACCCATTATTCAAAAAGTTATACCAAGCGAAGTGGAACAAAACGAATTTAAAAATCAAATAAGTGGTTTAGAGTATTCCATACAATGGGGAACAATGACTCTACAGGACGCCATAGATTTTAGTCTACTGGTTATTGAAACTACTACTGCTATTCAAAGATTTTCTGATGGTATTAAAGCTGACCCCGGAGATATTCCTGGAGTAGGAGGAGCAATAGATGTCGCTGTTATAACTCGCGATAAAGGTTTTGTCTGGATTTCTAAAAAGAAACTAAATGTAGGCAAATCAATCATCGACTTAGAAAGTCTGCCAAATGTTGCTTAATCTACAGAAAGAACCCGCTAGGACTAACTAGCAAGGTAACCCGCTAGGAATACTTTTTCTTATTCACTTTTCCTAAAGATGCTTGAAAAATAAGCCTCTCGGTCGGTCTCACTAACGTGTGCGCCCGGTAGGAATCGAACCTACGACCATCTCCTTAAAAGGGAGCTGCTCTACCGACTGAGCTACGGGCGCGATTTTCTAAATTTACATTAAAACCCCAAATAAATCAAGACGATTTAAAACACTTCTATTAAAAAACGTTCAAACACAGCTTCGGCGTCGCGTCCTCCACTTCGTGCTTCCGGTAATAAATAAGAAAGTTTATTGGCGATAATATTTAATTCCTCTTTTTTAAATTTGGAAAAATTCTTTTTTAAAATCATATCTTTTGCTTTCCAAAAAAGCACCCCTATAAGCTCCTCCATACCAACCCCTTTATCCATAGCCAGCCGAAAGTTTATCCATAGAGCTGATTTATTTTTATCTGCGAAAGCATTGGAGACAAGAAAATTATTAAACTTTTCTTTTTGATCTTTAGTTAGTTCAAAGATATTGAGTTCTGCTCGAGCTTTACGAAAATCATCCAGCACAGGTTTATTTAATTTCCCTTCTATGACTACGAAAATATTTGGGGATTCTGCCATTAGTGGTAATTTTTCTAAAACAAAATCTTTATATTCTTCATTTTCAAATACATTCTTCAAAACCACCACACACTTAGTGAAAAACAATCCACTACCAGAATAAAAATTCTCTAGGGTGTTTTTATCGAAATCATTTTTATTCAAAGTAAAAATCTCCACCTCTTTTTGGGATTCTAAAAATTTCTCATAATTTAGTATTTTCCTCTTGGCATCGTCGCCCGCAAAAAGATAAATCATATTAAATCTTTACTTTCTTCTTATATTCTTCGTATGCTGAACCGAACTTATGAAGCATGTTGTCCTCATACTTTTTTAAAAGTACGGACTTTCCCAAAACCATAGAAAATATAGAGAGAATTATTATAAAAAAAGCATTCATAATAAAACCAAATCCCAGTATTAAAATAAAAAGTCCATAGTGTGTAGGGGTGCGAGTATAACAATAAGGTCCTTTTGAAAAATGCTCTTTGGTGACTTCTTTTTCACCTAGGTCTTTAGTGGTCATTTGCGCCCAGATTATTATAAATGTTGCAAGTAGTAAGAGAAAAAAACCAATAGGCATCATAATAGAATTATGAAATAACTTTACATGAAAAATCAAATCTAAAATTACACCTAAAATCAAAGCAAAAAAATGCAAGAAATAAGAGTGCGCTAGAGTTTGGTGCACAGAATGCTTTATTGTGATATTGTTATTATTTTCTTGCTGTGTTTCCATACCTTTATTATAACACGAAAATGACTATTTGACATCCCCCAAATTCTCCCCTGCTCCATATTCTACCAATATAGGAATTTCAGTTTTATAGTCTAAATACGAACGTTCTAATATGCCCTCCATCGCCCCTTTGATTATTTTTTGAGCTTGTTCTAATGCATCGTCTTTTATTTCAAAAACCAACTCGTCGTGAATTTGTAAAACCAAATGTACCTTGTCGAGCATTCCTGCTTTTTGTAAATCTTCATAAGCGTAACGAATAGCGAGCTTGATAATGTCCGCGGCAGTACCTTGCACTGGAGCATTAGTAGCTGTACGCTCTGCCATGCTTTTCAAAAATGGTAGTCTAGAATTTATATTTGGAAAATATCGGCGACGTCCAAAAAGTGTCTCGGTAAAAGTATTTTTAACTGCAAAACCTTTTACACTATCTAAATAATCCCGCACTCCAGAGAATTGATTAAAATAATTATCATAAAACTTCTGCGCCTCTTCACGGGTGCCACCTAAATTTTTTCTTAAAGCTGAAACTCCCATGCCGTAAATAATTCCAAAATTTATAACTTTTGCTTTACGACGCATCTCACGATCCACTTTATCTATAGCTACTCCGAAGACACGAGAGGCAACACCTGCATGAATATCTTTTCTATCCTTAAAAATCTCGGTCATATTTTTATCTTTCGACAATATCGCCACCACCCGTAGCTCTATCTGACTGTAATCCAGTGCACAAAGTTTGTAACCTTTTTGGGCTACAAAACCATCACGGATTCTCCTGCCTAGTTCAGTCTTGATAGGTAAATTCTGCAAATTCGGATCTTGCGAAGAAAACCTTCCAGTAGAAGAACCATTTTGAATAAATTTTGCATGTAGCCGTCCATCATCTCCCACCATTTTAGGAATAACATCTATATATGTAGACAAAAGTTTTTGAAGTTCACGATAAGCCATGATTTCTGTGATAATCGGATTCCCTTCTTCGAGTTCTTCTAAGACTGAGATTTTAGTCGATAAATTTCCACTAGCTCCTCTTTTTTTGTTTGTTTTCAAGCCCATCTTTTCAAACAAAACTTCACCCAATTGTTTCGGGGAATTTATATTAAATTCTACTCCAGCGAGAGTGTAAATCTTCTTTGTTAATTTATCTAATTGCGTGTGATATTCATCACCTAATTTTTTAAAATACTTTTGGTCTACCAAAATCCCGTGCTCGGATATTTTCTTGATTATTGGAATAATTGGTCTTTCGATTTCTTCCCAGACTTTATCCATCTTCTTATTCTTTAATTCTTTGAAAATAAATTCTTTGGCTTCTTTAAAAGTCTTAACCCGCGCAAAAGCTAAAATATCTGTAAATGTAATATTTGTGAGGTCAGAATTTAAAAGCCATAGAGCTATAGCAGTTTCTTGTAATTCATTCTCGTTTGGTTTTTCGGTAAACAACTCCTCTGTAATCAAACTTTGATTTACGCTCTCAACTCCACTTTTACTAAAAAAAGTTTTAAGCCTGGAGACCAAGCTACGAAATTCATATTTTTGAAAAATGGCTTCGATTTTTGTAGGGTCGGCAGACTCCCAGAAAGTTTTCTCTGGAATAACAAAATCTATCGGGGCGTCATCACGAATCTTGGCTAAAGTTTTAGAAAACAAAGCTTCTTCTTCATTGTCTTTTATAAGCTCAAAAATTCTAGGAGAAATTATTTTTTCAAAAACTTCGGGTTCTTTTTTAATTTTTTTATAAATTTCCTCAATCGTTCCGAATTTTGTTATTAAGGTCGTCGCTGTTTTCTCGCCTATACCTTTGATGCCGATGATGTTGTCTGATGGGTCTCCACGGAGACCTTTATAGTCTGGTAAAAGTTTCGGGGCAAAACCAAAACGCTCAATAACTCCGTCTTCGTCGTAAAGTATAGTGTCGGTAATTCCTTTTTTTAAAGTAAAAATTTGTACTTTTTTACCATCTACTAATTGCATGGTATCCATATCTCCAGAGGCAATAATAATATTCACAGCACCCCCTCCCGCCCTCCCCCTTGGTAAGGGGGAGGTGGCCATAGGCCGGTGGTGGTATTTCATCTGCTCAACAATAGTTCCCAAAATGTCATCCGCCTCAAAACCAGGAGAATCATACATGGGCACACCAAAAGCCTCAAAAATTTCACGAGAGCTTTTCAACTGAGTTATGAGTGCATCGTCAGTTTTAGCTCGTGTTCCTTTATACGCTTCGTAAGCAACATGGCGAAAAGTTTTCCCCGGTAAGTCATAACAAGCCACTATATAGTCCGGCTTCAAGTCGGCAATTATCTTCATCAACATATTTGAAAGCCCATACAAAGCCCCCGTCGGTTCACCACGAGACGACAAAAAGTCCGGCAAGGCATGATAAGCCCGATGAATAATCGCATGAGAATCGAGCAGTACTAGGGTTTTTGCGGTCTTTTGGTCTTTAGCCATATAAACAATTATAGCATTTTAGACTATATAAAAATAAAAAAGCACCCACAGTGTTCAGTGAGTGCCGGCTTCTAGCCTGCGAGTTCCTCAACCAGCTTAGAGGTGCGGTTGAGTTTAACTTTATTCAGAGAATAATAAATAAATTTTCCTTGGCGTTCAGTAAACACAATCCTAGCACGCCGAAGAATTGCAAGATGTTGTGAAGCAACAGACTGCTCTAGTCGGAGCTTGATGTAAATGTTTGTAACAGTCATCGTCGCATGTTCTTCAAGCAGGTTAATCACTCTCTGTCTTAGCTTGTGATTGACTGCACGGAGCACTAAAACTGCTTTACGCAAATCTGCGTAATTGAGTTTGATTTCGCTAGTCCCCTTACGGAGACTTACGATTTCGGTTTTCTTTTTCATCATGGTAAATGTAGTTTTGAGAATTTGAGAACAAAAAATGCTCAACACATGTTGAGCTTCAAAAATACTATAGCATAAAAATATTAAAAATCAAATTTTCTATGTCCTTCTTTGGTTTGAGATATTTTTATCTTGTTATGTTTTTTGGGCATGGCCTTTTTTACATTCTCCGGCCATTCTATAAATACTAAGTGCTCGGGATTAGAAGTTATGTCTTTCCAACCCAAGTTTAGCAATTCTTTTTCATTTTTTAATCTATAAGCATCTAAATGAAATAGATTTTTAAAACCCTTATTTTTAAGTGGGTGTCTTTTCATTATCACAAATGTCGGGCTATTTACTTTTCTTTTCACGCCTAAAGATTTCGCCACCGCTTGAGTAAAAGCTGTCTTGCCCGCACCCAAGTTTCCATACAGCCCCACCACACATGCTGTCTTTTGTAACTTGGTACTCCGAGTACCAAGTAGTTTTTTTATAAAACTTTTTGCTATTTTTTCTGTGGTGTTAATATTTTTTGAAATTTTTTGCATTGTTTCTATATTTTAGCATAAAAAAATACCTGATCGTGAAAACGAACCAGGCATTTTGCTCATTATAACTAATAAAATCTTTGGCCACAGGACTGCATTCCATAGCCGGTAAAACATGGTTGTGGTTGTATGTAACAACCACCGAAGCATCCCTGCCTTCCACAAAGTTGGCAAGCGTTATTGTTAAAAGAATTACCAATAACGGAACCAGCTAGGGTCCCTAAAAACGGACCCCAAAATCCCCCGCCTCCTTGCTGTTGCTGTACTTGATACTGCACCGGTTGTTGCACCTGTTGGTAATATGAATTACATACACACGGTTCCCGGTGGCAGTAACTACAAATGTAGTGAATGCCAGTTGATACTAACCCGTAGCCAGTAAATGGCTGTGGTTGTGGTTGTGGAACCTGGCCTCCACTATAATAATAATTATTGGTGACATTGCCTGGTGCCACAACACTGGGAGCAGAAGGTGGTGTTGGATCATACGACTTGTCGTCATATTGTTCCACTTTTGGAACATTTTGTATTATTATCTCCGGAAATCTTGCTTCCAGTAAATTAATACAAATTGTTTTAAACAATGGTATCCGACACTTACGAAAATAAAAAACTCCCGCAGAACCAATGAAATTGGTGTCTGTAAAAAATATCACCTGCCCGCCAGAATTTTTCGAATTCTGGTATATAGGCAAGTTAACTTGTTCATACCGAACAGAATCAAGAATCCATTGGATGCTTTCTTCTGTCACAAACACAATATATCCTTCTTTTTCCTTAATTCCTTCTTTTACTATCCGCGCCATTTCTGTGCGGAAACTTTTTGAAAGACTACCGGGAGCCATGGCGAAGTCAAAGACTTCTTTTTTTGAGTAACCATTCTCCTTATATGGAGCAACCGGTTGCCCAAAAATTGGAAAAGAAAATAAGAAACAAAGCACCCACAGCACATTTTTCATATTTTATAAGTATTATGGCTTCCTTGCGGGAGCCGGTGTAAAGATCAATTTATCCCACATAGTATATCACCTTTTGTGGTAAAAGTCAAGCACTACAAAGCCCTTAAAATACTGTATAATAAATGCTAATGTCAGCTTTTGATGAAGAAAAACAAATTAAAGATCTAGATGAAATTCACAAACAAGAAGAGGAAAAACTTGTGGAAATGCTCGCTCAAACCAAGTATGGCTTACCCTATGCTGATTTATATCGTGTTGGTATAGACAATGAGGCCTTAAGAGCAATACCTGAAGCCGATGCACGTGAAATGAAGATCGCTCCTTTTAAATTGTCGGGTAAAAATATTTTTATTGCAGTACGCTCTCCATCAGAGGAATTAATAGGAAAATTAAAAGAAGACATGAATCGCCAAAGCTTGATTCCTACTTTTTATATGACTTCTATGGGAAGTATTGAAAAAGTTTGGGAACGTTATGTCGAAATATCTATGGCTGAGGGTTCCAAGATAGGAGGCTTAGATATTTCTGCTGAAGTATTGCGCGAAACAGCAAAAGATATCAATAAAATACAAGACATAGATAAATTAATAACTGAAGCAATGGAAGGAAATAAAATTCATAAAATCTCTCGCATGTTGGAAATCATTCTAGCTGGTGCGATAGCTATCAACGCTTCCGACATCCACATCGAACCAGAAAAAGATCAAGCTCGTCTTCGTCTTCGACTCGATGGTGTTCTTCAGGACGTGGACTTTTTTGATATGGATACATACCATTTATTAAATTCTCGTATTAAATTATTGTCTGGCATGAAACTTTCTTCAAACATTGCTCAAGACGGAAGATTTAGTATTACTGAAGGAGACAAAGAAGAGATAAACATTCGTACCTCACTCATCCCCGGATCTTATGGTGAATCCATCGTAATGAGAATATTGGATCCAAAATCAATTCAAATAAATCTAGAAGACATCGGTATCGAGCCTTATCTTTTTTCTATTATCCAAGAACAAATTGCAAAACCAAATGGTCTTATTTTAGTCACTGGTCCTACTGGTTCCGGAAAAACCACATCCCTGTATGCGTTTTTACGTAAAATTTATTCAACAGAAATAAAAATCATAACCATCGAAGACCCTGTCGAATACCAGATAGAAGGAATCACTCAAACTCAAACTGATGTTGCAAAAGGTTATGGTTTTGTAGATGGTTTGAGAGCAATTCTCCGTCAAGACCCAGATGTAATCATGGTAGGAGAAATACGTGACGCCGACACAGCAGAGATAGCGGTGCAGTCAGCACTCACTGGGCATCTGGTTTTCTCAACACTCCACACCAACAACGCTGCTGGAGTTATTCCTCGTCTTATTGACCTTAAAGTCAATCCAAAAATTCTAGTGTCGGCTTTATCTTTATCTATTGCTCAAAGGCTCGTACGAAAACTTTGTAAAGTTTGTAAATTAGAAAAACCTATCACCGAACAAGAACAAAAAACCATGAAGATGATTTTAGATGGAATGAAAGAAGAAGGTAAGGATTTAACTAAATACAATATCGACATAAATGCTCCGATGAAAATCTTTTCTGCTGTTGGCTGTGACAAATGCAACCTTACTGGATATAAAGGCCGAATGGGTATTTTCGAAGCTATTCGAACAGATGAAGCACTAGAAAAAATAATGCCGGAAAATCCTTCTGAACGAGAAATTAAAAAAGTTGCAAAAACTCAAGGCATACTTTCTATGCGTCAAGACGGTGTAGTAAAAATATTGAATGGAATCACTTCTATAGAAGAAGTCCAAAGTGTGGTGGACTTAAATGAAGAGTAGAAATTAAAAAAGCATTAATCTCTAAACAATCCTTAAAGGGCTGGGCCCGAAAAGTAACAAATTCTTGAAGGATAGCCCCAGTGAACTAATAAAAGTACCAGAACGTCCTACGCAAAGCTGTATAACCGATGGCTGATTGCTTAGAGATTAATGCCTTCTTCAAAGAAATTTTTTGAAGACTTAATATCTTTACTGTTTTATTATACTATAATCAAAGTGCCGTGAATTTCACACAAGTGCTATAATGTTAAATACCTTGTGGATATGCTGTTGATAATCAGTTATAAAGGTAATATAGCATAATTAAAATAAAATGTCAACCCAGTCGCTCGCGAGCTACTGGGTCAAGCGAAAACAAGTATGGATAACAACAAAAAAAACAATGTGGAAAAAGATGAGTCTTTTTTAGACCAAGCACTAAGGCCTACGAGTTGGGATGAATATATAGGCCAAAAACACATCAAGGACAATCTTCACATACTCTTAAAAGCAGCGGAAGAACGCGGACACATACCCGAACACATACTCTTTTATGGACCACCAGGATTGGGCAAGACTACTCTGGCGCATTTGATTGCTAAAGAGACTAAAAGACAAATAAAAATAACTTCCGGCCCCGCCATAGAAAAAGTTGGTGATTTGGCGTCGATTCTTACAAACCTATCTAGTGGCGACATTCTTTTCATAGATGAAATTCATAGACTAAATAAAATGGTAGAAGAAATACTTTATCCCGCCATGGAGTCTGGGGTCCTTGATATTATTATTGGAAAAGGACCATCTGCTCGCACTATCCAACTTGACCTCCCGCCATTTACTTTAATAGCAGCCACTACAAGAGTGGCGATGGTTTCCTCCCCTCTTCGTTCTCGTTTTTCTGGTGGAGTTTTTCGTTTAGAATTTTATTCCAATGAAGAAATAGCGGAAATAGTAAAAAGGTCCAGCAAACTTTTAGATACTGAATTAGATAAAGATGCCTTGGAGGAAATAGCAAAGAGAAGCAGGTTCACTCCCCGCACTGCAAATTATTTCTTGAAACGATGTCGTGATTATGCTCAAGTGCATAAAAAAAGTCTAGACAAAGAGACAGTAAAGAATGCTTTGAATATGTTGGCTGTAGATGAGATAGGACTAAATGCTGGGGATAGGAAATTTTTAGAAGTATTAATAGAAAAATTCAACGGTGGTCCAGTGGGACTAAAAACAATCGGTGCTGCTATGTCAGAAGAAGAAGCTACTATTGAAGAAGTAATCGAGCCATACTTAATCCAACTAGGATTATTAGAGCGCACCGCTCGAGGTAGAGTGGCCACAAACAAAGCTTATGAGCATTTGGGTTTTAATTTACCAAAAGGTAAAAATAATAAGCTTTTATAAAACATGTCAGGACATAATAAATGGAGTCAAATAAAACACAAAAAAGGTATAACCGATGCAAAGAAAAGCAAGATTTTTTCGAAACTCGTTCGTTTTATTGCTGTTGAAGCAAGACTTTCAAACGGTAAGGATTCTCCTGGGCTCCGCTCTGCTATAGAAAAAGCCCGCAAGGTAAATATGTCTAAAGACATTATTGACCGAGCGATAAGTAAAGCCGATGATTCAAGTACACACATGGAATCTATAACTTATGAGGCTTATGGTCCAGGAGGAGTGGGTATAATTATTGAAACACTTACTGACAGTAGAAACAGAACAGCGCAAGAAATAAAACACATACTATCTAAAAATGGTTTTGCACTCGGAGGCATCGGCTCTGTGGTTTGGGCTTTTACAAAAGAAATATCAGGAGAGGGTTTGATTTACAAACCAAATACAAATATTCCCTTATCTGATTCAGATTTAGAACTCTTAGATAAGCTCGTCGACGAATTAGAAAACGACGATGACGTTCAAGAAGTTTATACTAATGCGGAATAAAATTTTATGAAAATTTTAGGAATTGATCCGGGATTTGAAAGATTGGGTATAGCTATACTCGAAAAAAATAAAGGCGATAAAAAAGAAGTGGTGGTCTTTTCGGAATGTTTTAAAACATCGGCTAAATTAGCTTTCCCTGAGAGACTATTATTAATTGGTGAAAAAGTAAAAAAAATAATAAAAAAATACAAACCAGATGTTCTGGCAATAGAAACATTGTTTATAACTAATAATCAAAAAACAGTTATGCATGTGTCTGAAGCTAGAGGAGTGGTTATCTATGAAGCTATAAATTCTGGTTTACAAATTTTTGAGGCTTCCCCACCTCAAATCAAGATGGCAACCACCGGCTACGGCAAGGCAAACAAAGAACAAGTGACAAGAATGGTGAAAATGCTTGTAAATATAGATAAAAACAAGAAGTCTGATGACGAAATGGATGCTGTCGCTGTAGCTCTAACTGCTTTTGCTAACATAAAAAAATAAAAAGGTTGGGGTTATCCACACATAACATTGCCAAGTATTTCATATTTTGATACAAAGTAATTAATTAAAAATTGATAAATTTTTTAAGGTCGTTTTTATAAAATAAAAAACTAAAAAAAATGAGTTACGAAGAAGACAGTGATTTGATGACAGGTCATGCATTTAGCGCCACAGATGGCGCAGATGATATGGATGATTTAGACGCGCCCTTAGATGACGCCATTCCTTCCAGTCTTGATTTTGATGAAGAAGAAATGGATCCAGAAAAAGATCACTAACAAAAAACACCTCCCATGGGAGGTGTTTTTTGTTTTAAATAATTTTAATAAATCTTTTCTTTCCTATTTTAAAACGCATACCATTTTGTGGTACAAAATTTGAGTCATTAATCTTCGCTCCAGAATCCAAATCAGTGACAGCATTTTCTTCAACTAGTCTGCGAAACTCTCCTTTTGAAGAAATTATTTCATTCTTAAGAAGCAAATCCATTAAAGTGTTTTTTTCATCTCCTTTAATTTTAGTCATTTCATCTGGAATTTCTTTTTTTTGAAAAGTATTTATAAAATATTCTTCTGCTTTTAGGGCTTCTTTTTCACCATGATAAATAGCTACTATTTGTTTAGCTAAATTCATTTTCAAATCTTTTGGATTTTCTTTACCGCCTTCTAATTTATTTTTTATTTCTTCAATTTCAGGAAGTGAGGTAAAAGTACAGAGTTCATAGTAATTAACAATGGAAGAATCTGGAATAGACATTATTTTTCCATACATGTCATTTGGTAAATCGGTAATACCTACATAGTTATCTAAACTCTTAGACATTTTTTCTTTACCGTCTAGTCCTTCTAGTATCTTAAAAGAAATGACGGCTTGAGGAGTTTTCCCATTTATTTCCATAATCTCTCTACCCATAAGCATATTAAAATGCTGGTCTGTGCCACCGACTTCTAAATCACAGGAACCATAAATATTCGCAATTGCATTAGAATCAATTCCTTGAATTATTGGATACATCATCTCGTGCATAAAAACAGGTTCACCATTTTTAATTCTGTCTTGGAACATATCTCTTTCGATTAATCTATTAAAGGTGATTTTTCGCAAAGTAGATAAAATATTTATAAAAGTGTAGCTATTTATTTTCTTTTTCTGAATGCGAGTTTTCTCCCAATGAAAAGCTTTAGCTAAAATATTATTCCCTGGTAGTGGGGGTGTTGATATTTTTTTACTTCCCACACTCATGCTTATCACAGTTTTATTTGGAGCAATGATGTCGTTTATAGAAACAAACCAGTCAGAATTCATTGTCCATGTAAAAACTTTTGAATCTTTTAAAAGAATTTTGTCGACTTGATCTAAGTAAGTTTTCATATTTGTCTTTATTTCTGCCTGACTAATTTCGGGACGAATTTTACTTTTACCTGTTGGGTCGCCTATTTGAGCTGTAATATCTCCAATTAAAAAAACCACCTTGCATCCTAAATCTTGAAATTGACGCAATTTTCTTAAAATAACAGCGTGGCCTAAATGGATATCTGGTCTATTAGGATCAACTCCTAGTTTTATGATTATTTCTTCTGGGCTTTGTTCTAATTTCTTACGAAAAACACTATTCGGGTCAATAAATTCGCCAATTCCACGTGAGAGTATTTCGTCAATTTTTTCTTTTATATTTTCTCCTTTCATATAAAACACTATACCATTTATACTTAAATTGTAAAAATGTAACAAAACGTCTATTTTTTGGTATTATAAAGGATATGCGGAAACACTTGAGAAAAATGAGTCACCTCTATAAGAATGCCATTTTATTTGGTATAAGTTTTATAATAATTTTTACAGCCATTGGAGTAGTGTGGGTTTCGTCTTTTAAGATACCTGATTTTAAAGATTTTGGTGATAGAAAAATAGCTAATTCTACAAAAATATACGACAGAACTGGTGAAGTGCTTTTATATAATATTCACCAAGACACCAAAAGGACTGACATAACTTTTGAAGAAATGGGCCAGAATATTAAAAATGCCACAGTTGCCATAGAAGACGCTCAGTTTTATAATCATGGTGGTATTAAAATATCTTCCATTATTCGAGCGACATTGTCTAATATTTTTGGCTCTGGAAGAACTCAAGGTGGCTCAACCATAACTCAACAGTTGGTAAAAAATACACTTTTAACTCAGCGAAGGACTGTTGCCCGAAAAGTAAAAGAATGGGTTTTGGCCATAAAAATAGATCGTATTTTATCGAAGGATGAAATTTTAAAATATTATTTAAACGAATCACCCTACGGAGGAAATATTTATGGTGTTATGGAAGCAAGTAGAACTTATTTTAATAAAAATCCAAAGGATTTAACTTTAGCTGAAGCTTCATATTTAGCATCTATACCTCAATCCCCCACAGTGCTGTCTCCATATGGAAAAAATAAAAATCGCTTAGATGATCGTAAAAATCTTGTATTATCTAGATTATTAGAATTGGATTTCATAAATCAAGAAGAATACGATCAAGCAAAAAATGAAGTGGTGGTATTTCAACCTCAAACAATTGGGGGTATAAAAGCATCGCATTTTGTATTTTTTATAAAAGATTATTTAGAACAAAAATATGGTGCTGACCTAGTAGAGAAGGGTGGTTTAAATGTTATTACAACATTAGATTACGAATTACAGGCCAAAGGAGAACAAATCGTACAAGAAGAAGCTTTAAAAAATGCCAAAGATTGGAATGGTGAAAATGCTGCTCTGGTGGCTATAGATCCGAAAACAGGACAAATCATATCAATGATAGGTTCTAGAAATTATTTTGATAAAGACATTGATGGAAATTTTAATGTTGCTACTGCAAACAGACAGCCAGGTTCTGCTTTTAAGCCTTTTATTTATGCCACAGCATTTGAAAAAGGATTTACTCCGGAAACTGTGTTGTTTGATTTGCCCACAGAATTTAACGCATCTTGTGATCCTTATGGGAACTCAAAAGGTGGAAATCAATCAAATTGTTATATGCCACAAGATTATGATGGAAACTATTTAGGACCATTAAGTTTACGAAGTGCTCTCGCTCAATCTAGAAACATTCCAGCTGTTAAATTGTTTTATTTATCCGGCCTACGAGACTCATTAAAAACTGCTGAAGATATGGGTATCAGCACCTTAGTTGATATTAGTAGGTATGGTTTAACGTTAGTTATTGGAGGTGGAGAAGTGTCTTTACTTGATATGACTTCAGCTTATGGTGTTTTTGCAAACAATGGAACAAGAAATCCATATACTGGCATATTAAAGGTAATAGATTCTAATGGAAATACTTTAGAAGAGTTTAACTCTAAATCAAAAGAAGTATTATCTAAAAATGTAAGTTTAACCATATCAGATATTTTATCTGATAATGTAAGTCGTGCCCCAACTTTTGGGTTAAACTCTATGTTAAACGTACCCAACACAGCCGTCAAAACAGGTACTACGAATAGCAACAAGGACGCGTGGACCGTAGGGTACTCTCCTTCTATTGTGGTGGGAGTATGGGCTGGAAATAACGACAATACGTCTATGAAAAAGGGAGGTGTGGCTATGGCTGGTCCAATGTGGAATAAATACATAAAAGAAGCTATGAAAAAATTCCCGGGAGAAAATTTTGAGAAACCAAATTTGTTTTATGATACAAATGTAAAACCAGTATTACGTGGTTCATGGCTTGGAAATGACAGCTTTTTTGTTGATAAAATATCTGGAAAATTGGCGACCATAAATACACCAAAGGAAACAATAGAGGAAAAAGTAATAACAAGTGTTCACACTATTTTGTATTGGGTAGATCCAAAAGATGTTTTAGGTCCACCACCACTAGAACCGCAAAAAAATTCACAATTTTATAATTGGGAAGTTCCAATACAAAATTGGTGGGCAAAAAATAGTTATAGATATAATAAAACATACCTAAATGAAAAACCAATAGAGTTGGACGATGTGCATGTTGATTTACTAAAACCGGAGATTTTAATCAGTGAACCAAACAATCAAACTATCTACAAAAAAGATCAAAATATAAGTTTAATTTTTACTAGTAATAGTCAGTCTAAAATTAAAAAAATAGATATTTTTATGAATGACGATTTTATAAAAAGTATAACAAGTCCTTTTGTTTATAATTTTACTCCAAACCAAATAGATAATATTAAAGACATTAATTCATTAACTTTGGTTGTTTATGATGAGGTGTATAACAGTAGTGAGGTAACTTCATTTTTTAACGTAGAATAATTATCTTATATCTGTTGGACTTTTTTTACCTAAAGCATTACTTATGTCTAATAGAATTTTTTCTTTTTTAAGAAAAATTTCGTTTTTATAAATTGGTTTTATATTTAAAACAATTGTATTGTTTTTTATTTCTATTTCTTCATCTTTTACATCTAAATTAGTGTTTTCTTTTATTGTTTTTTGAATAAGTTCTTTTTTTATTGTTTCTGATAAAAAAAAGTTATTCCATCTCAAGAGTAAGCTTTTAATTTCAATCATTTTGTATTTACCTATTCATTGGCATTATTAAGTAATTAAAACTCTGATCAGAAACAGAAGAAACCATAATGGGTTTAGATGATTCACTTAGTTTTATAGACACACTGTCTGTGGTTAAAGATGAAAAACAATCTAAAAAGTATTTATAATTAAAAGACAGTTCGACATCTTCCCCAGAAAGGGCTACGTCGAGTTCTGTTCTATTTTCACCAATGTTATTGTTTTGTGAAGATAATTCAAAAATTTTCTCTTTTGTTTTTATAGCTAAGTTTAGTTGATTAAACTTATCTGAAAAGATGTTTGATAATTTTAAAGCATTTAATAAGTCTTGTTTTAAGATAATAGCTTCGGTTTTCCAATTTTTGGGCATAATTTGTCTATAGTCAGGAAAAATTCCATCAATAATTCTTGAGGTTAGATATATATTATTTATAGAAAATGAAATTTGATTTTTATTAAAACAAACCTTTAGAGAACCGTTTATGTCTCCAAGAATTCTAAGTATTTCGGATACATTTTTATAAGGTATTAAAATACCACTAATTTCAATTAAATTTTTAACTTTTATTTTTTTTTCTGCTAGTCTAAATGAATCTGTTGCTACAAAAACTAAATTTTCTTCATTGGAGTACAAAAAAACGCTTGATATTTCTGGTTTAATATCTGAAGTAGCACCACTATAATAAACTGATTTAATGCCATCTATGAATTTCTTTGACTCTATTTCAAAATTAAATCCTTCTACAGTTGGTATAGTTGGAAAGTCTTCATATGCTTGACCTTTTAATTTAATCTTACTTTTTTTTGTTTTAATAGTTAGATTACCTTCTTCACTTTCAAGTATTATGTTTTCAGAATTAAATATATTTAAAAAAGTGTCAGATAAAACATTACCACTAATAGCTACAATACCTTCTTTTTCTATTTTAGCTGGTATTTCTACTTCAATACCTAAACTTAAATTCATAGCTCTTAGTTTTAAAGATTTACCAGATGCAATAACTAAAATAGAACTTAAAACAGGAAGTGTTAAGTTTTTACCGGTAACTTTTTCAACTTGAGAAATAGCAACTTTTATTTTTGAGATATCGCATTCTAGTTTCATATGTTTATATATTATATATTTAAATTATTAATACTATTAGTCTTGTTGATAAGTGGATAACTATTTTTAATTATAGTTTATAACCATATTTCTGTTTTATTGTTTTTAATTTATCTTAATAACTTTTTATTATTTATTATTAAGACTTGAATAAATAATTTTTATCAATTTTTATTCCTCATTATTAACTAATTTTTCATATTTATTCATTGTGTTTTTAACAACTTATCAACTCTATTTAAACATAACTCGTATTGATTCTAATTCTTGAAGTAATTGGGGGTCATTTTTTAAATCAGTTTTTATTTTTAAATAAGAGTGTATTACTGTTGTATGATCCTTACCACCTAATTTTTGTCCTATTAAAGGATATGAAACATTAAAATCTTCTCTTAAAACATACATAACCATTTGTCTGGCTTTTACAATCTCTTTTCTTCTAGTTTTTTCGTAAATAGAATCTTCTTCTAAATTATAATAATCACTTATGGTTTTAACTACATCTTTAATAGAAACATTCTTTTTGGGTCTAATATTGTTTTTTAATATGTTTTTTACCTCATTTAAAGATAAAGGCTTATTTTTAAGCTTTAATTGGCAAACAATTATATTTAAACTACCCTCTAATTCACGTATATTCCCTCTTATTATAGATGCCACGTATTCCACAATCTCTTCAGCTAAGTTAATGTTTTGTTCTTGTAGTTTTACCTTTAAAATAGCTAAACGTGACTCATATTCTGGTTCAGAAACATCCACTATCATCCCTGCAGCAAAACGAGACTTTAATCTATCAGCTAATTCAGGTATGTAGTTTGGGTGTTTGTCTGATGAAAAAATAATTTGTTTATTGTTTTCATAAAAAGTATTAAAGGTGTGAAAAAGTTCTTCTTGTATTTTTTCCATTTTTCCAATAAATTGGATATCGTCGATGATTAATAAATCATATTTTCGATATTTTTCTTTAAAAGAATTAGCCTTATTACTTTGAAGAGAATTAACAAAATCAGTAGCAAAACGTTCTAGGGTAATATAATGCACCTTCTTATTACTAAATTTATCTTTTATTGAATTACCAACAGCTTGAAGTAGGTGTGTTTTTCCTAAACCAGTGTTTCCGTATACAAAAAACGGATTGTATTTAGTGCCAGGAGATTCTATTATCGCTTGAGAGGCCGCATATGCCAGCTCATTAAAAGTACCAACAATAAATGAATCAAACCTATATCTAGGATTTAGATTGTCCTCAGGATTAATATACAAGTCTTTTAATGGAAGTTCCTTGTTTATAGATATTTCACTGATTTTACCAACCTCCTGTCTCCCATTCTCTGTTTTAGTTATGACATATTCCACAGCCCGCATATTTTCATAAGCATCAGCAATGGTTTTAGTTATTAGTTTATGATATTTGTTTTTAATCCAATCTCTAACAAATTCATTTGGCACACCTATGTATATAATACCAGTGTCTTCTTTTGAGATGGAGGTGTTTTTAAACCAAGTGCTAAAATTAGCCTTAGATAGCTCCCCTTCTATTTGAATTAAACAATTTTCCCAAAGCTGTTTTGTGTCCATTGAATGACATTATACTATCTCTCTTCATAAAAAGAACTTGTCGAGTCTTATTAACTATGTTGATAATATGTTAATAAACTTTTTATCAAACAGTAAGTCCCTTTAATAAGACTAGTGTTTATGGGCACTTTGATTTGATAATAACTAAATAATGGTATATAATCTTTTTATGTCACAAACATATCAACCCAACAAAAGAAAAAGGGCTAAATCCCATGGTTTCTTGGTTAGATCTAGAACCGCCACAGGCAAAAAGGTTTTAACTAAAAGACGACAAAAAGGACGATCAAAATTGTCCGTTTAGTTGGTGTATTTTAAATCATTATGATTCCTAAAAGGAATAGAGTGGATAAAAAGTCCGTAGAACTTATCTTTAAAGAAGGTAGATTTATTAATTCTCCTAATTTAACATTTAAATTCATTAAAAAAACAGGAAATACACATCCTCGAATTTCTTTTATTGCACCCAAAAGTGTTGCAAAAAAATCCACAACTAGAAATTTACTCAGAAGACGTGGATATTACTCATTAAAAAAGCACATTAATAAGATTTCACCAAACATAATAGGTGTTTTTATATTTAAAAACAAAAAAACTCCAAGTAATATACTAGAATCAGACATTTCTTTTATTTTAAGTGAATTAAGTTAAATATGAAAAGAATACTATTGTTTTTAATAAATTTTTACCAAAAAACAATTTCTCCAGACCATGGACTAGTAAAAAGACCAACATGCGTCTTCTATCCTACTTGTTCTGAATACAGCAAACTAGCTATTACTAAATATGGTGGGGTTAAAGGATTGTATCTAACCATAAAAAGAATCCTTCGTTGTCATCCTTGGCAAAAAAATCACCTAGATCCACTAAAATAAAAACGTTTGGAATTTAAGCCTTTTTAAGATAGAATAGATGGATGCTTACAAATCTTTGGAATACTTTTTTATATAACCCTCTTTTAAATGCTTTAGCCCTCCTTGTCGCCTTTATACCAAATGGTGATGTGGGTATTGCTGTTATTATTCTTACTCTTTTGGTTAAAATAGTCCTTTTCCCTCTTTCTCAGCGTTCCCTAAAGAGTCAGAAACAAATGAACTTTCTTGCTCCCGAACTTAAAAAAATAAAAGAGAGTGGTGTAAGTAAAGAAGAGCAAGCAAAACTAACCTTTGAGCTCTATAAAACACACAAAACCAATCCATTTTCAGGGTGTTTATTGCTTCTAATTCAAATTCCAATCATCATTGCCCTATATAGTGTTTTTTATAAGGGCATAAACTTTAACAGCGATGTTTTGTATTCTTTCGTTCACATTCCAGAACAGATGAATATGATGTTTTTGGGGTTATTAGATATAAGTCAAAAGAGTTTGTTATTAGCTATTTTAGCTGGTATTTCTCAATTCTTCCAAGCATACTATATGCCAAAACCAGCTCCTTCTACTGGAAAATCAGATTTTGCTGATAGTTTCTCAAAAAGCATGCAAGTACAAATGAAATATGTATTTCCTTTTATAATTGGATTTATCGCCTATACTGTCTCTGGAGCTGTTGCACTATATCTGATTGTTAGTAATATTTTTGCTATAGGGCAACAGATTTATATTAATAAAAATGGAAAATAAAAACATATTAAATTTAATAAAAGAATTGGTGGAAAAAACCAACGTAAACGTTAAAAATGTTGATGTTTTTGAGGATATTCACAAAGACGGATCCAAGACCACTTGGTTTAAGGTGGATGTATCCGAACCACATTTCTTTACTTCTCATGATGGTGAAGCCCTTTTGGCTTTAAATCACGTTATAAAACGAATAATTGAGAATAAATCTTTTGTCCAAGATGGAGAAGAAAAAAACACATCCCCCTCTATTTTAATAGACGTCAATGATTTTCAAAAGAAGAAAATAGAAAATATCCATGCTTTAGCACACATGATGGCTGAGCGAGCCAGGTATTTTAAATCCAACATAGAGATAGACCCCATGTCTGCCTTTGAACGCAGGATAATTCACGAATTTTTAGCTGACGCCAAAGATCTAAAGACAGAATCAGAAGGCACAGGCATGACTCGCAGAGTTGTAATTAAATATATTGGCAGGCTTTAGTTATTTTAGCTTAATTCCCCACAAATAAGAGTCTTGTTTGTTTATGAAGAATAAATTCCTCATATCACCACTTAGAGTTAACTTTATCGCGTCTAGATTGGCGCCGTTAAGATTTCTTGAATCTAGAATATTTGTTTCTGTTAAATTTTCAATTGATACTTTCCAAAATGTGTCAGTAAAAGAAGTTAATCCTTGATACCAAGAGTCGGGATATAAATCATTTTCTATAAATTCAGGCACTGCACAATAAAATGCACTACTGTCGGATGCCCAAACACATTTTTCTGGGATAGTTTTTATACTCAAATCTCTGGTGATTCCATTTTCGATGTCATATACAGACAAAGAAGCATCATTTTTTCCATAAAGAACTATACGGCCACTTGGACTAGTCTGTGTAGTAAGTCCATTAATACCACCCAATATTTTTCTAAAATCTTTATTCTTTGGATTTATGATATACATATATCCCGCCACTAGTCCGGAAGGCTTGGTGGTCACTGTAATCATTTCTTCATTTGGCCAAGTCGATAGCCACTCTGTAAATGGAGAATCAAAAACCTGAACTTTGTTTTTAGCAAGAGGGTCATACACAATACCCACAGCACTATTTATAGTATTTGCTAAATAAAAGAATTTTGAAGAATCAGGCGATGTAGTCATGTCTTTTATATTATCTGGCAAGAATGATCCCAAGACTTTTGTATTGCCAGAGTCCCCTCCTAGGACGTCTTTCGGCAAGAGTCCTTCAAAAGTGCTGATGGTTTCATTGTCTTGTTTTAAATATCGAATGATTATAGATTCTCCACCATTACCAAAAAAAACCTCATGTATTCCAGGGATTATGGCTTCTGAAATTTTTCTTTCTTCTATTTTATCTATAAAAGTTTGATAAATGTCTCCAGATATTTTGTCTTGGTATCTTAAAACCGTAGTAAATTCTGTTGGTGGTGCAGTCAGCACACCTTCTTCTGTTGTAGACACCACTGCTGGGACGTCAGTAAATCTTTCTTTAGTAAATACACCATAGCCAGAAATCGGACCACTGGATATTTTGGTTAATTTCAACATACTCATTTCTTGGTCAAAATTTGACCCGTCTATATTATTGCCATCACTAGAATCGTTTGAAGTATTATTTCCAGTTTTATTTTTACTAAAATTTAAGAAATCAAAAAATCCACCGTCTGTTGTCGTGTTTGTTGGAACAGTTGGACTTTTTGTCGGTAATAAAAAAGTCAAAGCCACTAAAAAAACTATTCCCAAGAGTATTATAAATAATTTTACGTTTTTGTTTTTTATGAACATGTTATTACTGAAATTTCTTCATTATTAACCATAATAGTAGAAAACTTTGGTAAGCCACCCAAGTGTTTCAGGCGTGATTCGCTAGGTAATTTACTAAAATGCATAGCGTCTTTTACGCTAGACCAATTCCCTCCCCAACCAAAACCACTAGAGGTAAATGCTTGGACAAACTTCGGAGGCATGTCGGTAATACATTTTTTATAATTAAAAGGATTTGTTTTTGGATTTATATCCAAAGCCACACCAAAAGAATGAGCTGAAGCTTTTTTGGGCTGATTTTTAACACTTCTACAATCAAAGCCGTAGATTGTTCCAACGTTATACTTTAAAGTGTATTTATCTTCAGCTGTTCTAGCGGCAGTTTTTTTTCCGCGTATGGTATTTAAAGTAGCATTCCATTTTGTTGATACACTCTCCAAGTCACCAACCAAGTCATCAACCACTGCCGCTGTAACTCTGACTTGTTTATTCATAAGACTAATCAAAACAAGCTTACTTTCATCACAAGCTTTTACGTCGAAACCACTTACAGTAGCACTACTTCCTTCGACACCTATAGTATGCTCAATACTTTCGGGCGATAATTCAAAACTTGCTTTAGGAAAAGTGCTTCTATCCACACATAGGTTCAATAAATTTGGGTTTATGGTGTTTAAAATAAGCCAAGCACCCATAGCTATAAGTAAACCCAGGATTGCATTGGTTATCCTCTCTTTTCCAGCTTCTTTGGAAGATATGAGTTCACTGGTCATGTATTCTATTCCTCCCATAACTATCATTACCATAGACAGTATTGCAGCAATAATTAAAAATACTTTTATCATTAAATTTAAATATTGCACAAAAGCACAATTTTGTTTTGGATCAAAAACTTTTATACTACCCAGGGGTTGCAAGAGAGTGTAAGTATCTACGGATTGAACAGGCTCCCCCGTTATGTTCGACAGTGGGTCGAGGTTGTCTAGATTTATAAGTAGATTGTTTGTGGGATCTGTGTTTACATTTTCCCCAGTGCTTGGGTTTACACAAGTATGTGTTTCCCAATTTATAACAAGTGGTGGATTGCACACTATTGGTTGCGCGGAAACAGAATGATAAAAACCAATAAATAAAAATAGCGTTAACACAACAAGTTTAGAAAAATTTTGTATTTTTTTGTTAGATTTTTTACTCATTTGATTAATAATTCACTATCAATTCCTTTTCTACCGCTGACCAAAAAGATCCAGGGTCCTCTATTAATAACTTTATTTTAGAAGATCCATTGCGAGATTCAGGTTTTATACCAAGTTCGTTTTTAACCTTTGGGGTAGATATTTGAGAATCTGATATAAACCAATTAAATTCCAAATTATCTCTATTTAAATTTTTAGGATGGACAAAGTATGGTATGGCCACTATGGTTGTGCCGTCTTGTTCAATAAAAAAGTCATCAGTTAGGACTCTCTCCATTTTCAATCCCAAGACTGGATCCTTTTCATAAAACAAGATTTTAGGTTTTTGTGGGGTAAAGAATATTTTTTTTGTAGTACTGACACCATTTCCTACATCAGACACGATCACCTCTATGTCATTTCCATCATCTACATAACTATTTTTAAAGGTAAAAGAACTTTTACCCCAACCTGAAAACATGGGCTGACTTTGATGTTCCTTTTTCCATTCGTAGGATAAATTTTTATAATTCACTATTCCTCCCTTATTACTTTCTATAGTAGGAATAGCCACAACCTTCAAGCTTCCCTCACTAGTACCCAAAACCTTGCCTTTATAAAACGGAGGAGCATATCCATCTACAGATTCCCAAAGTATATCCACAGAAGCAGGAGAAATAGTTATGGTTTTGTTTACAATTTGCCCGTCCGCAGACTCTATAGAAATATTTATACTGATATCATTAGTAAAACTACCAGTATTAAAAGAAAAAGAATTTTTACCCACACCCATGCTTTGACTTTCTCCGTCGACAGACCAAGTTATGTATGATTTTTCGATGTCGATAGCTAAAGTACTGACCACTACTCGTACCTCTTGTCTTGGTCCTGGGTTTTCTGGATAGATGTTGATAGATATATCAGTACTTCGCACTTGAGCCAGTGCCAGACCAAAAGTTATACTAAAAACAAAGAGAATTAGTCCTAAAAATGAAATTAAATTCTTTTTTAACATTATCTTCATCATATCATTTTTATTTAGTGGTTTCCATTTCATTTAATTCCATTTTAGCTTTTTTGATCGATAATATTTGAGATGGATCAGAGGTTATGATCTGGTCTTCAGTATAAGAAGAAACCACTTTTATGGCAACGTGCTTCATTCCAGCAAAGAATATACCCTCTCCTACTCCAGACTCCAGCAACAAATATTTTTCTTCATCGGTTAAGTTGAAAGTTTTCTGCAATACTTCTATCGTACTTGGGGATTGTTTTAAAAGAATTTGAATAGAAGAGTTGGTGACGATAGGTACTCCGTAAGGAGACTTCATAAAGTCGGCCGCGTCTTGAGTAATAGTTGCTAGCCCTAAATAATATTTTCGGCCTCGTTTTGCCATAGAATAAAGGAAAGAAGCAGTGTCGTCGGACTTCATCATCCACCAAGCTTCGTCTACTACCAAGAGTCTCTTCTTTAGATTTTTACGAATAGTGTTCCAGATATAGTGAGTGACGATATACATAGCAATGGGTTTTAATTCATCTTCCATGTCACGCACTGAAAAGACCACGAATTTTTTGTTGATATCTACGTTCGAAGGTCTGTTTATAAATGTAGACCAAGAACCCTTGGTGTATTTTATCAATCGTTGAACAATAGAATCACTACCCTCCATTCCACCCAAAACCATTTCGAAATCAGACAATAGAGGTGGTTCTATATTTGAAAAGTCTGATTTCGCGGTGATGTCTTTAATGGCATAAGTCTCCGTTATTGCTCTGTCTACGATAGAGTCTTCTTCGGGGGTTAGTCCTCCTAACATGAGTCGAAAAAGACCTACCAAGTTTATGGTGTTTGAGCGTAAAACATCCTCTGCTGTCTCATCTTCTCGAGGTATTGGTAAATCAAAAGGATTGATGTGGTGATCAGAGGATAAAGAAATATTAAAATATCGTCCCCCGACAGCGTCTGCCAGGTATTCGTATTCCCTTTCAGGGTCTATGACTATGACGTCGATATCAAACATAAGTGAACGTAAAATTTCTAATTTGGTAGCATAACTTTTTCCAGATCCTGATTTTGCGAAAGTGACAGAATTGTAATTTTCCAATGAAAAACGATCAAAAAGAATCAAACTAGAGTTGTGTCTGTTTATTCCATACAGTATTCCTTTTTCTGTAGTTAAGTCAAAAGAAATAAAAGGAAAAATACTAGACAATGGTTCCGAGTTTAGTTTTTGATGGATTTCTAAAATGTCTGTACCTATAGGGATAACACTTTTAAAACCTTCGTCTTGTTGGAAAAGAGCTGGTTTTATATAGATAAGTTTTGATTCCAGCATAGACTTTATCTCATTCTCTACTTTAAAAAGTTCCAAATCATTGTCAGCATATATGGTTATGTATACACCCACATCAAACATTTTTTCTTGGGCTTGAATTAAATTATCACGTAGTCCTTCTAGGTCTTGATAGGCGGTGTCTAGCATTGGGTCACGCACCATGCCTTTGCCCTCACGCACACTTATCTGACTTTGAACTTCAGCCACTTTCTTTTGAAACTGACGTAATGCAAGAGAAGTATCGACTGGATGCACAAAAATAGAAACATCAAAAATTTTATCCAAGTTTATGATTGGTGAAAACCAATTATCTATCAAATATCTAGGATAAGAAATAATAAAGAAAGTGCGAGCTATTTTGTCTCCCAAGTCGAGTGACTTCGGTCCTATCTTGAGAGCTGAAGGAGCTATGACGTCTTGGAGTTCGAGGGTTGCGGACTCATATATTTCTTCCGGCAACACTGTCAGAACAGAAGCATTTGTTTCTTCTTTAGTACCACCCTTTCTATTTCCAAATAATGTATCTAATATTCCCATTTTATTGCTCTAATTGAATTTTACCTTCCAATTCTCCTGGATTAAAGACTTTGTAATATAATTCTACCACTTCTTCGGTGCCTAGTTGAGCTGATTTTATTCCACATCTGTTTAGTCCTTGCTGAATAACGCTCACCCGCTCCTCTAGTTGTGATCTTTTCTCTTCAAAATCTATCTGAGCTTCAAGCATCTCTGCTTGCTTATTTTTTTTACCAAAAATATTTCCCAAAACTTTTGAAGAATCAGAGCCAAGATTTCTCTGAGTATAAGGAACCACCACAAAGAAACTTTTAGTCATAACGTTTACAGATTCGGTGAAGTTTCTTATGAATTCTATATATTCTTTGGTTTGTAATTTTAACAGTGGCTCTGTTTGTACTTTCATTCTGTTTTCTAAAAGGAGTAAATATGGGCGAATGTCTAGTTTCCTGGACTGAACAGACATTTGAATAGGAAAATCAAGAGTGTTTAAGAAGCTTTGAAATTGCAATATTGTGGCTTTTTGCTCATCGTCAGACTTTAAAGATAAGTTTACAGAATTTGCCAAAACTATAGCCCGGATCTCACCATTTTTAAGCATTACAATACCATCACGGATTTCCTTGATTGGCACGAACTCTTGAGTTGATTTTGCATTTAAGGCCATATATTATTGTTCTTTTTCTTCTTTCTTTAAGTCTAACACATCCAAACTCCAAGCCAGGTCGCGTAACTTACTTTTACCTAGTCGAATATTGTTTATTCTATGCTGTGCTTCAATATCTTTGACATTTTTTCTTTTATCTTCTACTACATCTTGTCTTTGAATTTCTTTCTTTTCTTTTTTCCAAATGTAGAGTTTATCTCTGGTGAAATATTTAAAGCCAGACTCAACCATATTTATAAAAGGCTTGTCATTTGGCCTATAAAAGGTCAAAGCCAAAGAAAATCCTGCCACAAGTATGATGGGAATAAAACCCAATAAAAAACCTAATAATTTAAAAAGAATATAACAAAGTCCACCACCGCCAGCTAAAAAAACAAATTGGCTGAATGTAAATGGTCCAAAAATCTTGTCCTCTATGTCTAAAAATTGTGGTACTTTAAATCTCATATTTTTGTTTTTAGCTAATTCCTAGATCCTAAGACAAAACCTGCCTTACCCTATTCTGCTGCTTCTCTGTATGGATCTACGTTTGGCAGACTCACTTTTGCTGTCGGCTGGGTTTCTGTTTTTTGGACTTTGTTTTCGGAATGATCGGTATTCACGGTAGGAATTTTGAAAGAATTGGTCAATTTCTGTAAGGATATAGAAGTCATAGAAGAGGTTGTGGGTTTTGATATTTCTTTTTGAATTAAATCTGGATGTTCTATCTTGTTTAACAATTCTGCCTCCCCTTCTATTTTCTTTTCCGGTACTATATTTTCGGACACGTTTGGAGTTATTTCTACACCAGCATTTTTAAAAACCTCATTTTCTTTTGGTGTTATTTCTTCTTTTATTGGATTATAAGTATCGGTCGGAGTTTTCATCTTGTTTTCGTTTATACGCCTTGTTAATTCTTCTCGTATTTTTCTAAAGATTACATCGTTTAGCTCATTTATCAATGAGCCCACTTCAGTTTTAGATAAATGCATTTTGAATTCTAAGTCTTTGGAAAAATCAATAGGATTTAATAATCCATATAAAAGTTTTTCGACTTCTGTGCCCAAAATCTCTATTTGTTCGAAACGATATTTTCTCTTTTCACGCATGCTGACAACGACGTTTTTCCAATCAACAGAATTGATGGCTTCTATTGCCTCCTTGGGTAAAGCATTTTTTGCATTTTGTATTTTTTCTTCTAAGATTTTAATAGTGTTATCCATTTGATTATGTGTTTTTACCTCCTGAAGTGATAAAGTTTATGTTTTCTAATAAATCTTTGTGATAGATTTCTTCACTCTCTTTTCCATCTCCATCTTCTTCTGTTGCCTCCGCCACATTTTTATTAAACACTTCAGTCAAATCATTGCGCAAGTCCACCAAGATAGCTTTATCTATATCCACCAATATTTTATAAGAAACTTCTTTTTCTACACCCAAACCATTTAGAATTTTATTCTCATATTCTTCTAAATGAATAATGCCGAGCAATACCAGCATTGTTTCGGTTATTATTTCTTGTTTCTGGTCTTCAGAAAGTATGAGGTATTTACTAAAAACACCATTTAGGGTTTCTACCCATGTCAAACTACTAAAACTAGCCTGCGCACTGGCTGGAAGTTTTAAGTAATATTCTCTTATTTTTTGTTGTAATTGTGTTTTATCCATTTGTTTAATTCTTAATGACCTCCTCCATGCCCGCCACCACTTGCTTTACCTTTTACTTCACCACCTCCACTCGGCACAGACACATCGATCTTTATGTCTTTCAGGGCTCCTCCCACCAAGTTCTTAATGTCGGTTGCGAAATCTTTTGAGCTAGTTCCATGTTCTGCACCGATCCCTTTTTTCATTCCCATTCGTATACCCATAGCGACAGCAGAAATCAAACCAGCAGTTGCTTTCATTCCTAGCCCGTCTCTCTTGTCAGCAGTTAATTGAGAAATATTTCTTACATCATAACTTCCAGAAGTTGATTTTGCCATAAGTGCACCACCAACTCCAACACTTTGTTTTGATTCAGCAACAGTCTTTTCAAATTTAGAAGCCGCAAGTTTGTCGAATTGTTTTTTGAGTTCTTCGTCAAATTTAACATTTAGATTCATGTTCACTTGTTGTGCTGCCTCAGCTGTCAATACTTTTTTGCCTTTCTTCATCTCAGTATTATTGGAGTCTTTCATTGCTTCCTTCACCAAGTATTCACGCTCTACTTGTCTAAACTTAGATTCACCTAAGACTTTCGAATTACTAGAAGTAGTAAGTTCAGTATCTTTATCTCCTCTTTTAATTTTTGTTTCAATATCACCGCGCTTCTTTCTAGTAAAGTTTTCTTTCATTAGTTTCTCGTCTGCGCCTGACAGGTTGGCATCGCTAGTGTTTTCGCGTCCGATTTCTTTCTTTAGTTCATCCACTTCATGCCTTGCAGTGTTTATTTTTCCAGATTTCATTTGACTGAAATTTACATTGCCACCCAATTTTTCCCAAGGATTGAGTTTGTCTTTTACTGTGACGTTCTTTGCAGCCTGCTCAGTTTTATAATTAGCCCAAGTGTCTTCAAATTTTGGTTTATTCCCAATACTTCCCTTGCTTTTCCAATCTTGAACTGTCTTATCATGATCCATTAATGCATTTCCATGATGCATCGCGTTATCACTCCTGGAAGCCTTTGCAGCAAGACCACCCATTACTTGTCTTCCAGCAAATGCAGTTCCTAACGCAGCGCCACCGAGGGCGAGGCCGGCGAGGGCAGTGGCACCGCCTGCGATGGCCTTGCCCACCTTGCCGGAATAATCTTGAGCAATTTTCTTGGATTGATACAAAAGCAAGAAAGTAATAGCAAAAGGAATAATCACATTCATTGCCCATTCCAAGCCCTCACTAGTAGACCCCGCTTTTTCGGTTAATCCAGCAGAAGAAATTAATCCTCCCAACAAGACAACTATGTATAAGAAGAATATAAATATAGGTGCTAAAAAAGCACTCTTCAGCAAGCCCGAAAGCCACTCATCCCAACCAAAGCCTGGGATTTTTCCCGAGATAGTTTTTGAAGCGAAAGCAATTGGCGAGAATATCATAGCCACCCACAACTCCACCACTCTACCTATAAATAGAAATGCCACAGAGAGAAATATAAATATCATAAAGATAGATATGATTATCGATACCAAGGCAACTATTATCCATGTCCCTTCATTCTCATCTCCTGGTGGTCCACCCATTACTTCCTGTGGGTCAAATATACTAGCCACTTGAACGGTTATAGACTTCTCTCCTTTTGAAGCAGTCATTACTCCATTTTCATTTTTAGGTGTTATGTTGTGGTAAAATATTTTTGCCAGAATATTCGAGGCATCCACTATAACTTGGGTCGTGAAAAGACTAAAGTTTATAAACAAAGCTACGATGATGATGGTGCCTATCATCTTTTTATTCCCCGACACATTCATGCCCAAGATGGTTTTTATAGCCACAAAGAGTAATGCTACGATGAAGAATATGTTGGCTATATCTCGTACTGCACCCCATGCCTTGCTCATAAATATATTATCGTAAGCTTTACTACTTATAGAATAATACATAAAATAATCAAGAAAACGAGCAGATAATTCTGCAAAAAATGCTGCAGGTTTGTAGAGTGCAAAGTAAAGAAGTGCTGCAAAACAATTATCTAGATTTAATAAACGACAACCAAAACCTGGGTCTGCTTCTATTTTTTTTCCGTTACTATCCTGAACATTTGAAAAAGTGCTAGAAACTAAATCACCATCTTTGCTTGTGCATGGACCAATTGTTAGACCGGGCACGTTATATGATGGATTGCTCTCTGCTACTGTGCGTTCTGCATCGCAAGAAGCTTTTGGTTTATTTACTGATGTAAAAAATATAGTTGTTGTTATGGAGTTGATATTTGGATTCGGATGGAATTCAGTCTTTGTAACTTGAAAATGCCATATCGGTTCTTGTTCTGATTGCGCGATTGCTTGGTTTATTTCTATTTCCACAACTAATTTTTCATTTTTTATACCAACAACACCACCAATGGGCATAAGAAAAATGCCTACCAAGATGACGGATATTAAAATTTTTGAAAATATCTTCTGCATTTAATTACTCACCCTAATTTTACCATATTATTTTTGTTTCCTCTCTAATTTTTATCGTCTTTTCAAAAAATAATACTCATATTTGAAAATTGTTTTAAATAATCCACTCAATCTTCTGATACCAGTAATTTTATTTTTATAAACTTCATACACTATCGTCTTATTGCCTATTTCCAAAAGTTGATACGCTGCTACATCGGCTTCACGCACACGCACCTCTTTTTTATTTTTCGCTACATAGCCAAAGTTCTTACCGAAGAAGTGCGCCAAATAATTTGAGAAAGCTTGTCTGTCGTCCCCATCTTTAAAACCATATTTTTTTGCTAAATCACCTTTCTTTAATATTTGTCTTATGAATACAGTTTCGACTCCTTCGTGATAGCGAACGATAGCATCTACATCTGGGTCAAAATTGTCCCCTATTTTCTTTTCTTGCTCAGTATTATTGTTATTATTTCCATTATTGTTTGAATTGTTTTGTTTTGTTTTAGTAGTGCCTCCAGTGTTTGAAGTTTTTCCATTTAGTACTGTCGCTGAACCACCTATTGTGTTTGTAGTTCCACCCGTTAGTGTGGTCACTCCACCCGTTATAACGGTTTTACCACTAGCATTATTCCCTACTCCGCCAGTGATAGTAGTAGTTCCTCCTGTTATCGTCGTCACGCCATTGCTAGTGGAAGTAGTTCCTCCTACATTCGTAGTCTCACCACCTGTGATAGTAGTAATACCACTTCCGTTATTCCCCACTCCTCCTGCCACAGTAGTAGTTCCTCCAGAATTTGTAGTAGTTCCTCCTATTGTTGTCGTAGTAGTTCCTCCTGTGGTTGTGGTCGTACCACCACTAGTAGTAGTAGTATTTCCTCCTATTGTTGTAGTAGTTATGCCTCCATTCGTTATTGTCGTCGTCACTCCGTTTGTCGTTGTGGTTATAGTACTACCACCACCAGTAGTGGTGATTATAGTACTATCATCGATTACAAACCCACTACTGCCTGAAGGTATATAAAATCCTCCATCACAATCTTCCACCAATGGATCACAGCCAGTATAAGTATAGCCAAAAATATCACAATCTTCTAGTTCTGGATTACAGCTAGATAAGTATGGACCATAAGGATCGTAATAATCATTATCATTACAATCAACTATCGGTGCATCAGGACCAGTAGGTTGAGCACAAGTTTGAGTCGGTGGATTTAGAGTGCCTCCATTACCGATAACATTTGTACTCGGATCTCCATTTGGATTGTTGTATATCCATCCTCCTCCATCACCAAAACCATCATTAGTATAGGTTCTAAATTCAACTTCATTACCATAAATAGTTTCGGCAGGATTTTCTACTTTTCCAACCGCTCGATACACATATTTGGTGTCTGCCTTGAGTCCACGTATTGGCTCTGTTATTTTTCCATAACTGTTTGCTAGATGTGATTCTTCTGGTGTTTTTGTCCAACTAGTACCAAAACCTCCAGAGCCTCCTCCTTCTGTGGCTTCTGTTTGCCCAGGAGCTAGTTTGTATTCAAGATAAGTATTAACATCTCTTGCAGATGAGTATAAGCCCTGAAGAATTACGTTACTCTTTTCCAAGACTGAAGCATAAGTAGTGGTGATTTCTGTTTTTTTGCAAGTTTCACAAGGTGGAGTTCTGAAAGATTTTACTTCGCCATATTTTATTTTTGTCGGGGCGAAAGCAGTATTTGAAGCTACGGCACAATAATAATACGTAGTGCCAGGTTCGAGGGTTGTCACTCTGGCACTGAAGGCACCGCCAGTCACTTTGCCATCCCCATTTGGTTTTGAAGCTATTGCGGAACGCATATTGGAACCGAAAATTTCATTACAGAAAACCGGAGGCGTGGTAGCTGTAGAATATCTGAAATAACCAAAAGCTGTTCCAACAACTCCAGAAACTGATCCACGAAATATTGCTTCAGTTCCAGTATAGCTAGTGCTGTCTACTCCCACTGTCACCACATCTCCTACGTCACCAAAGTTTAATGATGGACCACCACCACTTTCACCCCCAGGGACTGCTGTACCAGTAGTAGTAAAAGAAATTACTGAACCATAAACTACAGTATTACCATTACCCTCTGTGGCAATACCACAAATATAATATTTTGTGCTGGGCTGCAGTCCTAAGATTGTCGCACCGAAAATTATATGTTGTCCAACGTCAGGATTATTGCCTCCACCAAATAGATAAATATAGTTTCCTGTAACATTTGCCTGAGTCTCAGTGTGTGGAGTCATAGAGCTACAATTAGATGAAGGTGTCGGAGTTGTTGTGTATCGGAATTTAGCAGTTCCATTTCCTTCATCCGCAACAAAAGGTACTTCGGCTGTACCATACATCACCGCATAAGATGAACCAATATTGGACGTCGGAGTGATATATACAGACCAAGCAAAAGCCATAAATGGAATGAGAGTAAAAATAAATAGTAATATTAATTTGTATGTTTTTTTTATCATTCTAATATATACCAATAGTTTGCTCAAATGACCACTTTCTCTCTCTGTATCCTTTATCAGAAAAACCACCAAGATCTCCACCACTAATATTACTATCGCTTCCTATTTGGTTGATTGTATTCAAGTTGGTATTTTTACCAACAGTTACTGGCCAAGAATTTATATGTTTAAATAAGTCGCTTACCTCCAAACAGTCCAATTCCCAAGAATACAATAGTCTTGCTCGACAGCTCGGTGTATCAGCGTCAGCTGTGTAGTCAAAAGATACGGCACTTAAAAATCCAGGACCATGAGAACCAATAGGATAGCTAGGCATGTGATTATTTGGAATTTTATCTATGTTATATGCTTTAAGCACATTAGTTGGCAAGGGCGGTATAAGTTGACCTGATCCCAATTGGTTATAGTCATACCAAAGTTTAAATGGATACTCTATTCGCAAAGTACTTCTAAGAAGAGCTGTCTTACTTACGTCTACTGGAGGTATTATAGGAGGGTACATCAACGGATCAACTGTCAGTAGAGGTTGTTTATCTAATTCTAAATCCTTCTCACATCCATATGGTCCTGTGAGTAAATCTTCGTAAATATATTTGATTTCCTCTTTTTCTTGTTTTAGAGAGTTATCAACAAAAGCTATGTCGTCTCCTGAAACCATATCAGACGCAAGCCTACTGAATTCATTTGCTAACGTTTTTATTTCAGCTTCATATATGTCTTCGTTCGCCGGAACCCACTCAGGTGTATTGTAATAATATTGGGCATTGTTTGCATCAATCTTTTCTTTTAAGTCTGTTAATCTTTTTATAACCCCATTTAGTATAGATATCTTTTCAGTATTATCACTTATCATTTCTTTATACCCTGGAATAAAGCTAAATTTTACAGCAGCTTCTTTTGCGGAAGTCGGCAAGAAGTCAGGTGTGAAATATTTATCAATAAAGATTGAATATCTTCCCAAAATTGCATCGAGAGCATTGGTCACTTCCTGTTTGTTGCCTATATATGCTCGGTCTGATTTTGGTTTTGATATATTTAATCCTGTCCATACTGTCATGACACCACCATAGTATTGGTCAAGTTTTTCTTCGTTTTTTCCTCCAAAAATGGATTCTGCTATAACTGATATCACAACTCCGGCAATTGCACCTATCGGTCCACCTATCGATCCCCCAATAATAAGGCCAATTGCCAATGCTCCCGCAGTACTTGCTCCACCTATCAGTCCTTGTATTTGTTGATCAGAAAGACCCTCCATATCTGCTGGAGTTTTAGAAACTATTGCATTTTCTACTCCAGCAAGCACTTTCCATGAATCTTCTTTCCATCCTGGATGTGGCCCAGGTTGACAATAGTCGAGTTGATAAGTTGTTTTGATTAAGTCTGGTAAAACCTTGTTTTGTTCTGTGATTTTCTCTACATAAATTCTCTGCTCGTCTATCAAAGCTTGGTTCAAGTCCCTTCTAATATTAAAGTTTGGATTGTCTTCTAAAAATCCAGTGATAGAAGAAGCATTAAAATCAGACTCTACTTGAGTGGGTGTGTAATTGTAGCCGTATTGCTGACTGTCTATTTGATAATACCCATCTGCTCCACCAGAATTAAACTTAGATACACCTTGGTTTATTAAATCCGGTATCCATCTATTCGCTAGAGAGTCCATGACCAATGCCACAGCATCGTTTATGTCTTGAGCAGACAAAATGCTTTGATCTGTAAAGTGTACATTTTTTGTAGCAAGGTCCGCTACCCATGCACCCGGGGTCACGTATTCCCAACGGTTACAAGTACCTACAATACCACCAAAACCATCCGGCTGTCCTATAACCAGAGCCGCCTTATGTTCTTTTTTAGTTAATCCTTTTGGATCTGCACAACGTTCATCACCCAAGAATCCTCTGCCTTGTTGGAGTAAATTGTTAGCTTCGATTTTTCCTCCAGAAATACGGGAAGCCAATTCATTGGTGGCCATCAATCCAAAACCAATAGGATTGTTTGCGTCTACTTGAGTGAAATTATGCCAAGCGTTCCAACCCCCCTCGTCGAAATTTTGTTTAAATGTTTGGTCGGAATATTGTGGTGTTTGGTCTTGAATAGATTTGTTCAAAGAGTACTGTGCGTTTTGGGCGAATTTTTGATTGAAAAGTTGAGCTTGTCTAGTAATAAAATCTTTCCCGTATGGAAAAAGAGCAGAATTATTTATTTCTGTGCCAAATTGCAATATCTCAGTCTGAGCTAAATCTCTTAAAAACTCTCCTTTATTTTGAATGAAAGCTGTGTCACCTTCTCTACTTCTCTGTATCCAGCTTGCAGTCATTTGAGCGAATTTTTGGAATAATCTCTTTGCAATAAGCCTACCGATACTTTTTATACAAGTATCATTTACTTCCAGAGCTTCTTGGCTTTTTTTAATAGCATCCTGCTTTTGCTGAATGTCGGCCAATTGATCTTGTTCGGTTTCATTTGTAATTCTAACTGAGTTTGATAAACTTTTCGCATATTCCGCTTGTTTTTTCAAAGCTTCTTGGTCGGTGGAGTTTTTTTTGGCATAATCAGCAGCTGCTTGTGCTCCTCCTGCTAAGCCAATTGCGTAACCTCCAGGAACTAAATTTTTCATTTTTCCTTTTGTTGCAGCATTTTTGCAAAGTGGTAGTTGAGTGATAACACTGGAAAGTCCTGTTATATAGCCTAAAACACCAGGCCCTTTTGAGCCGACACTTGATGCAGAGTAGCCACTACTAGGATTACCTCGATATCCTTCTGGAAATTGAGATTGTGCTTCTGCCTTAGGTAAAGATAAAAAGTATGGACTAACAATAAAGCTTGTGACTAGGAGTGCGGTTATAATTTTTTTTGATGATTCTAGCATATAAAACTTGTTATTAATTATACATTATTGATTAGTTGTTGTCTGTATAGCTTTTTGCATGTCTTCAGATGCTTTGATTAAGTCTTCGCTGTATTGTTGGTATTGAGATATTCCAGATATGCCGACGACTGGATCATCAACAACTTTTATCATATTGGCTACACTGATGCCTGTATTGTTCGAAGCATTTGCCATATTTAAATGATAAGTCACGAGACTTTCTGGTACGGGTATGGTCATGATGTCTTCCCCAAACTGATTGTAGGCGTCAGAAATCAATAATAATTCATCAAAATTAGCTGATTCGGTGGCATCATAAATCAAAATCCCTTGGCTCACTATTTCAAGCTCGTCGCCGATGCCAGCTTCTTTGCTTTTTTCAAAAACCTCGCTTAACTTTGTGTAGTATTTTATTTTTTCGTCAGGAGTATTAACAAGTGTTTTTTCAACATCTTTCAAGGTGTATTTATTTATTAAATTTGGTTTGGTCAGATTTTGACCGACTGAATTTGAAAAGTTGTCTATAAGTTCTTTGTCAACTCCGCCGGACCTAAGTGATAAATACGAAGTGAAAAATTCACGAGCAAATTTATCAGTCTCAGTTTCAGCAACAGAATCAGAGGTCATGTCTTGTTCTAGTTTTAATTCTTTTCTTTTGTCGGATACATAGTCGATATCTGACAGGGGTGGATAAGTCATCTTATTGTTCTTGTCTGTCCCCCACAAAACTTCTTCCCAGTCTAGAATGCCGTCACTGTCAGTGTCGGCCTGAATTAAATCCGCCACCGTCTTATTCTCCAAAAGAGCTCTACTTTTCTTGGATGTAAACTTTTCATTTTTTGAAAATACAAAAAGAAATAAAAATAAAAGAGAAATTATTATTACGCCAATCAGCATAAAAATACCCAATTGTTTACTAGGTAGAATTTTTTTAATTTTTTGTAATAATATTTCTTTCTTCATTAAATATTTTATATTTCAGATGTTCCAAAATAATAAATTATCGGCAAAATTATAGTTACTTGAGATGTGGTTGATTTCTCCTCGTCTCTGGTGCACACTATCGTTTCTTGTCCAGAGTAAACTCCCAATATTTGTTGTCCAGAAGATAATGCGTATCCTGTTACCGGAGCCACATAAGACGGTATAAAATAACTTGTCGGACCAAAAACGGAATATATTTCTACTGTTGATCCAGGAACTAAACAATCATAACCAGCCGCTTCGTATGTAGTGACCTGTACTGCTTCTGTGTTTAAAATTTGTCCTCCAAAAGCAAGATTAAAATCTATATTTGCGTGAGCTACACCCACCCAAGTAAAAAGAAGAAAAACTATTAAAAAAAGCCCAAGAATTATTTTTTTCATGCTTATATTGTATCACCTATTTTCTTTATTTAAAACAAATTCTGTGTATTTCTAACAAGTTTTGTCCAGTCACTTAAAGACAAATCTTCAGCTCTAGTTTTTTCATTTATATTTAGTGTTTTTAGTTCACTAACCCAATCGATTTTTTTACTTAAATCTCTCAAATTACCCGCTAGAATTTTTCTTTTATGTGCAAAACCAGCACGAACCAGTGTCCAAAATTTTTCTTCATCTATTTTTTCGTTAGTAAGCACATTTTTGGAGATATTTTTGATTAAAATCACAGCAGAATCCACTTTTGGTGCTGGTGAAAAGTATCTAGCGGGCACTTTCATCACCATTTTCGGCTCGCCGTAGGTTTTTACTGAAATAGACAACAAACTCTCCTTATTCTCCATATTTGCAAGGGTTACCCTTGTATTTTTCTTACCAATAATGCGCTGAGCTACCTCGTGTTGGACCATTAAAACCATTAAAATGGGCTGTTTTTCCTCGGTTAAGAACTTTTTTAGAATGGCGCCAGTGATATTGTAAGGAATATTGGCAATAATCTTGTAGGATTGCGACTTTAGGCCATATGTATTAGGGTTAAATTCCAAAATATCTTTATTTTCTAAGATTAATTGACCATTTTGAATGAATTCTTCGAATTTCTCACCCAAAAAGGCAAAAAGAGCGTTGTCTTTTTCAATAGCAATAACCTTTCCAGCGTTTTCTAGTAATTTTTCAGTCAAAACTCCCTTTCCAGGACCAATTTCCAATACAATATCATTTTTGGTTAGCTCTCCAGCTCTAATAATGTTATTTATTGCCGGAATAGACTTCAGAAAATTCTGCCCCAAGGACTTTTTAGCTTTATAGATCATATGTATATGGTTTTTATATTACCATTTTCGTCGGCTTTTTCTAGTAAATCGAGCGGTATGTCTGCCAAGAACTCACTCGGTGCATTTATCTGGCGAGAGCCGAAGATGGTACGAAAGTTTGCATAAGATAAAAATAATTTCTCTTTAGCACGAGTAAGGGCTACGTAAAAGAGTCGGCGTTCTTCTTCAGCATCTTCATTTGATAATTCTCCTCTTTTTTCGTGCGGGAAAAGTCCATCTTCGAGTCCAGTGATGAAGACATATTCAAATTCAAGACCTTTAGAGGCGTGCACAGTCATGAGTTTGACTGCATTTATTTTTTCTTTTTTATCTGTGTTTATGATCAAGCTGTCTTGGTCGCTCGCCAATGAAGCGTCTTCAATTAATTTTTCTACGCCTAGGCCATTTTCTAAGTTGTCGTATTTCAAAGCGAGTGTTGCGAGTTCTTTTATGTTTTCCAATCTTTCTTTTTCTTCTTCCCCGCTGTTTAAGAGTTCTTGTTCTATTCCGGATTTCTTAATTACAAATTTTATTACATCTGAGGTTTTATTATTTTTTATATAGTTTTTTATTTCTTCTAGTGTTTTGTAAAAGTTATCAATTTTAATTTTTGTTTTTATCGGCAAACTTTCTATATCATTCGCAAATATTTTTAATAAAGTGACCTTGCCTATTCCTCTAGTTGGGAAATTTATAATCCTTTTTATATCTGAAAGGTTTTCTGGGTTTAATGATGCTCGCAAATATGCCAAAGTGTCTTTTATCTCACGTCGTTCGAAAAATTTTACTCCCAAAACTTGGTATGGGATGTTGTATCGTAACAATGCTTCTTCTAACACACGTGACTGAAAATTTGCTCTATAGAGTATAGCCGTTTCGGACAAAATGTTTTCGGGTCTGCCGTCAATTGTTTCTAAAATCTTTGTCGCCACAAAATCTGCCTCATCTGTCTCGTCCAGTGCTTCGTATATCGAAATCTTTTCACCAGTTTTATTTTTAGTAAATAAATTTTTATCAGGCCGGTATTTATTTTTCTTAATTATCTCATTTGCCGCTTCTAAGATATTTTGAGTCGAACGATAGTTTTCTTCCAATATCACCACCTTGGCGTCCTTGAAGTCTTTTTCAAAACTTAAAATATTTTTCAAATTTGCTCCACGCCAAGAATAAATATTTTGGTCAGCATCACCCACTACACAGATGTTTTGATGATTTTCTGAGAGTAGTCGAGCCATCTTGTATTGCACTTCATTTGTATCTTGATACTCGTCGATGTGGATGTATTGCCATTTATCCTGATAATACTTGCGTATTTCCACCTTTTCTTTTAGTAATTTAGTGGCTTTTAATAACAGGTCATCAAAGTCTAGGCCGTTTTCCTCATCTTTCTTTTTTTCATACAAAGGCCAGACTTGAGCTACAACTTTTCCAAAATAACTTTGTGTTTCACTTCCATATTCTTCTGGATTTATGAATTTACCTTTTTCTTTAGAAATTATATTTTTAATTTTCTTCGGTTCGTATTGTTTTATGTCTAAACCTAGCCCTATTACGATATTTTTAATTAGTTTTACTGCATCGTCTTCATCTAGTATCGCAAAGTGACGAGTAAGTCCAAGTAATTGCGCGTTTTCTTTAATAATGTAGACCCCCAATGAGTGAAAAGTAGAAACAAAAGGAATTTTATTTTGTCCTTTGGCATTTTTCTCTATCTCGGCCAACACTCGCTCTCGCATTTCTTTGGCTGCTTTATTAGTAAAAGTCACAGCCAAAATATTCTCAGGCGCTACGCCATTTTTTATCAAATTTACTATTCGGTGAGTAATGGTTTTAGTCTTACCAGCACCTGCTCCAGCCACAATCAAAAGCGGACCACTCATATGAGTCGCCGCTTCTTTTTGCATAGAGTTGAGCCCATCTAAATGATCCATCCATCAAATATAGCACACTAGAGTAATATTTTAGAAAATTGTTGTGTTTTCACTCCCCATTGGATAACACGACTTAAGAATTCTCTCGAACTTTCATTTGATGGAAAACCTCCCACTATGGTGTGAGGAGTTAGCCCGGTATTTTTTACAAGTTTCTTTAGTGCTTTATGTAGTCTTTTCATTCCTTCATCGTCGATATCTCTTTTTTCCATATTCAGAATAACGTCAGCACTTGCGGTGTGTGAATCTTGAATTCTTGTCCACCAATACATGCTGTTTCTGTCATAAAATAATTTATGAATGTTCAATGAATAGGCTTTTTCATAAGCCTGTATTTCAGCGGGAGTAAGTTCGTAGTATAGATTTTGGAAATTGGGCAATAATTCTCTCGGCAACATATTTGGCATTTGACCTGGTCCTGTCATAAAAGCTTGACCAGATTGATAACCAGTGATTGGTTGAGATGTGTATCCAGTAAAGGGTTGTCGTGGAGCAGGTGCAGTATTGTTTCCTGATGGATTGTTTTGTGCGGGTGCTGGAGCGTCAGGAGTCTTTTCTATAGGACTCTCTGGTTCTATTCCTGCTGGAACTTTTTGCTCTATAGGGCTCTCGGATTGTATTCCCTCGGGAACTTTTTGTTCTATAGGACTCTCTGGTTCTATTCCTTCCGGAACTTTTTGAGGTATTTCATTTGGATTAACATCGTCAGGTTTTGGAACATTTTCATGTAAAACACTGTGGTCTGCATCGAACATCTTGCCCGTGTATTTTTGTATTTCGTCTAGCCCACCTTGCCCATCATTGTCTCCCCTCATCAGCACCATGTCTTGGTCAGTTGAAACATCGTGAAGAATCAAGTTTCCAGTTTCATCCATGCGGAAAGTTGAACCCTTAAACATCATTGCACTTTCCTCTCCGCTGGTATTTGTAGGGTCATAAAGCCCCAGCAATTTTGCTTGTTCAGTCGCATTACCACTTAAAAAGCCGCGGATGTTTTCTGGAGCTTTGGAAATGTCTCCGTATTCTTTCAATAATTTTAATTTTAAATCCACTAAAGTTTGTATTGCACCCTTGGAACTAAAATCTACCTTAGTTTCATGTAATAAATTTCCAACATGGTCACCCATTTTAATAGGAATATCTAAAACTCCACCTGGTGGTATTGGAATGAATTCTCCATTTGGACCTCTTAACCATTCTTGAGGTGGAGGTGTGAGATGTTCGCCCCACGGCCACTTTGCATGGTCTTTTATCCATTGATAGGCACCCGTGTGTTCTCCCACATAACGCAAACCATAACCAAATAATCCTGCCCCGGCACCTATCAAAGCTGCATTCCTTATTTCTCTTCTTATAAATTTCTTTTCAGCAATTTCTTTTTCTGTGTTTATGGTTTGAGAATGAGATTCAAGTAAATAATTTATTCTTTCAGTTATTTCTTTATTGTTTTGTGGGTCCATCATTTCTTTCAAGACTAAAGCATTTGTTAACTTTTCTGTTAGATTGGATAAATTAACAGAAACTTCTCTAGCATCACCAAAATTAACTTCTCCTTTGTCTATCTTCCCTTGAGTGTGCTCAATTCTTTTTATAAGCAATGCTAGTTTATTTTCTCTAACTTTGTCAGGTGTAATCTGTTTGTTTGTTGATACAACGGGCTCTGTTTCGGAAAATAAAACTTTTACTTCAGCAGTTAATTCATCAAGCCTTTTTGCTAGGTGGGTAGCATCTGTCATTATCCCTGTTTCTTGTCTTGTCTTGTCTTGTTTTTCTAAGTTTTTTATTTCTTTCTTTATTTTTTTTATTTCTTTATCATCTGCTTTCTGTTCTGCAATATTTAATTGTTCATTCAATTTATCAATTCTTACGTTAATATTGCCCTTGATTACTTGGCCTTCTCTAGATCCTTGTCTATTTTTTACTAACGTATCTTTTGCTCTGACATGCCCTCTAATACCTCCCAATACGGCACCTATCACAGGAGCAGCTACGCCAGTCACAAGAGTTACTGAAGAAGCAATAGGCGCAGCTTTTGCCCCCATTCGTAATCCATAACCTATTCCAGCGAGTCCAGCGTTAAAGAAACCCTTTTGAGTCACCAATTTATTTAATGCTCTATTTGCCCATTCTATTTTACTAGGGTCTTTAGAGAGTTTGTCGAATATTATTTCAAATTGAGGATTCTCGGTAGCAACTTGTTCTAGCTTTATCATGTATTTAATCATGTTCATGTCATGAATAGCTTTTCCTTGTTCTTCAGTTTTCTCTTTTTGCGATCTTATCCTAAGAATTTCATCAGCCATTTCCTCATATTCAGTTTTTGATCTCTTATAAATTGAATTTTCATTCTTGTCTCTACTATATTCCCATGAGGCTGGAATCCTTTGGAATTCATTTGCTTTGCCATTAAATTTATGTAGAACAGCTTTTTCTTCTGGAGACCAGCTCTCAATCTCTTCAGTTTTTATATAATATATGTGTGGTTGTGTATCTAGATTTGAGATAACAAGTTCTTTATCTTTAGCATTTTTTATAAACACTTCTAAATTTTTTGCTATAGATGCTTTTCCCATATCATTGCTGTAAAGTTCGTTGAAAGTTTTACCTTCCAAGTCTTGCATGTCGTATCCTTTTGTAAATGTTTTGTGAAGCCATCGATTGAAACCATTTGGGAATTTTTCCTTCATATATTCGTCGTATTTGTTTTTACTGTCCAGTTGAACAATATTCACCATTATTTTCTTTAAATCTTGCACGACTTTTAGCTGTTGTCCTTCAGTAAGTGTGCTAAATTCTTGAGGAATTATTTTTTCCAATTTAAATTGTGCTACAAAGTTTGCAACAGTTTCGTTTTTGAGTTCTGTATTTTTTTCTTCTTGAATTAGTTCTTTTATCTCCCCTGTTTCAGGTATTTTCCCCACAGCCTCATCTGCTTTTTGATCTATATCACTCAATAACTTAGCTTGCAAATCTTTTAATTTTTGATCGAAATCCACCTTCTCGACTTTTTCCGCCTTACGGTCAAATATTGGTGCGAATTTTGCATCTAGTTCACTCATTGTTTGTGTTTGTTTCCCTTCTCTATCAAACAATGGTGCAAATTTTGCATTTATCTCTTTGTCTTTAGTAGAATTGCCATATTTTGTATGAATAGCATTGAATAATGATTGGTATTTCTGATATTTTTTATTAAAATCCTTTTCCTTATCTTTATTAAATTCTGCTCTCAAATCAGTGATTTCTTTTTCATAACTACTTGGCTCTTCTTTTACAACATCTTTTTTAACTTCAGATTCAGCTGGGCTAACTTTAGCGTCATCCTTTTTCACTTCAATGTTTATTGTGGGAACCACTGGAACATTAGCTATTTCCGGACTAGTTTTTGTTGTTTTTTCTTTTGCATACATTTCGATTACAGCTTTTTTTGCAGCCAATGTTTCAGTAGCAAGTTTGTCAACTTTTTCTATATTAGTTGATTTTGTTTTTGTAGTATTTAAATCTGATTTGTATAATTCTTCTTGTCGTTCTTTGGTCATATCAAATAAAATAGCCCTAGGACCAGTTTGCGTGTTAAATTTCTTTGTAAAATCTTTCCGACTTATTTCGATTACAGCTTTTGAGTCCCCTGTTAGGTTTTTGTATTGCAAAATCTTTTCTCCATTTTTATCAATACTGCCGACAACCTCATATTTATTTTTACCAATAGAAAACTTGGCGCCACTATGTATTTCTAGTGCCGGCCTGTCTTTGAATTCTATCGTAGTTAAAACCTCCTTTTTTGTTTTTTTATTTTCTGGATTATCGAGGTTGGATTTTTCTTGTTTCAGTTTTTCTATTTCACTTAATATTTCTCGTGTTCTTGTTACTTTCGCTATTTTCTCATTCATAGCATTAGAGACTAGTTCATTATCTGATTCTATGTTCACTTTTTTTTCTATTTTTCCCGTAGCATTTTTGATAACTGTGTTGGTTTTGTTATTAACTTCATCTATCTCATTATTTAATTCTTTGAGATCTTTTTGACCTAGATTAGAATCAGATGCTGACAAGCTTGATTTAGCTACTTCTCCGTTGGAGTGAATTTTTTCTTGTTGTTTCTCTAGCTTTTTTATTAATCTTTTTGCCTCTGTTTCTAATCCTACTTTTTTGTATTCACCTATCTTATCTCGGATTGCTTGTGGGTCGGTCTCTTCACGTAGCCCTTCTGCTAATTGTTTGTTTTTTATTTGTTTATTTTCTTTTACCATATTAAATTAATTTCTCTCTTATTTTTTTAATTTTACTTGCTTCAGATTTTTGTTTAAATTTTTGGATTATACTTTTTTGTTTCAATTCAAGAGTATCGAGCTCTGTTTCAGCTTCTTTGTAAATTTCTTCGATTTTTTGTAATTCGTCTTCAGACATAAGTTATTTAGTGTTTTTTTTTATTTTGTCTGTATAGTTTGGCTAGTACACCATCTATCATATCATATTTATTTTCATCATTTTTGGGGTCAGACACATAGTTAGATCTCAGCATGTCTACAAGTTCTTGGTTTGGGTTTGTTTTTAAATCTTCATAGAAATTTTTAATTTCTAGCAATTCTCTTGGATCATCGGAAGGCATTTCTGTCATGAAGAATTTTGCCGATTCATCTAAGATGGATATTTTTTGTTGAATTAAAGCACTTAGAGTTTTTCTATAATTTTCTAATTTATTTGTTAAACCAACGTTTTCATTGTTTTTCAGGTTGTCCTCTGCGATCAAGATTTCAGCTCTCAGATTTTCTATTTTAATATTGATAATTCGTTCTAAATTCTTTTTTTTTGAAAAAACGTTGTCTAGTTTTTTTGCAACCTTCCACATGCCTTTATACGCCAAATCCCGCTCCCCTTCTCGCGCAGACTGTTCTTTGAGGATCTTTTCAAATCCAGATCCCCGGATCTTTTGTATGATTACTTCTCCAACATTTATCCCGCTAGATCTTTTTGTTGTTAGGATATCTTCTTTTGACATAGGTCTATTATAGTCTATTTTCGTTTACTAAACATAATTTTCGGATATTCTTAAATATTAGATAATAATAATTAAATTTTGTCAAAATCTTATCATTAAATTTTGATTAAATAGTTTTCCACAGGTTTGTTGACTAGGGGGCTCTATTGGGGTACCCTTTATATATCCCTGAACAGAAGCCTGAATGTGTCGTCCGAAAACAGAGCAGACAGTAACCATCGAGAGAACCTAAGTTTACAGACCATTTTGGTCGCACTGTAATTCTATCCTTATCTTATAAGGTTAAGAAAGGATTTCTCGCGATAAAAAGTTAGTTATATAAAACCTAAACTCAAAATATCCCTTAGTTTACCGTCACTTTTCCTAATATTTGGGTTTTTTGTCTTTCCCTTAAACACAAATGCTAATTTCCTGTCTTCTATTTTAGGAACTAAGGCTTCTGCGAACAATTTTATAAATAATCCTCAAATAGACCAATCCAATTCTCAGACCATGGCCTTATTGCAAGCCAACGTTTCTACCGCACCCTTAGAAGACAATAAAAAGACAGACATTAAGGAAAACGTAGATATAAATATTATTTCAGATACAGCATTAATGCCCGTTATTGGTCCCTTGGGTGTTTCTGATGGCACGGAAGAATATTATTCTCCAGACGACACTAGTATATATGTAGTTCATGAAGGCGACACTATTTCACAAATAGCAGATATGTTTAAGGTTACTCCAGACACCATTTTGTCTGTAAATGACTTGAAAAAAGGAGAAAAACTTGTAAAAGGTGACGTTCTTTTGATTTTACCGTTTTCTGGTGTAGAGCACACAGTAGTAAAAGGAGAAACATTAAAAGGACTATCTACTAAATACAAAGTAGATGTAGATGAAATTATTTCCAATAATATCGATATAAACATAAATTCAAAACTAGCAATTGGAGACAAGTTGATTATTCCGGGGGCAAGTATTTTGAGTGAACCAAAAGCCACTATCGGTAAAAAGATAGCAAAAGGTTCTAGTATTTCCGACTCTCTTAAACAGATTTCTGGGTATTTTATGTATCCCCTACCTAAGGGCCCTAGAATAAGAAAAACTCAAGGTATGCATGATAAATATGCCATAGATATAGGAGCCCCAACAGGCACACCTATATATGCTTCAGCTTCAGGCACAGTTATTTTTGCTAAAAATGGATGGAATGGAGCCTATGGTAATTCTGTTTTCATGAAACATCCAAATGGTACTGAGACTCGTTATGCTCATATGTCAAAATTAGCGACTAGTCCTGGCGCTCATGTGAATCAAGGAGATCTTATCGGTTATGTCGGTTCTACTGGACGCTCTACTGGTCCACACTTACACTTTGAAGTTCGTGGTGCAAGGAATCCTTTTTAATTTATTCCAGCAAGGTCAATGCAACCATGGCCAATACTCCTATAAATACTCCAACAGCTTGAAGCATTCCTTTTTTACCATCGTTTGATTTGTGTAGTTCAGGAATCAAGTCTGCGAGTGCGATATAGATAAATCCTCCGGCGGCGATAGGTAGAATCCAGGCACTGAAAGCAGGGGCACTACTCCCCAGAATTAAGCTCAAAACAACTCCGGCAACAGCGAGTACAGCTGATAGAAAATTTAACCAAAGCGCACGAGTCCGGCTGTATCCTGCATGAATTAGAACTGCAAAATCCCCTATTTCTTGTGGTATTTCGTGGAGGATGACTGCGATTGTGGTAGCGATACCTATCGGGATACTTACTAAAAAACTTGCACCGATAATAAGTCCATCCAAAAAATTATGTACGCCGTCAGAAAATAATATGAGTTTACCTACCGGGTGCACATGTTCGTCATTCTGGTCTTCGCCGTGATGATGCCAATGTAGAAACTTTTCTAAGATAAAAAATATAAAAACACCGGCGACGATGAGTAAACTGATTATGATGGTATTTATACCACTCTCAAATGCTTCCGGTATTAAATGAATAAAAGCGTCTCCTAGTAGAGCACCAACAGCGAGTGAAATAAAAATAAAAATATATTTCTTTAATATCTCTTCTCTAAGAGATAGAGTAAAAACTCCCACCAATGAGACCAAACTTACCAAGAGCACAGAACCGAATGCATATATATATTGGGTAATCATAATATTATTCGCTCGCCCGTTTACTCAGGCAAACACTTTACACAAACTCCGAAAAGTTCCAGAGAATGTTCTTTTATATTTTTAAATTTGGACGACTTGCCGACAATCCGTCCCCACGCTTTCTCAATCACTTTTTCAATTTCATTATTGTCAAAATCCTCCACGGTTTCACAGCTCGTGCAGACTATGTGATGATGATGTTTTCTTATTAACTCAAAATAAACAGAATCTTTTCGCAAGTCTACTCGTTGCAGGATGCCTTTTTCAGCAAAGGAAAATAAGGTACGATAAACTGTAACTTCATTTATCCTTTTACCCTTTACTTTACTTAGTTTTCTGCATACGCCTCCTGCGTTTAGTGGGAGATTGGTTTTGGAAAATATCTCTAATATGGCTAATCTTGCCGGCGTAATTTTACACCCCTTTTCTTTTAAAAGATGTTCCATGCTGAAAGCTTACACTAGATGCAAATCACTTGCAAGTGGATAAAATGACATAAAAAAATCATCAGTAGGTCTATTTCTATCCACTTATTAATTGTATTACGCACACTCAGTAGTCATTTTTTTGATATAATAATTATAAATCTAATTAAAATGATACTAAAAATCGTCACCTTTATCCTGATAGTGATAGTTTTTCATCACTACATCTCACTGTTTTTTCATAGTTTTTTCCTTCACCGCTATGGAACACATAAGCAATTTATAATGAGCCGAAAATGGGAGAAAAGATTCTTTATTCTTACCTACCTTACTCAAGGATCTTCTTTTCTAAATCCGCGAACTTATGCGATCATGCACAGTGAACACCACAAGCATAGCGACACAAAGGATGATCCTCACTCACCCTTGAACTTTTCAGTTTGGAGATGGGGGTTGGATTTTCCAATAGCAGTTATGAAGATGATGAAAAGAACTAAAGAAATATTTTACGGTATTTATCATGGCAAGAGTGTTTTGATTTCACTTTATAAGGACAAGAGATTCCCCACCTGGCCGGAATTTGAGAAATTCGCGAGCGGTAAGTTGTCGGCAGTACTCTTCACCCTAGTCTATATCGCTATATACTATTTTTTTGCACCGGTTTGGTGGTTATGGTTTCTGTTGCCATACACTATTCTCTCTGGTCCTTTTCAAGGGGCAGTAGTAAACTGGGTGGGCCATATGTGGGGTCTTCGTCCTTTCAAGGATACGAACGATAACAGTAGGAATTTTCCGTTACTAGACTTCATAATGCTCGGTGAGACAAACCAAAACAATCACCATAACAATCAATTCAATCCCAATTTCGCGAGAAAGTGGTATGAATTTGATGGAGCGTATAGAGTTATCCAACTTTTCCTCAAATGGGGAATTATTCGCATAAATCCAAATCACATTGCCCTTTAGGGTAATGTGATTTTTTTTGTGTCTCTATTGTACCAAGCTCGCACTTATTTCCAAAATCGGTAATGTACTAGCGTTCCCCGCGCGCTGAAGCGCCTCTGTGCGAAGCACAGAGCTTCTGCTGAAGCAGAAGTGCGGGAGAACGCTCCGCACACCACCGCAAATTGTTCTGGGGGCTAATGTGGTGGTGTGCGGGGAATGCAAATGCGGAACGCGAGCGAAGAATTTTG
>Ga0163144_10001256_pt1 | contig 59859 bp, 56 predicted proteins | sample OliLak19BULKMAT1_FD_123175 | JGI IMG/M metagenome (GOLD analysis project Ga0163144, IMG submission 123175) | Freshwater microbial mat bacterial communities from Lake Vanda, McMurdo Dry Valleys, Antarctica - Oligotrophic Lake LV.19.BULKMAT1 | ecosystem: Environmental > Aquatic > Freshwater >...
ACGTGCCAACCGCCGGAGGCGGCGATGATTAGAGTGTTGATTGCTGATGACCACGCGGTGGTGCGGCAGGGGCTGCGCCAGATTCTGACCGAGACCAGCGACATGAGCGTGGCCGGCGAGGCCGCCAACGGCCTGGAGGCGCTGGAGCGCGCGCGGGCCGCCGACTACGACGTGCTGGTGCTCGATATCACCATGCCCGGCCGCAGCGGCTTCGACATCCTCAAAGAATTGCGGGCCGAGCAGCCCAAGCTGCCGGTGCTGATCCTGAGCATGCACGCCGAGGAGCAGATTGCGGTGCGGCTGCTCAAGGCCGGGGCCGCCGGTTACCTCAACAAGGAAAGCGCGCCCGACGAGCTGGTGAAGGCCATCCGCAAGGTAGTCAGCGGCGGGCGCTACGTCAGCCCGGCGCTGGCCGAGAAGCTGGCCTTCGAGATCGACTCCGACTCTGACCGGCTGCTGCACGACAGCCTGTCCGACCGCGAATTCCAGGTCCTGCGCCTGCTGGCCTCGGGCCAAACGGTCAAAGAAATCGCCGCCGAACTGCTCTTGAGCGTCAAGACCATCAGCACCTATCGCGCCCGCATCCTCGCCAAGCTGAACTTTAGTACCAACGCCGAGCTGATCCACTACGCGATCCAGAACCAATTGATCGAGTAGGCGGTTGTAGGACAACCGCCGACACCCGCCTACGCGCTGGTCTGACGCTCGAATCAGCCCGCTGCCGATTGTCCGGCCCGCCGGGGGAGGCTATGGTAGAACAGGGATTGGGGCCGTCCTTGAACTGTATTGGTGGATTGCTCGCCCTGGGAGGTACCGTGGATGAAGACAAGCGGATACGCGTGCTGATAGCGGACGACTCCGCTCCAGTGCGTAAGCGGTTGGCGGCTTTGTTGGAAGACACCGGCCAGGTGCAGGTCGTCGGCGAAGCGACCGATGCCCTGGAAACAGTGGTGGAAATCCAGGCGCTGCAGCCGGATGTGGTGATCTTAGACATCCAAATGCCCGCCGGCAGCGGCCTCAGCGTGCTGCGCTGGGCGCAGGGGGAGCCGGTCAAGCCCAAGTTCATCATGCTGACCAACTATCCCTACGCCCAATATCGCAAGACCTGCCTGGAGGCCGGGGCCAGTTACTTCTTTGACAAGTCGTCGGAGTTCGAGAAAATCCCCCCGGCTCTGGAGCAGTTAGCGAGCGGCGTGCCGGGCTGAGCGGACCGCCGCCTATGGCAGGAGGTAGACATGGCTTTAAATGACGATATTTTCGAAGGAATGTGGAAGCAGGCCAAGGGCCAGGTACGCGACTGGTGGGGCCAGTTGACCGACGACGACCTGGAGCGCATCGGCGGCAAGAAAGACAAGCTGCTGGGGGCGCTGCAAGAGCGCTATGGCTGGACCCGCGCCAGGGCCGAAGACGAGGTCGGCAAGCGCCTCAAGGACTTTGAGACCAAGCGGCACGCCGACGAAGCGGCCTCAGACAGCAAGTAGCTGCCCAGGCCGCCGCCGCCCGCTCGCGCCAACGCCGGGCAGGCGGCGCGGCCGGTTTGACCCCGCGCGCTTCCCGACCCGGAAGCGCGCGGGGTTTTTCTAACAACCGGCCGCGCCGTGGTTAGGCGCGTGCGCTCTGTCCATAGGAGTATGCCGACATGATTCCGATTGGGGATGAGCCGCGCAACGGCCGCGGCCTGGCGTATATCACCATTGGCTTCATCGTCTTGAACGTGGTCGTGTTCCTGTACGAGCTGACCCTGGGCGCCGGCCTCGACCCTTTCTTCCAAACCTACGGCGCGGTGCCGCGTGAGATCCTCACCGGCCAAGACATCGCGCCGCCCGGCCCTTACCCGGTCTATTGGCAGTTGTTGTCGTCCATGTTTATTCATGGCGGCTGGCTGCACATCATCGGCAACCTGGCCTACCTGCGCGTCTTTGGCGACGACATTGAAGACGCCCTCGGGCATGGCCTGTACCTGGTCTTCTACCTGGGGGCGGGCGTGGCCGCCTCCCTGACGCAAATTTTGTTGAGCGGCGCGGCCAGCACGATCCCCAGCGTGGGGGCCAGCGGCGCGATTGCCGGCGTGCTGGGCGCGTATATCGTGCTGTATCCCGCGCGCCGCATCCATGTGCTGGTGCCCAACTTGTATTTCGCCACCGCGCAGGTCAGCGCCGTGATTATGCTGGGCATCTGGTTTGCGCTTCAGTTTTTTAGCGGCCTCACCGCGCTCTCGGGCGACACGGCCGAGACCGGCGGCGTGGCGGTCTGGGCGCACATCGGCGGCTTCGTGGCCGGGGTGCTGGTGGGCCTGGTGCTGCGCGGCGTGGCCGGACTGCGGCGGGGGCCGGCCAATTCCTAAGCGGTCTGGGTGCGCCGGCCGGGGCCGCTATCAGTCTTTGTCCTACACAACAATCAGCGTCCGGCTGATAGTGCCGCCGCCCAAGAAACAGTAAATTAGGTCAATCGCGGCAGGATTCAACTTGACAGTGGACCAGCCAACTGGTTCAGAGCCTTCAGCAACGCATGACTATCCTTGTGGCTTGGTTTGTTTCTATCGGCATCATTGGCGGGCTGGCAAGCGCCGTTCTGCGCCCCAGCGCCCAGCCTGGTACGCGGCTGATCTTTGGCGGCGACGTGAACGGAGTTCGACTGGCCGGCCGGGTGCAAACCCCACTGCTAGGCCTCAGCAGGCGCGCGCCAGGGCAGTTCTACGCCCTGGGCGGCGGGGGCCTGTTGCGGCTGGGCGTTCTGCGACCTTAGCGGCGGCTGTACGCATCAGCCCCCGCGGGACGCGGCGCTAATGGCCTAGCCCTCCCAGCTCGACTGTCCCCAGCCAGTCGGGTGTCCTCTTCCTCCCCTCAAGGTTCGAGTGCCAGTGGCGCGTAGTCCCCAAGACACGCGGCACCTGGCACTCGAACTTTAACGGGGTGGGTGCTGGACGGGCGGCCGGGGCGTGTAGGACCTGTCTGACACCGTTCTCATCGCCGTCCTACAGGGGAATCATGCAAGCGCCGATAGCGACGGCGGCCCGCGGGCCGTACACTTCTAAGTGTCTGACCACTCTCAGGAGATTGCCAATGATCCGCGTCCTAATTGTCGAGGAAGTGCGTGCGATCGGCGAGACCATCGCCGCCGTGCTGCGGGGTGAAAGCGATATGGAAGTCAGCGGCTGTGCCACGAGCCTGGCCGCGACCCTGCCCTACCTGCGCGGGTGCGATGTGGCCCTGGTGAACGCCTCCGCCGACGCGCAAGCTGCGGCCGGGGTCGTGCGCGCCATCCGCAAGGTCGGGCCGCGCGTCAAGGTGGTGGTCATGGGGCTGGCCCGCAGCCAGCACGCCATTCTGCAATGCGTGGAGGCGGGCGTCGCCGGTTACGTCCTGCGTGACAACTCGCTAGCCGACCTGATCCAGAATATCCGCGCGGCCTCCAACAACGAAGCCCTGGTGTCGCCGCCCATCGCCGCCGCGCTGATGTCGTATGTGGCCGAATTGGTGGGCTTCGACCCGGCCGACGACGCCGCTGAGATGGCCGCGCAGCCGCTCACCCGCCGCGAGCGCGAGGTGCTGACGCTGGTGCAGCAGGGCCTGACCAACCAGGAGATCGCCGGCACGCTGGTGATCGAGCTGGGCACGGTCAAGAACCACGTCCACAACATTCTGCGGAAGCTGAACGTCAGCAGCCGGCGCGACGCGGTGCATGTGTCGCGGCTGGCCGGGTTGTGGGGCAGCCCCGAGGCGCGGCCGAAGGCAATCATGCCGCGCCCGGCCGAGCGGGCCTTGTACTCGTCAGCCATTGGCGCGACCACCTGAGGCCGCGCCGTTGCCCGGGACCGGCCGCCGTCGCAGTCCCATCCACGCTGGAGCACGCGGCCGTGCCCCAGCGTTTTCATTTCAGTGGTCGTAGTCGCAAGTTGGGCAGGAGCACGCATGAACCTGAAAGTACGTCAGGCTATCGCCGGTAAGGTTGTGGTGGTCACCGGGGCTTCGTCCGGCATTGGAGAGGCGGCGGCGCGGGCCTTTGCCCAGGCGGGGGCGCGGGTGGTGCTGGCCGCCCGCCGCGCCGAGCGGCTGGACCGGCTGGTGGCCGAAATTGAGGCCGCCGGCGGCGAGGCCCTGGCCGTGCCCACCGACCTGCTTGAGCGCGATCAGATCACGCGGCTGGTCGCCGCGACCGTCGCGCGCTTTGGCCACATTGATGTGCTGGCGAACATCGCCGGCTGGGGCCGCTATGACTGGCTGGAGGAAATGTCGGCCGACGACCTGCGCCGCCAGTTCGACGTGAACGTGATCGGCACGGCCGAACTTACCCGCCAGGTGGTGCCGCTGATGCAGCGCCGGCGCACCGGCCACATTCTCAACATGGTGTCTTACGCCAGCCGCATCGCCGTGCCGCCTATGACGATTTACGCCAGCACCAAGTACGCGCTGGAGGGCTTCAGCGACGGGCTGCGCCGCGAATTGGCGCCGTGGGGCATTCACGTCAGCCGCATCCACCCCTCGGGCGTGGCCGATACAGAATTCAATCAGCAGGCCGGCGCGAATGGCGGCCTGCACTATGACTCGACGCCGATTGGGCGCGTCACGAAGGCGCACGTCGCCGATACCCTGGTGCGCCTGGTTGAGCACCCACGTCGCTCCGTGTTTTTGGGGCGCGCCTATGAGGTTGCGGTCTTTTTCAACCGCTATTTCCCTGGCGTGGTGGATTTCATTATGTGGGTGTGGGTGCGCCAGAAACGCGCGGCCGAACTGAGCGCGCCGGCTCCTGAAGCACAACCGGCCGCCCAACGGCCGGCCCGGGGGGGCGGGGCGCTGCTGCCGGCGCTGTCCGGCCTCGCCACGGCCGCCGTGGTCATGGGGGCCATCCACTTTTTTCTGGCCGGCCGCCGGCGGTCGTAGGCCGGGGCTGGCGGTGGCGGCGGGGCTGGTCACCGTGCTGGTGTTCGTGGTGCTGGAGTATGTGGTCGAGCCGCGCCTATACAATCGGCGGCAGTGCAGCCCTTTGCTGGTGGCGCTAATGCTCATCATCATGGGCGAGGGGTATGGCGTGCTGGGGGTCCTGGCGGCGCCGCCCCTGGCCGCCGCTCTGCAAATCTTTCTGACGACACTGCTGGCGCCGGCCAGCACCGCCACCGATCAGCCGGCCAGGCCGAGCAGTTCGTGGCCCTGCAGGAACGCCTGACCCTGGTGCGGGCGGCGCTGACGACGGCCGGCCCGAACGCGTCGCCGCAGGTGCTGAGCCTGGTGGAGCGCCTGGAACGGCTATTGGCGCAAAGTGCGCTGGTATTGGCGCCCACGACGACCGACCGGACCTGGGTGGCACCCAAGGTGCGGACCCTGAGCGAGACCGGGGGTGGGGGGAAGTAGCCGGACCCAGGGGCTGAGTCAGTGGGGCCGGCTGACCGCAGGCCCCCGGCCCGCCGGCCCGAACGTCACCCCGGCCAAATTACCGCAAAGCAACGCAACGGCGACATCGGCGCGCAAGCCACCACTGGGAAAGACAGGGGGCCGGTTAGCTCAGCTAACCGGCCCCCTGTGCGGTGTGGGCTAGGATGGGTGGGATGGGGCGCAGGACTTCTAGCGGCGGGCCATGAGGCGTTGCGTGAGGGCCCAGGCGGTGATGAACAACCCGAGCCCAATGGCCGCCAGCCCCGCCAGCAGCCGCCAATCGGGCAGGGCGCCGCGCAGCATGACGGTCTGCAAGAGTTGGATGCCATAGGTGACCGGCAGCATCCACGAGACGATGCGCACCGCCGGCAGCAGCAGGTAGAGCGAGGTGAAGATGCCGCTGAAGAACACGCTGGCGAGCAACACCAGCATCGAAAGCTGCACCGCCTGGCTTTCGGACCGGGAGAGCAGCGAAATCACCAGGCCAATGCCGAGCGACGCAAACAGCAGCAGCCCCAACACCAACGCAAACGCCAGCCAGCTGCCGGCCATGGGCACGCCCAGCGCATAGCGCAGCAGCACGGTCAGCAGCGCGGCCAGCAGGCCGCCAAACAGCAGGTAGCTGAGGTATTTGCCGACTAAGACTTCACCAGCGGTGATGGGCGCCACTCGAAACAACTCGACCGTGCCCTGAGTGCGTTCGCGCACCATCGACAGCGCGCCAAAGGTAACGGCCACATGTTGCAGCAGCAGTGCCAGCACGCCGGGCGCAAAGAAGCCCGTGATGTTGGGGACGATATCGGCGACGCTGTGCGCCTCGCTGCGGAAGGGGCTGACGATGACGTCGGGCGCGATGCGCGTGAATTCGGTGAGCGCGGTTTGCAGCTCGCCGAGCTGCGTTTCGAGCGCAGCGGCCTGGGCGACTTCAGCGGTGTAGTCGCCGTCGACAGAGACGTGGTTGAGGGCATTGGTGCCCTGCCGGATGGCCGCCAATTGGGCCAGCAGGTCGGCACTGGAGTCGCCCTCGGCCGATTGCCCGAGCGTGGCCTCCACGCCCCGCAGCACTCCCACGCTGGCCCCAACGGCCAATTCGAGCGCGCTCACCTGCGTATCCAGCTCCGCCTGGCTCTGCTGCGCCCCGGCGGCGTCGCCCTTCTCTAGCGCGGTGCGGGTGGCGGTCGCGGCCAGGTGTGCCGCTGCCACCTCATCGTGCACGGTGGCGGCTTCGGTTTGCCCGCTCGTCACCATTTGCGCTACCAGGCGCCGGTTGACCTCGCTCACGTAAATTTGCCCGAAGTAGTTCACGTAGCTGGCTTGCAGCGGGTCGATTTCGTTATGGTAGAGCGTAAAGACGGCCTGTTGGCTTTGGCGGATTGTGGCCTCGGCATCGCTCGGCACGACAATCACGAGGTCCACCTGGCCCTGCCGCAGTTGGGCCTTGGCCGCCGCCTCGTCGTTGGTAATGCCTTCATATATCAGGCTATCGCCGAGCGTGGTGGCGTAGGCTTCAATCTGCTGGCGGAGTGTGTCGGACACGGGCGCGACAAACAGCGTGCGAAAGGGCCGCGGCCGATTGGTGAAGCCCACGCCGAACAGTAGCAGGATCAGGAACGGCCCCAACGCCAGCGTGAGGATCAGGCCGGGCTGGCGCAGGATTTCGTAAATCTCTTTGGACAAAAAGGCCGAGGCGCGCACCGGCGCGGCCAGTAGGTTACGCATGGGGCGTCTCCTGGCGCACCAGTTCGACGAACACATCGTCGAGCGGTGGCTCAAACTTCTCAATGGATTGCACGTCGAGGTTTTGGGCCGCGGCCCACACCATGAGCTCGGGCATGGCGGTGCTGGCCGCTTGCACGGTGAGGCGCGTGGTGGTCTCGCCCACCAAGGTGACTGGCCCGGTGACAAACGGCAGCTGGCGCAGTTGTTGGACGGTGCGATAGTCGGCGGGGGTGTTGGTGCGTAGCTCGACCACCTCGCCGCCAAACGCCCGCTGCCGTAGGCCGTCGGGCGTCTCCACCATCAGCAGGCGGCTGTTGGCCATCACGCCGATCAGGTCGCAGTAGGCTGCCTCCCCCACATATTGCGTGGTGATGAACAACGTCCGGCCGCGCTGCTTGAGCGCCTGAAAGTGATCCCACAACTTGCGGCGCAGCACCGGGTCGATGCCGCCCGTGGGTTCGTCGAGGAAGAGCACTTGCGGGTCATGGACCAACGCCGCAGCCAAGGCCAGCCGGCGCTGCATGCCGCCCGAAAGCGCCCGGCCGAGCTTGTGGCGGTGCTCATACAACTCCACAAAGGTGAGCAGTTCTTTGAAGCGCCGGCCGCGCCGCAGCCCCATGCCATACAGCGAGGCGCTGAAGTTGAGGTTTTCCCAGACGGTCAGATTGGGATACAGCACAAAGTGCTGCGGCATGTAGCCCAGCGCCTTGCGCGTGGCGGCCGAGAACGCCGCTGGGCTTTGCCCAAGCACAGTGACGCTGCCACTGGTGGGCTTGTAGATGCCGGTCATGAGCCGCACGGTGGTGGTTTTGCCACAGCCGCTCGGACCGATAAAGCCAAAGATCACGCCGGGCGGCACGCTGAAAGTTAGATCGCTCACGGCGGCTTCGCTGCCGAACTTCTTGGTCAGGTTCTGCGCCACGACCACGCTGGGGCCGGCGGCCGCCCCCACTACCGGCGGAGCAGGCAGCCTGGTGCGGGCCGGCGGGGGCAGGGTGTCATCGGCGGCGCGCACCGGCCAGCTGGCCTGGGTTGGCTCCAGCGCTTGGTCGGGCGCAGGCGAAACGGGAGTTTCCATGGTCAATGACTCGATTCTGAGCCGGCGGCCGGCTGGGCCTCCGGCGCGCCCTTGATGCGCGTGGAGGTGGATTCGATAAAGACCTTGAAGCGCTCGAGGTCGTCTTTGAGACGGCCCTCGGGGTTGGCCAGCAGGGCGGCCACTGCCTCGCCCACTGCGCCGGCCGGCGGGTCGTAGTTGAGCGTCACCGTGATCTCGGTCTCGTTGCTGCCGATTGGCTTGAACACCACCTGGCCGCTGGTCTTGAGCGGGCCGTTGTCCTTGCTGTTCCAGGCGATGCGCTCATTCTCATCCAGGCGGGTGGTCTCGGCGTCCCAAGACACATCGACGCCCAGCGGCCCTTGCATGACCCAGTGGCTGGTGCGCTCGCCGGTCTTGTGCACCGACTTGATGTGCTCCATGAAGCGCGGGAAGTTCTCGAAGTTGGCCCACCACCGGTACAAATCGGCCACGTTGTCGAGTACGGTAATGCTGGCGGTCACTTGGTTAGACATGGCAATGATCTCCTAAGGCGAGCGCGTTCGCTTGCGGCGGGCTTCGGCGCGTTTGCCGGCGCTTTGACGAATGGGGGTGCGGGCGTTGGCCGTCGCTTCGATGCGGGGCAAGCCCTGCTGTTCGCGCGAGGCCTCCGTCACGGGCACGGCGAAAGCTTCCAGCGCCGGTTTGGGCGCAAAGTGGCGCACGTACACCCGTGTGAACTCGGCCCCAAAGAATAGGATTTGGGCCGAGTAGTAGATCCACACCAGGATGATGAGCACCGACCCGGCCGCGCCGTAGGCCGTGCTGAAGCGCCCCTGGCCCAGGTAGAAGCCGATGGCAAACTTGCCGACGATAAACAGCACCGCCGTCAGGGCCGCGCCCGGCAGCACATCGCGCCAGCGCAGGTGTACACCGGGCAGCACTTTGAACATCACTGCGAACAGCATCCAACTGACCAGCAGCGGCAGCAGGAAATTGATGCTGCTGACGACCAGGTTGGATGGCGGCCAACGCTCCACCAGGTAGCCGCCCACCGCCGCCAGCAGGGCGTTAAGCGCCAGCGACACCAGCAGCAAAAAGCCCACCACCAGCACCATCGCGAAGGCGAGCACGCGCGTCTGCACCAGCCGCCGCGCGGCCCGGCCGGGTTTGGGCGTCACTTCCCAAATGGTGTCAAAGGCGTCCTGCAATTGGGCAAACGCTCCCAGCGCGCCGGCCGCCAGCGTCACCACCCCGATCAGGCTGGTAGCCAGGCCGGCGTTGGCGGGCAGCTTGGCGCTGTCAATCATGCGGTTGACAGCCACCGCGCCCTCCAGGCCCACCAGTTCCGCCACCTGCGCCACGATCTGTTCCTGGGCGTTGTTCTGCCCGAAGACCGCGCCCACGATCACGATGGCGACGATCAGCAGCGGGGCCAGCGAGAAGACCGTGTAGTAGGCCAGGGCCGCCCCCAGGCGCGGGGCTTTGTCTTCGCTCCACTCGGCGACCGTTTCGCGCAGCAGCCGCCAGAAGGTGTGGAGGTAAGCCACCGGGCTAAGCCTTGGTCGACGTCTTGCGAGCAGCAGTTCCGCGAGCAGTGGTATCGCGCGCGGCGGGGGCCTTCACCTTGGCGGGTTCCGGCTCGGCGACCTGCGCCTTGCGCACCTCTATCTGTCCGCTGCGAATGCGGGTCTCAAAGCACGCCTGGGCGTAGGTCGAGGGGCCGTCCAGCGGCTGCCCATCGCTCAGCCGGAAGCGCGATTGGTGCCACGGGCAGACCACGCTGTCCTCCACCAGCCAACCCTCGGAGAGCGGCCCGCCCAGGTGCGTACACATTTCGGCCATAGCGAACACCCGGTCGCCGCGCCGCACCAGCAGCACCGGCAGGCCGTCGACATCCACCTTTTTCAGTTGGCCCTCGCGCAGCGCCTCGACGGCCAGCACCGGCGTAAACTTCTCCGGCGCCTCGGCCTCGGCCACGCGCTTGACGCCGACCTGGTGGTCATACACCATCTGTCCGCCCAGGTAGGCGCTCCCCAGCATCAGGCCGTAGCCGGCCAGGCCGAGCTGCACGCCGGCCGCGCGCTTTCCTCGCCGCCGCGCAACCCACGAAGCCGCGTATAGACCGATGGACGCCAGGTTCAGCACGCCATGCACCAGCCCCAGCCGGCGAGGCGCGCCCTTTTCCATGTGCTGGTAATCGGTCAGCCCGGCCGCCGCCGCGCCCACCGCCCCAGCCAGGCCGAGGGCCACGGCCGCGTCGGCCCCCAGGCCGTAGCCGGGCCGGCCGGTGGCGCCTTCCAGCCCGTCGAGCACGGCCGCCGCCGTCAGCGCGCCGAGCGGCACATCGGTGAGCACCGGGTGTAGCGGGTGGCCCAGCCACACGCCGTTGAGAAAGTTCTTGGCCGTCTGCCCCACCGGCCCGGCCAGTTGAAACGCGCGCTGGATCGCCAGCTTGACGATGTCGCCGGTCAGGTCCAGCCAGCTTTGGTCTTCGATCATCCGGCCAATGGCGCGGGGCACGTTGGTGGTCATGGCAGTTCCTCTCTTTTGTCGGGCGTTGACGATCTCGCGGCCGTCGGGTGCTGTCCGCCCCTGTTCCCGCCCGCCCCGGTTGCTTTACTGCGCGCCCGCCCGGCTGGTCTATGACCGAGTCACACCGCCGGGTATAATTTTGGGGCATAAACAAAACCGCCCCGGCAGGCCGAAGCCCGCCGGGGCGGCACCTTTGTTAGTGGCGCTTGACCGCGTCGCGTCCGGCTTGCACGACGGACTGGACCTTCTGCTTCTGCTCTTCGAGCAGCACTTGGCCGCGCTGCTGCGCGTCTTCCATGCGGTTGCGCACTTCGTGGCTCACCTGCTTGGCGCGCTCGCGGGCCAGCTCAACCGTCTCGTCGTAGGTCTCCTCGGCGGTTTCGCGCAGCTCTTCGGCCTTGCGGCGGATTTGCTTGCGGGTCTTGGCGCCCGACTGCGGGGCGAGCAGCAGCATGGCCGTCGCCCCGGCCAGCGCGCCGACCAGCGCCCCGGCCAGAAAGCCGGCCAGGCGGTTGGCGACATCGTTCACATCGGAATAATCGTTTTCAGACATTGGTTTCTCCTTATGCGTGCGCGGATACCTTGGTCAACGAACTAGGCCGCGCGCCTAGCGCTGCGTGGTGGGCGGGGGCGGGGGCGGGGTGGTGACGACCGTCTCTTGCACCACCACGGTCTCGCGCGGGCGGTAGAGCAGCAGCCAGATCACATAGGCAATGGCCCAGGCGGCGATGGCGTACACGATCATCGCGATCACCGACGGAATCTCGAGCACCAGGCCGTTGGCGGCGGGCGTGCCCGTCAGCCCGAAGAACGGCCACAGGAACAGGGCCGACAGGCTGTAGACCAGGGCGGCAAAGGCATTGTTCTCGTTGGCCCCGATCAGCTTGAGGAAGACGCGCAGGGCGATCAGCGCCTCCAGCAGGCCGAACAGCAGCCAGACCAGTTGCGTGAGCTTGAAGGTAAAAACGCGTTGTTCAGTGGGCGTGATGCTCATGTGGCTCTCCATTTCGCTTGATAACGACCAACGACTCGAGTAGTTTTCGCACCGGCCGCAGCGGTCGGGCCGGCAGCCCGGCCGCCCGGGTGGCGTTGGGCTGCCGGGTAAACCCGAGCGATATGGGCCGCCGTAATGCCGGGCGCGGGTGAGCGACGTGCCGCCGGGGGGCGGGCGGGGCCGCCTGGGCGGCGCGCAGGTGGCGGACAGCTTCTCGCACCATGGCCTTGAATGCCGTTAACATGCTCGCACGCCTCCGTGGCTCTGCCGCCCTGGCCGCTGGCGACGCGGCTCACTCCACATTCATCCTAACGGCGTCACCCCGGCCGCGCCATAGATCGCGGTACAGGTGGGAGGTATAGATGGGGGTACAAAGAGGGGAAAGTGCAGAGAAAAAGAACGAGAAAGAGAAAAAGGTAGGGCGGAGGGCCGGGTGAGGGTGACTGCCCTCCGAAGCGTGCCGACTGCTCTCTCCGACCTCTGACCTCCGACCTCCGACCTCCAACTTCCGCCCGCCGTCCTCCTCGGCTATACTGCGCCCAACTTATGTCCCTACAAAACGAATCGCTGCTCTACCACCGCTACCGCATCCTGGCCGAGTTGGGCCGGGGGGGCATGGGGGCGGTCTATCGCGCGCACGATGAGAACCTGGGCGTGGAAGTCGCCATCAAGGAAAATCTCTTCGTGTCGTCGGAGTTTGCGCTGCAATTCCGGCAGGAGGCCACGCTGCTGGCCTCGCTGCGCCACCCCAGCCTGCCGCGCGTGACCGACCACTTTGTCATCCCCGACCAGGGCCAATACCTGGTGATGGACTTTGTGGCCGGAGAGGACGCCCGCCAGCGCCTGCTGCGCCACAACGGCCCGCTGCCCGAAGCCGACGTGCTGCGCTGGGCGCGGGACATCCTCGACGCCCTCATCTATTTGCACGGCCGGCAGCAAGCCGTCATCCACCGCGACATCAAGCCCGGCAACGTCAAGATCACGCCCGAGGGCCGGGCCGTGCTGGTGGATTTTGGCCTGGCCAAGGTACACGATGACACCCAGGCCACCGCCGCCGGGGCCAAGGCGCTCAGCCCCGGCTATTCGCCGCCCGAGCAATACGGCGCCGGCCGCACCGACCCGCGCTCTGACCTGTACGCCGTGGGCGCCACGCTCTATGCCTTGTTGGCCGCCCAGCCGCCGCCCGACAGCCTGGAACGCGCCCTGGGCCAAAAGCCTCTGATCCCCTTATATGACCTGAACCCCGGCGTGTCGGTTGAAACCGCCGCTGCCATTGAGAAGGCGCTGACCCTTAAGCCGGATGGCCGCTTTCAGACCGCCGCCGCCTTTCTGGGCTTCCTGGTCAACGACGACCGCACCGCCCCGTGGCCCAGCGCGCAAGCCCCGGCCGCGCCACCGCCGACCGCGCCCAATGCCCTGCCGCCAGCCGCGCTCTCGCAGCCCGCGCGGCCGGTCAGCACGCCCCTTCCGGTGGCCGCGCCGTCTGCGCCGATCAGCACGCCGCCTGAAACGCCGGTCAGCCTACCCGCAGCCGCGCCTTCGCGCCGAGGCCCGCCGTGGGGGTTGATCGCGGGCCTCGGGCTAGTCGGCGTGCTGGCGCTCGCGGCGGCTGGGTTGTGGGCGGCGGGGGTTTTCAACCGTCCAGCGGCCACTCCAACAGCGGTTCCCGCGACCCTAACCCTCACCGGCGTGCCGGCCGCCGACACGGCCACCGCCGCCCCGGCCCCGACGGAAACTGACACCGCCGCCGCGACCGAGGCGCCGGTGCTGGTCCCGACTGTCACTGGGCCGCCCGCTGCCTCAGACACGCCGGCCCCGAGCGACACGCCGCAGCCCAGCGAAACGTTCACGCCTGCGCCTACGGTGGTCGGCGGCGGCACGGCGGGCCTGAGCCTCGCCTTCGTCAGTGAGCGCAGCGGCCGGCCGCAGATTTATTTGATGGACGCCGAGGGCGGCAACATCACCCCAGTCACCAACGTGGCCGAGGGCGCGTGCCAGCCGGCCTGGTCGCCCGACGGCCAGGCGCTGCTGTTCGTTACGCCCTGCACCGGCAAGAAGGAGCAGTACAGCGGCAGCGCTATCTACTACATCAAGCCCGATGGCACCGGCCTGCGCCCGTTCATTACGCTGCTGGGCGGCGAGTGGGACCCGGCCTGGTCGGTGACGGGCGTGGCCTTTACCTTTAACGACAACGGCCGGGCGCAGGTCTATCTGGCCGACGATCAGGGCGCGAACCCCCGCCGCCTGAGCGGTGAGCGCTCGGGCGACAGCCAGCCCACCTGGTCGGGCGACGGTGAGCGGCTGGCGTTCCGCAACAACAGCCGCAGCGGCCAGCCGACGATCTATTGGATGTTCAAGGACGGCACGTTCGCCGACGGTGGCACGAACCCCGAGGCCGTTACGCGCGACGTGGAGGCGGGCTATCCGGCCTGGTCGCCGGACGGCCAGTATGTGACGTATATGGTCGGCAGCGACATATGGCTGGCGGAGTGGGACCAGCGCGGTTTTGGCGCGCAGCAGTTGACTACCGCCGGCCCCAACGCCGACCCGGCCTGGTCGCCGGACTCGCAGTGGCTGGTGTTCGAGTCGTGGCGCGACGCGGCCCAGCACGACCTGTATCGCATGAGCTTTACTGGCGCGCAGGTGACGCGCCTGACCAACGACGCCGCGCTGGACTATCAGCCGGCGTGGCGGCCGTAGGGCTGGTCAGGGAAGGCTCAGGCAAGTGGGCGGAGGCAGCGTTATATTCCGGCGGTGGGATTCCTGCTAAAGGATGCTTCGCGATCACCCGCTTGGGGGCAGCGGCGCTACCGATGGCCTGAGGCGGGTTCGGAATGACAAATCGGTTGAGATGGTTAAGGCAGGTGGGTGATTGAGCGGGGTGCAAAGCAAAAGCATGGCTTGGCAGGAGACCGCATGACGGCTCAACTGATTGACGGCACGGCCATCGCGGCGGCGGTGCGGGCTGAGGTGGCCGCGGCGGTGGCGGCGCGGGCGGCGGCGGGCAAGTCGCAGCCGGGGCTGGCGACGGTGCTGGTGGGCGAGGACGCCGCCTCGCAGACCTATGTGCGCAGCAAGCGCAAGGCCTCGGCCGAGGCCGGGATTGCTTCCGTGGCCCACGAGCTGCCCGCCAGCGCCACGCAGCGCGAGGTGGAAGCACTGGTGGCCCAGCTCAACGCCGACCCGCGCGTGCACGGCATCTTGGTGCAGTTGCCGCTGCCGGGCGGGCTGGATGAGGAAAAGGTGCTGGCCGCCATCAGCTTGGAAAAGGACGTGGACGGCTTTCACCCGATCAACATCGGCCGGCTCGCCATGAAGGGCCGCCAGCCGCTGTTCGTGCCCTGCACCCCCGCCGGCTGCATGGTGCTGCTGGAGGCGGCCGGGGCCACGTTCAAGGGTGCGCACGCGGTGGTGCTCGGCCGCTCGAACATCGTGGGGCTGCCGGCCGCGCTGCTGTTGCTGCACCGCGACGCCACGCTCACGGTCTGCCACTCGCGCTCGCACGACCTGCCCGCCATCTGCCGCACCGCCGACATTCTCATCGCCGCCGTCGGCCGGCCCGAAATGGTCAAGGCCGATTGGGTCAAGCCGGGCGCGTTCGTGATTGACGTAGGCATTAACCGCGTCCCCGACGCCACGCGCAAATCCGGCTCGCGGCTGGTGGGGGACGTGGCCTTTGACGAAGTGAAAGAGGTGGCCGGCGCGCTCACGCCCGTCCCTGGCGGCGTCGGCCCGATGACGATTGCTATGTTATTACGCAACACGCTGCGCGCCGCCGAGATAGCGGATAGGTAGGCAGGCGGCAGGCTGCGCCGGGCAGTTGGCAGAGAGCCAGGGCCGCTGGACGACTCGGCGCGTTCCCGGTAAACTGGCGCGCACCAGTAACGGTCTCGGTTCGCCGCACACTATGTCAACCCTCCTGGTTCGCAACGCCGCCGTGCTCGTCACTATGGACGCCCAGCGTCGCGAAATTGCGGCGGGCGGCCTGTTCGCGCGCGACGGCCGGATTGAGCAGGTTGGCCCCAGCGCCGACCTGCCGGCCGCCGCCGACGAGGTGCTCGACCTGCGCGGCCACATCGTGCTGCCGGGGCTGGTCAACACCCACCACCACCTGTACCAGACCCTCACCCGCGCCGTGCCCGCCGCGCAGAACGTGGTGCTGTTCGACTGGCTTAAGACGCTCTATCCCATCTGGGCCAACCTCACGCCCGAGGCGATCTACATCTCGACGCTCACCGGGTTGGCCGAGTTGGCGCTGTCGGGCTGCACCACCGCCTCCGACCATCTCTACATCTATCCCAACGGCTGCCGGCTGGATGACGAAATTCAGGCGGCGACCGAGATCGGCGTGCGCTTCCACGCTTCGCGCGGCTCGATGAGCCTGGGCGAGTCGCAGGGCGGCCTCCCGCCTGACCGCGTGGTCGAGCGCGAAGACTTCATCCTGCGCGACACGCAGCGCCTGATCGAGCAGTATCACCAGCCGCAGCCGGGCGCGATGCTGCGGATCGTGGTCGCGCCGTGTTCGCCCTTCAGCGTGTCGGCCGACCTCATGCGCCAGAGCGCCGCCCTGGCCCGCGCGTACGGCGTGTACCTGCACACCCACCTGGCCGAAACGCTGGACGAGGAGCGCTTCTGCCTGGAACGGTTCGGCCACCGCCCGGTGGCCTACATGGAAACGCTCGATTGGGTCGGCCCGGATGTGTGGTTCGCGCACTCGGTGCATGTCAACGACGCCGAGATTGCGCGCTACGCCGAGACCGGCTGCGGCGTGGCGCACTGCCCGTCGTCCAACATGCGGCTGGCGTCGGGCATTGCCCCGCTGCCGAAGTACCGCGCGGCGGGCGTCAACGTCGGGCTGGGCGTGGACGGCTCGGCCAGCAACGACTCGTCGCACCTGCTGAACGAGGCGCGCCAGGCGCTGCTGCTGGCCCGCGTGCTGGGCGACCCGGCCGCGCTCACCGCCCGCCAGGCGCTGGAGCACGCCACGCTGGGCGGCGCGGCCGTGCTAGGCCGGGACGACATCGGCGCGCTGGCCCCCGGCATGTGCGCCGACTTCTTCGCCCTCAAGCTCGACCGGCTGGGCTACGCCGGCGGGCTGCACGACCCGGTGGCCGCCACGCTGTTCTGCGCGCCGCAGCAAGCCGACTATACGGTGATTAATGGCCGCGTGATCGTGCGCGCCGGCCAACTGACGACCATTGACCTGGGCCGGGTGGTCGAGCAGCACAACCGCCTGGCGCGCACCCTGGTGCAGGTCTGATCGCTATGTCATCATTCCGGCCGTGGCCCGAAGTCTCGCGTGCCCTGGTGGATGTAACGCAATTCAAACATGTGCCGGTGCTCGTGCCCGGTTTATAATCAGGCCGGCGCGGGCACGATAGCCCACCGGCCGGCCCACTCAAGGGAGAACACAAGCGTATGCAAACCAACCTGCGGGGTCGCGACCTGATCGGTGATCTCGACTTCAGCCGCGAAGAAGTGGAAACCGTGCTCGACGTGGCCTGGGACCTCAAGCGCAAGCGCGCGTTGGGCGAGTCGCACGCCTATCTGCGCGACAAGACCCTGGCGCTGCTGTTTTTCTTCACCAGCACGCGCACGCGCGGCTCGTTCGAGGCCGGCATGGCCCAGTTGGGCGGGCACGCCGCCTTCATTGACTCGCAGACCACGCAAATCTCGCACGGCGACACGGCTAAGGAGATCGGCCAGATTTTCGGCCGCTACTTCGACGGCATCGCCATCCGCCAGTGCGATTGGCAGTTTGGGAACAAGTATATCAACGAGGTCGCCCAGCACAGCCGCGTGCCGGTGCTGAATATGCAGTGCGACGTCTATCACCCGTTCCAGTGCCTGGCCGACCTGATGACGATTCAGGAGAAGCACGGCCGCAACCTGCGCCGCAAAAAAGTGGTGGTGTCGTGGGCCTACGCCGCCTCGTACAGCAAGCCGATCTCGGTGCCGCAGTCGCTGATCCTGCAACTGACGCGCTTCGGCTGTGACGTGGTGCTGGCGCACCCGCCGGAGTTCAAGCTGATGCCCGAGATCATGGATCAGGCGCGCGCCAACGCCGCCAAGTACCATGTGGGTTTCGACGTGACCGACAACATGGATGAGGCCTTCAAGGACGCGGACGTGGTCTACCCCAAGAGTTGGGGGCCGCTGGTGACCACCACCGCCCAGGAAGACGGCAAGGCCCTGATTGAGAAGTACCGCTCTTGGATCACCGATCAGCGCCGCATGGACCTGACCACGGACGATGCGCTGTACATGCACTGCCTGCCGGCCGACCGCAACCTGGAAGTGACCGACGAGGTGATTGACGGGCCGAAGTCGGTGGTGTACGACGAGGCTGAGAACCGGCTGCACGCCCAGAAGGCCGTGATGGCTTTGACGATGAACTAGGTTGGGGTGGGCTGCTGAGAAACTGGCGTGCTGGAAGGCCGAGGGTGAGATTTCCCCTAAAGGGTGCTTCGCGATCACCCGCCACAGGGCAGCGGGAGGGCCGGCGGCCTGAGGCGGGTTCGAAATGACAGGTAAGGCAGTGTTGTTGGTGGGGCCAGGAGGTTAGCCCATGACCAAGTTGGCCGTTGTCGCGGTGGGGGGCAACGCCCTCATCAAAGATGAGCAGCATCGCACGGTGCGCGACCAGTACGCCGCCGCCGCCGAGTCCATGCGCCACATCGCCGCCATGATCGCCGCCGGCTGGAACGTGGTGGTCACGCACGGCAACGGGCCGCAAGTGGGCTTCATCCTGCGCCGCTCCGAACTGTCGCGCCACGAACTGCATGAGGTGCCGCTTGACTCGTGCGGGGCCGACACGCAAGGGGCCATCGGCTACATGTTCCAGAAGGCGCTGCACAACGAGTTTCTGCGCCTCAAGCTCGACCGGCAGCCCGTGACCGTGGTCACCCAGGTGCTGGTAGACCAGAACGACCCGGCCTTCCAGAAGCCCAGCAAGCCCATCGGCTCGTTTATGTCCGAGGCCGACGCCCGCGCCAAGCAGCAGACCGAAGGTTGGAGCGTGGTTGAAGACGCCGGGCGCGGCTGGCGGCGGGTGGTGGCCTCGCCCAAGCCGCAGCGCATCATCGAGCGCGACGCGATTTTGGCCCTGATTAGCCAGGGTTTTGTCGTCATCGGCGTCGGCGGGGGCGGCATTCCAGTGGTCGCGGACGCGGCCGGCGCACTGCGCGGCGTGGAGGCCGTCATAGACAAAGACTATGCTTCGGCCCTCCTGGCTAACAGCCTTCCCGCCGATTTATTCGTCATATCTACCGCTGTGGAGCGGGTCGCTCTGAATTACAATAAGCCTGACCAGCGCTGGCTCGATCGTCTGACCCTGGCCGAGGCCAAGGCTTATTTGGCCGCCGGGCACTTCCACACAGGCAGCATGGCGCCCAAGATCGAGGCCGTCGTCTCGTATCTTGAGCGCGGCGGCCGGCAGGCGCTGATTACCAACCCGGAGAATATCGGCCGGGCCTTGGCGGGCGAGACCGGAACCTGGCTCGTACCCTAAGCCGCCGGCCGGCGAGCATCGAAAGGAGGTGTCGCGCACCCATTGCAGGTTTCGTCTGAACCGCAAGTTGATCCCGCCCGTGAATTAGTAGGAGGAGATTTAGAATGATTAAGCGTTTGATGCGCGGAGTGAGCCTGCTCACCGCCGCCGCCCTGTTCCTCGCGGCCTGTGCGCCGGCTGCGACCACCACGCCCACCGCGGCCCCTCTGGCCACCGCCGTGCCGGCCACCGCTGTGCCGGCCACCGCCGTACCAGCCACCGAGGTAGTTGAGCCGACGGCCGCCTCGCCCGAAATTCAAATCCCGGATGTGGAAGAAGGCAAGTTCAACGTCGCGATGGTTCTGATTGGGCCGCATGACGACGGCGGCTGGAGCCAGGCCCACTACGAGGGCCTGCTATACATCGCCGAGAACATGCCCGATGCGCATGTGGCCTACATCGAGTTCGTGCCCGACACGGCCGACTCTGAGCAGGTCTTCCGCAGCCTGGCCCGCAAGGGCTTCGACCTGATCTTCGGCACCTCCTTTGGCTACATGGACCCGATGGCGACCGTGGCCGAAGAGTTTCCCGATCAGATGTTCATTCACATCAGCGGCTACAAGAGCAACACCACCAACTTCGGCAACCTGTTCGGCGCGATGGAAGTCATGAAGTACATCGCCGGCATGGTCGCCGGCTCGCGCGCCAAGCTAGACGGCAACCCGCACATCGGCTACATGGCGACCTTCCCCATCCCCGAAGAACTGCGGCTGGGCAACGCCATCATGCTCGGCGCCAAGAAGACCTGCCCCGAGTGCATCATGGACGTGGTCTGGATCAACACCTGGCACGATCCGGTCAAGGAACGCGACGGCGCGACCTCGCTGTTCGATCAGTCGGGCGTGCAGGTGGTCTTCACCGGGGCCGACACCCCGGCCGCCGGCGACGTGGCCACCGAAAAAGGCAAGTACGGCGTGAACTACGACTGGTTCGGCAACTGCACCTCGGCCGGCTGCCTGACCAGCCCGTACTGGAACTGGGGCCCGGTCTACCTCGAGATCGCCCAGGGCACCCAGGCCGGCACGTACCAGGCCGGCTGGCATTACTTCGACGCCGACAGCGGCGGCATGGGCCTGTATGGCTTCATGGAAGGCCAGACCCTGCAGCCCGGCGTGGCTGATCTGCCCGCCGAAGACCTGCAACTGATCCGCGATACGCTGGCGGCGGCGCTGGCGGGCGACTTTACCCGCTTCGACGTCTTCAGCGGCCCGATCGTGGACAATACCGGCAAGACCATCGTGCCGGAAGGTGAGCGCTTCGAGCAGGCCGACATCGATCAGTTCCCGCCCGGCGCGCCCGGGCTGGAATGCACCTACTGCATGTACTGGTGGGCCGACGGCATTACCGCCGTTCTGCCTGAGTTGAGCAACTAGCCCACTCGCACCATCTCCCCCGCCCCACGCGCCGGCCGAGACCGGCGCGTGGCGGCGGGGCCAGGCCCGGAGGCCCATGAGCGAAGTCCCCCTCGCCGTTGCCATGCGCGGCATCGTCAAGCGCTTCCCTGGGGTGCTGGCGAACGACCACGTTGATTTTGAGCTGCGCGCCGGCGAAGTGCATGCGCTGCTCGGCGAAAACGGCGCCGGCAAGAGCACGCTGATGAGTGTGCTGTCGGGCCTGTATAAGCCGGAGGCCGGCGCCATTGTGGTGCGCGGCCGGCCGGTCAACTTCAACTCCCCACGCGACGCCATTGCGGCCGGGCTGGGCATGATCCACCAGCACTTTATGCTGGTCGAGTCGCAGTCGGTCACCGAAAATATCCTGTTGGGTTTAGATCAGCCGCGCTTTGTCATGCGCCTGGCGGAATACGACCGGCGCATCGCCGAGTTGGGCGACCGCTTTGGCTTGAGCGTCTCGCCCACTTCCAAAATCTGGCAGTTGTCCGTCGGCGAGCAGCAGCGCGTCGAGATTCTCAAGATGCTCTATCGCGGCGTGCAGGTGCTCATCATGGATGAGCCCACCGCCGTGCTGGCCCCGCAGGAAATTGACGGCCTGTTTACCACGCTGCGGGCGATGGTGGCCGAAGGCAAGTCCATCGTCTTTATCAGCCACAAGCTCAACGAGGTCATGGCGATTGCCGACCGCGTGACCGTGCTGCGCCAGGGTAAGGTCACCGCCGCCGGCCTGCCGACCAGCCAGACCAGCATCCCCGAGCTGGCCAAGCTGATGGTCGGCCGCACCGTGCTGTTCGACCTGCACAAGAAGCCCCAGCCGCCCGGCGCGGTGGTGCTGGAGCTGGAGCGCGTCAGCGCGATCAACAACAAGGGCCAGGCCTGCCTCCACAATTTTTCGCTGCAAGTGCGCGCCGGTGAGATTGTGGGCATCGCGGGCGTGGCCGGCAATGGGCAGAGCGAATTGGCCGAGGTGATCACCGGGCTGCGGCGCGCCACCAGCGGCCGCATACTGCTGCACGGCGCGGACTCCACCCAGGCCTCGGTGCGCGCCGTCATCGCGCAGGGCGTGTCGCATGTGCCCGAAGACCGCACCCACGTCGGCTCGGCCCCTAACCTGAGCATTACCGATAACATCATTATGAAGCAGTACCGCGCCGCGCCGGTGGCCCAGGGCTGGTCGCTCAACCGGCTGGCCGCCCGCCAGCGCGCCGAACTGCTCAAAGACGAATACCGGATTCTGGCCCCGACCGTGCAGACGGCGGCGCGCACGCTCTCGGGCGGCAATTTGCAGCGCGTGATTTTGGCGCGCGAGCTGTCGGCCAAGCCCCGGTTGCTGATCGCCATGCAGCCCACGCGCGGGCTAGACGTGGGCGCGATTGAGGGCGTGCAGCGGCTGCTGCTGGCCCAGCGCGAGGCCGGGGCCGCCATCCTGCTGGTGTCGGAAGAGTTGGAAGAAATCTTCGCCCTGAGTGATCGGATTGTGGTGATCTACGAGGGCGAAGTGGCGGGCGAGGTGACCACGCACGACACGGACGCCATCGGCCTGCTGATGATGGGCGGCGGGCGCAGCCAGACCCAGCCCGCACCGCCCGCGCAACCCGCTGCTTAGGAGGCTATGTGGCGACACCCACCACCACTGCCGCACCGCGCCGCCGGCGCTTTCCGTACCGCCTGCAGGTGGAACCCCGCCTGACCGTGCCGCGCTGGCTGTCGCCGGTGGTGTCGTTCGGCGCGCTGATTGTCGCACTGGTGCTGGGCGCGATCATCCTCGAACTGGTGGGCGCCGATTGGGCCCAGGCCTATGGCCACATTGCCAAGGCCGCCTTTGGCGACATCGGCGTCTTTTCAGACACGCTGGTCAAGGCCACGCCGCTGATCCTGACCGGGCTGGCCTGCACGGTGGCCTTTCAGATGAAGTTGTGGAACATCGGGGCCGAGGGCCAGTATGTGATGGGCGCGCTGGGCGCGGCGGTGGTGGTGCTGGCCCCGGTGCTGCCGCCCGAAACGCCCCGTTTCATTCAGATCCCGGTGATGGTGGTCTTTGGGGTAGTCTTTGGCGCGCTGTGGGGCGCGGTCCCCGGCCTGCTCAAGGCCAAGCTCAAGGTCAACGAGATCATCACTTCGCTGATGATGAACTACATCGCCATCGAGCTGGTCAACTACTTCGTCTTCGCGGTGTGGAGCGAGGGCGGGTTTCAGCAGAGCGCGACCTTCCCCAAGACCAGTTGGCTGCCGCGCCTGACCGACTATGCCAAAGACCTGCCCATTCTGCGCGGCCTGACCACGCACTTCGGGCTGATCCTGGCGCTGCTGGCAGCCGGGCTGGTGTGGCTCATCCTGTATCGCAGCCTGTGGGGCTACGAAATCCGGCTGATCGGCGACAACCCGCGCGCGGCCGAGTACGCCGGCCTCAACATCACGCGCAATACCATCCTGGTGATGATGCTCTCGGGCGCGCTGGCCGGGCTGGCGGGCATGTCTGAAATCACCGGCACGCTGCACCGGCTGCAAACCGGGTTGGGCGCGGGCTACGGCTTCTCGGGCGTCATCGTCGCCTGGCTGGCGAAGCTCAACCCGCTGGTGGTCATTCCGGTCAGCGTGCTGTTCGGCGGGCTGATCTTGGCCGGGCGCGAAATTCAGCCCAGCGGGGTGCCCCGGCTGATCCAGGGCATCATCCTGTTCATGCTCATCGCCAGCGAAGTGCTGCTGCGCTACCAGGTGCGGCTGGTGCGCGTCGCCGCACTCGAAGCCGGCCGGGCCTAAGCGAGAAACCGCGTGGACCTCCTTATCATCCTTCAGGCGGGCGTCGCCACCGGCACGGTGCTGCTCTTCGCCACCATCGGCGAGATTTTTTGCGAGCGGGCGGGGGTGCTCAACCTGGGCGTGGAGGGCATGATGCTCATCGGCGCGATGAGCGCCTTTAGCTTCACACTCGCCTCCGGCAACGGCTGGCTGGGGCTGCTGGCGGGCATGCTGGTGGCCGGGGCGCTGGCGCTGCTGCACGGCGTGGTCACCATCCACTTTCAGGCCGACCAGGTGGTCAGCGGCCTGGCGCTCACCTTTTTGGGCGTGGGCCTGAGCCTGGTGTTTGGCGAGGGCCTAAGCAAGGCCGGCGCCGAGGCCCTGCGCCAGGCGGTGGGCGGCGGCTTTGCGCCGTGGGCGCGCCTGACGGTGCCGCTGCTCAGCCTGATCCCCATCCTCGGCCGCGTCTTCTTTACCGAGCAGAGCGTAATGGTTTATATCGGCTATCTGATGGTGCCGGTGACGTGGTACTACATCAACCGCACCCGGCCGGGGCTGCACCTGCGCGCCGTGGGCGACAACCCCACCGCCGCCGACTCGATGGGCATTAACGTCTACCGGCTGCGCTACCTGTACGTGATCGTGGGCGGCATGTTGGCCGGGCTGGCGGGCGGCACCATCAGCCTGGTGGCCTCGCCCGGCTGGTTCAGCGAACTGACCACCTCCGGCCAGGGCTGGATTGCGGTGGGCCTGGTGATCTTCGCCCAGTGGGACCCGTGGCGCGCGGCCTTTGGGGCCTACGCCTTCGGCACGCTGCGCCGGCTGATCCTCGACATTCAGGGGCCGGCCACGTTGTTCGGGCTGACCAACCCGTTCTTTATCAATTCCTATCTCGGCTTCTTCCTCTCCATGCTGCCGTATGCCTTCACCATCCTGGTGCTGGTCATCGGCTCGCGCGCGGCTCTGCGCAAGCGCCTGGGCGCGCCGGCCGCGCTGGGCACCCCGTACGTCCGCGGCGAGCGGGGAAACTAGCTCCCAACCGCGTATAATAGTCCGCTACGGACCCGGACTACGCCTTAGACCCCTTCGTTGGCCGCCAAACTCAGATTGGATAACTTCCCCATGCGCATGTCGTCCCTCTTTGGTCAAACCCTGCGTGACGCCCCCGGCGATGCCGAGGTGGTCAGCCACCGGCTGCTAGTGCGGGCCGGCTTCATCCGCCAGTTGGGCGCGGGCATCTTCAGCTACCTGCCGTTCGCCAAGCGCGCGTTGACCAAGATCGAAAACATCATGCGCGAAGAGATCAACCGCATCGGCGGGCAAGAAGTGACCATGCCCGTCATCCACCCGGCCGACATCTGGAAGGAAACCGGCCGTTGGTATCAGATCGGCGCGGAGATGGGCCGCTTCCTCGACAAGAACGGCCGCGACATGGCCCTGGCGATGACGCACGAAGAGGTGGTGACCGACCTGACCCGCAAAGAAGTGCAGTCGTACCGCCAACTGCCCATGCTGATCTACCACATCCAGACCAAGTGGCGCGACGACCCGCGCCCACGCGCCGGGCTGATCCGTGTGCGCGAGTTCACCATGCTCGACAGCTATAGCCTGGACGCCGACGACGCCGGGCTGGATCGGCAATACCGCGCCCACTACCAGGCCTACTTCAACATCTTTAACCGCTGCGCGCTGCCGACCGTCGCCGTCGGCTCAGACGTGGGCATGATGGGCGGCAGCCTGGCGCACGAGTATATGTACCTGACCCCCATCGGTGAAGACACGCTGCTGCTGTGCGATCACTGCGGCTACGCCGCCAACCGGCAGATCGCGCACTTCCGTAAACCGGCCCTGGCCGCCGAAGAAGCGTTGCCGCTGGAGAAGGTGGCCACGCCGCACGCCGCGACGATTGAGGCGCTAGCCAAGTTTCTGAACGTGCCCACGGCCAAGACCGCCAAGGCCGTGTTCCTGGTGGCGACGGTCAACGAGGGTAAAGGCGCTGACCTGAAGGCCGTGGAGCACTTTGTGTTTGCGCTGGTGCGCGGCGATATGGAAGTGAACGAGACCAAGCTGGCGAACGCGCTGCACGCCACCGATCTGCGCCCGGCGCGCGAGGACGAGATCAAGGCCGTGGGCGCGGTGCCGGGCTACGCCTCGCCGGTCGGCCTGAAAGATGTGTGGGTGGTGGTGGATGACGCCATCCCCGCCGCGCCCAACCTGGTCGGCGGCGCGAACGAGGCCGGCTTCCACCTGCGCAACGTCAACTACGGCCGCGACTTCACCGCCAAGCTCGTGACCGATATCGCCGCCGCGGCTGAGGGCGATGGCTGCCCCAACTGCGGCTCGCCCCTGCGCGTGTCGCGCGGCGTGGAGGTCGGCAACATCTTCAAGCTGGGCACGCGCTACACCGCCGCCATGGGCGCGAACTTCCTCGACCGCGAGGGCCAGCCCCACCCGGTCATCATGGGCTCCTACGGCATCGGCAGCGGCCGGCTGCTGGCCTGTGTGGCCGAGGCCCACCACGACGACGACGGTCTGTGCTGGCCTATTAGCGTCGCGCCCTATCACGTGCACCTGGCGGTGATGCCCGACAAGAGCGGCACGGTGGCGCCCGCCGCCGACGCGCTCTACGCCGCGCTGCAAGCCGCCGGGGTCGAAGTGCTGTACGACGACCGCGACGAGCGCGCCGGCGTCAAGTTCAAAGACGCCGACCTGATCGGCCTGCCGCTGCGCCTGACCCTCGGCGAGCGCTCGCTCAAGGAAGGCGGGGCCGAGTTCAAGCGCCGCGACCAGGCCGAGAAGGAGATCGTGCCGCTGGATCAGGCCGTGGCCCGCGCCCAGGCCATCATCGCCGCGCTGCACGCCGAGATTGACGCGCGCGTGGTGCCGATGCCGTATCCCGAAGCGGCGTAAGCGGCGCAACCCTCGTCTGTCTGGTCACCCGAAGGGGCGTTCGTGTCCGGCAACCAGCGCCGGACCCACCGAACGCCCCTTTTTGTGCGGGTGCCTTTCAGATTGCGGGCTTACCCGAAAAACCCCTATGACATTGTCATTCCGAACCCCCGCTCGCGGCGGCGGAGCAACCCGGCGTGTGTCGCGGGGTGATCACGAAGCATCCTTTAGGAGGAATCCCACCCCGGATAGCACCGATTCATCGGGCCACAGCCTGGTGCTCAGATTGACCGGTCGCGCTTGGGTTAGAATGTACTTCGTCCAACTCGTGAGGCCCATGTCTTGACCGCTCTGTTCGATTTCATTTCCGTCCTGTACGTGCTGCGCAGCCTGACCGTCCTGTGGCGGCTGGTGCGCGGCTGGCGCGGCTTTTGGGACGCGGATGTCACCCGCGCCGACCGCGGCCTCGCCAACGAGGCCGCCTTCTACGTCCTCATCCCGCTGGGCGTGTTTCTGCACGAGGGCGGGCACGCCCTGGCCACCTGGTCGGTCGGCGGCACGGTAGTGGACTTTCAGTGGCGCGTGTTCTGGGGCTTCATCGTGTCGGCCGGCAACTTCACCCCGCTGGAATACTGGTGGATCGCCCTGAGCGGCAGCCTGGTGTCCATCGCCCTCGGCCTGCTGCCGCTGGCGCTGCTGTTCGGCGTGCGGCGCGGCATCTGGTCCGAGATTCTGGAAAGCTTCGCCCGCCAGCAATTGCTCTACGCCCTGCTGTGGTACCCGGCCTTCACCTTCTTTGGCTTTGGTGACTGGGTGACCATCTACAACTTCAGCATCGCGCCGTTCGCGCAGCTTTTTCTGGCCTTCCACCTGGCGCTGCTAGTGGCGCTGTGGCTGCTCAACCGCAGCCGCTGGGCCGTGGACCGCCGCCTTGCCCGCGACCCGCGCCTCATCGAATTGCGCCAGCAGCTTGAAGCTTCAGTGGCGCAGCAGCCCATGGCCGCCGCCCCGCTGGCCCGCCTGGCGCTGTTGTATGCCGACGCCGGCGAAATAGGCCAGGCCCAGAGCTACGTGCGCCGCGCCGCGCAGCTTGACCCGAACGACAGCACGCTCAAGCTGGCCCAGGCCCGCCTGGCGTCGCAGCAGCGCAACCCGGTGGCGGCCAACAAGGCCGCCCAGGCCGCCCTCAGCGGCAACCTGCCGCCCGAGGCCCGCGCCGAGATGCATAGTCAGCTAGCCTTTAGCCACATGCAGGCCGGCCGCCGCGAGGAGGCGATCACCGCCTTTAGCGACGCCCTCGCGCTGGCGCCAGAGAGCAGCCAACTCTACTACTGGCGCGGCGTCGTGCGCCGGTCGCTGGGGCGCAACGTGGAGGCGTTGGCCGATTTTGAGCGCGCCGCCAAGCTCGCCCAAGACCCGGCCGACCAGGCCCGCGCCCAGCAAGAAGTGCAGACCACCCGCGCCCGCTTATGACCGTCAGCCCCAACGTCCTCGGCTATCGCTGCTCGCTGTGCGGGCAAGACTACGCGCCCGACTTCTCCGGCTATGTCTGCCCCTTGCATGGCGACAGTGGCAACCTCGACCTGGTGCTGGATTACGCCGCCATCGGCGCGGCCAACAACCCGCGCAGCCTGGCCGCCGCCGTCGAGCACTCGCTCTGGCGCTATTTGCCGCTGCTGCCGGTGGGTGATCCCGGCTACGTGGGCACGCCACTGCGCGCCGCCGGCTGGACGCCGCTGTATCGGGCCGAGCGGCTGGGCGCGGCCCTGGGGCTGCCGCACTTGTGGCTCAAGGACGACGGCCGCAACCCGACCGCCTCGTTTAAGGACCGGGCCTCGGCCGTGGTCGTGGCGCGTGCGCGCGAGCTGGGGGCAGGGGTGGTCGTCACCGCCTCCACCGGTAACGCGGGCGCGGCGCTGGCGGGCATGGCCGCCGCCGTCGGGCAGCCGGCCGTCATCTTCGCGCCCGAGACCGCGCCGCCCGCCAAAGTGGCCCAACTGCTGATCTTCGGCGCGCGCGTGCTGCTGGTGCGCGGCAATTACGACCAGGCCTTCGACCTCTCGCTGGCCGCCGCGCGCGCGTTCGGCTGGTACTGCCGCAACACCGGCTACAACGCCTTCACCGCCGAGGGCAAGAAGACCGCCGCCTACGAAATCTGCGAGCAGCTAACCGCCGCCACCGGCGCGGGCGGTGCTGGTTGGCGCGTGCCGGAGGTTGTATTTGTCTCGGTCGGCGATGGCAACATCCTCACCGGCCTGTATAAGGGTTTCATGGACCTGGCCGCGCTTGGCTGGATTGACCGGTTGCCGCGCCTGATGGGAGTGCAGGCGGAAGGCTCGGCCGCGTGCGCGCAGGCCTGGGCGGCGGGCGTGGACACCATTACGCCGATCGCCGCGCACACGCTGGCCGACAGCATTGCCGTGGACCTGCCGCGCGACGGGGTGCGGGCGGTGCGCGCCGTGCGGGCGACCGGCGGTGCGTTCGTCACCGTCAGCGACGACGCGATCTTGGCCGCCCTCGCCGCGCTGGGCCGCGACGCCGCCGTGTTCGCCGAGCCGGCCGGGGCGGCGGCCTACGCCGGTTTGGTACAAGCCGTGCAACAAGGACTGGTGCGCGCCGACGAGACGGTGGTGGTGGTCAACACCGGCAGCGGCCTCAAGGACGTAAAGGCCGCGCGCCAGGCGGCTGGACAGCCGGTGGTGATTGACCTGAATCTGGAGGCGGTGCGGCAGGCGCTGGTGTAAACTATACCCCGTCCACTTAATTGGGATGGTCGGAATTTATTGGAAGAGTCGCTTTTGACGCCAGTCAAATCCAATTAATTCCGGTGGACAGAGTACAGGCCGGGCAGGTGAAAGAGCAGGTGAAGGAGGGCGTCATGGCACTGACTGTGTTAGATCAAGCCGAGTTTGCTGATAATCCCGAGCCGCGCTGCCCGGTGGTGCTGGTGCTCGATACCTCCGGCTCGATGAACGGCCAGCCCATCCGCGAGCTGAACGACGGGCTGGGCGCGTTCAAGGACGCCATCCAGGCCGACCGGCTGGCGGCGCTGCGGGTGGAGGTGGCGATCCTGCCGTTCGGCGGGCTGGTGCGCCCGGTGGACGTGCGCGCCGCCCCGCCCGACAAGGTTCCGTTCGACCCCAGCCAGCCATTCGTCACCGGCGACAACTTCGAGCCGCCGATCCTCACGTCCTCCGGCGACACGCCGATGGGCGCGGCCGTGCGCCAGGGCTTGCAGTTGCTGCGCGACCGCAAAGAAACCTACAAGCTCAACGGCATTGACTACTTCCGCCCGTGGATGTTCCTGATCACCGACGGCAAGCCGACCGACGAGTGGCAGTCGGCGGCGCTGGGCCTGCGCGAGGAAGAGAGCCGCAAGGGCGTGATCTTCTTTGCGGTGGGCGTCGAGGGGGCCGACCTGACCATCCTGGCCCAGTTCTCGGGCGCGCGCCCGCCGCTGCGCCTGAAGGGCCTGGCCTTTGGCGAATTGTTCCAGTGGCTTTCCAAGAGCCTGTCGGTCGTGGCCCACTCTAAGCCCGGCGAGCAGGCTCCGCTGCCGCCGGTGGGTTGGGCCCAGGTAGACATCTAGCCGCCGTGGCCGCCCCGCTGATCTTCGCCGGCTGGCGTGTCATCGGCGCGTCGGTCGTGGGCACTTCGCACCGCAAGACCGACCGGCCGTGCCAGGACGCCCACGCCTACCAGGTGCTGCCCAACGGCGCGCTGCTGGTGGTGGCTGACGGGGCCGGCTCGGCCGAGCGCTCCGAAGCCGGCGCTCGGCTGGCGGCCGACACGGCGCTGGCCGCGCTGCTGGCAGGTGTGGCCCTCGGCTGGCCGTCGTCTGAGCAGGTCTGGCGTGAGGTGTTTGCCGCCGCCTACGCCCAGGCCCGCACGGCCATCTTCGACCGGGCCGCGCAGGAGGGCGCACCCGCCCGCGACTATGCCACCACGCTGCTGTGCGCCGCGCTGTCGGCCGACCTGCTGGCCGTGGCGCAGTTGGGCGACGGCGTGGTGGTGGCGGCGGATGGGGCCGGGCAGTATTTTGTGGCCGCGGCCCCGCAGCGCGGCGAGTACGCCAACGAGACTTACTTTCTGGTGCAGCCGCAGGCGCTGGCGAACGTGGCGGTGCAGGTCTACGCCCAGCCGGTGCAGGCGCTGGCTGTGATGACCGACGGCCTGCTGCGGCTGGTGCTCGACGTGCAGACCATCACGCCCCACGCGCCGTTCTTCAACCCGCTGGTGGCCTTTGCCAACGCCGCCCCGCACACCGACCAGGCCAACGGCCAACTGGCCGACTTTTTGGACTCGGAGCGCGTCAGCGCCCGCACCGACGACGACAAGACTCTGGTGCTGGCAGTGCGCTGGCCGCCCGCCGCCCCGGCATGACACCGGCCCTGGCCGCCAGTGGCAGTGTGGTCTACGACGCCAACCGCCAGCCGCTGACGCTGGGGGCCGAGGTCGGGCGCGGCGGCGAGGCGGCGGTGTTCAAAATCCCCAGCCAGCCGCTGGCGCTGGCGAAGCTCTACAGCCAGGCCCCGCGCGACGGCTATGACCTGAAGCTGGCCTGGATGCGGGCCAACCCGCCCAACGACCCCTCGAGCGCGCTGGGCCACTCCTCGATTGCCTGGCCCACCGACCTGCTGTACGACGTGAACGGCGCGTTGGTGGGCTACCGCATGGCCTACGTGGCGAACGCCGTGCTGCTGCTGCAAGTGTTCAACCCGCGCCTGCGGGCCAAGAGCCTGCCCAAGTTCAATCGCCGTTACCTGCATCGCACCGCCCGCAACCTGGCCGCCGCCCTGGGCGCGCTGCACGCCGGCAACTACATCGTCGGCGACCTGAACGAGAGCAACGTCATGGTCACGCCCTCGGCGCTGGTGACGGTCATTGACGCCGACTCGTTTCAGGTGCTGCGCAAGGTGGGCGCGAAGCCGATCTTGCACCCCTGCCCGGTGGGCAAGCAAGAGTACACGCCGCCCGAGCTGCAAGGCAAGACCTTCACCGAGGTGCCGCGCCAGCCGGAGCATGACCGCTTTGGCCTGGCGGTGCTGATCTTTCAACTGCTGCTGGAGGGCAACCACCCCTTTCGGGCGCAGTGGCTGGCGGCCGGCGACCCGCCGCCGGTGGAAGACCGCATCCGCGACGGGCATTGGCCGTATGCCAAGCGGCCGGGGCTGCCCATCGCGCCGCCGCGCACCGCCCCGCGCCTGGAAAATTTGCACCCCGAGCTGGTGACCCTGATCCGCCGCTGTTTTGTGGACGGCCACAGCCGCCCCAGCGAGCGCCCGACGCCCGAGGACTGGGAGCGCGCCATCGGCGTGGCCGAGAAGGCGCTGGTGACCTGCAAGCGCGGCGGCCACATCTACAGCAAGCACCTGCACAATTGCCCCGACTGCGAGGCCGAGGACACGGCGGCGCGCGCCCAGGCGCTGGCCGTTGCTGCCGTCGCTGCCGCCGCGACCGCGACCAAGCCTGGCCCCACTCCCGCGCCGGCCAGGCCGACTCAGCTCCCGCTGCCAATCTCTGACCGGTTGCTGAAGCTGCTCAAGCAATTCAACATCAACCCCAGCGCGCCCACGCCGGCCCCGGTGCTGGTGGTCTGCCGCAACTGCCAGCAGCCCAACCCCGGGACCGAAATCTACTGCCAGCGCTGCGCCACGCGGCTGGGCGGCACGCAGCCCTGCCCACACTGCCACCGCTCGATCCCCGCCAACGCGAAGTTCTGTCCCCGCTGCGGCTGGCGGGCGTAGGCCCCAACCAGCCTATGATTACGTGCGCGAACTGCCACAAGAATCTCCCGGCCGGTGACCGCTTCTGCGCCTACTGCGGCACGCGCCAGCCGTTTCGCCTGCCGTGGTTGGGCCGCGCCCCGGCTTGGGCCAGCGGCACGCGCCCCTCGGCGGCCAGTTGGCGGCTGGGGCGGCCCATCCCGCGCCACCTGGTGATGGCCGCGCTGGGCGGCGGGCTGGGGGTGCTGGGCGGCGCGGGGCTGGGCGTGCTGCTGGGCAGCGGGCCGCTGGGAGCGGTGTTGGGCGGGTTGGGCGTGGGGGCCGCCGCCGCCGTGGCCGAGTTGACGGCCGGGCCGATCCCGGATGTGAACGGGGCGCAGCGCTTCGGCTTGGTGGTGGGGGTGCTGGGCGGGCTGCTGGCGCTGCCGGGCGGCCTGCTGGTGGTGGCCGCGGTGATGGTGGCGAACCAGGGCCTGGACGGGCTGGTGTTTCTGCGCGGGCTGATGCAGGTCAACTTCACCTATGGGGTGCTGGGCACGCTGGTGGGCGCGGCGGTCGGCACCGTGGCGGGCGGGCTGTTGGGCTACTATCTGGGCCTGGGCGGCTACCGCTTAGGGCGGCGCGGCGCGCTGCTCGGCGCGGCCCTGGCCTGGACCCTGGCGGCGGGTGTGGCCGGGGCCATCGCCGGCGACTACGCCGCCCAGATCATCGGCGTCGAGCGTTGGCCCGCTGCCCGGCTGGGCGTGGTGATTCAGATTGTGGCTGGGGGCGTGCTGCTGTATGCGCTGCGCCCGGCGCTGGCGCGGCTGAGGTGGTGGTGGGCGCGAAAGCCATAGAAAAAAGAAGGAGACAGAGAATAAGGTAGCTATAAGGCCGCGACGAGTCAGAAGTTGGAGGTCGGAAGTCAGAGGTCAGAGGTCCGCAGTTGGCAGTGAGGCAAATCCATAGTCACCTCGCCCGCCTCCCCCTCCCTCGCGCGGATTAGACAAATCCCAAGTGCCGTCGCCGCCTCCTGCGATGTCCCATCCGTTCGTCTCACCTTTTCTCTTTTCTCTCCTTTCCTGGCATAATACCAATCGCCACTCGCGCCTCTCTACTTAAGGACGGTCACTCGCGTATGAAAGTGTTGATCTCCGCTGACATGGAAGGCATCTCGGGCATCGTGGATTGGGAGCAGGTGACTCCCGGCCGGCCCGAGTACCTGGCGCACGGTCGGCAGTTGATGACCGGCGACGTCAACGCGGCCGTCAACGGCGCGTTCACCGGCGGCGCGGAGGAGGTCGTGGTCAGCGACGGCCATTGGGATGCGCGCAACATCCTGATCGAAAGCCTCGACCCGCGCGTGCGGCTCAACAGCGGCACGCCCTCGCCCTACTCGATGCTGCAAGGGCTGGACGACAAGCCCACGCCCGACGCCGTGATCTTTGTCGGCTATCACGCCAGGCAGAACACCAAGAAGGCCGTGCTCGATCATAGCTGGTCGGATACGCGCACCCGCGCCATCTACCTCAACGACCGGCTGGTAGGCGAGATCGGCCTGAACGCGGCGCTGGCGGGCGCGTGGGGTGTGCCGGTGGTGGCCTTCACCGGCGACCAGCACGCCGGGGCCGAGGCCCAGGACGAGCTCGGGCCGGAACTGGAAATTGCGGTGGTCAAGAACGCCACGGGCCGGTTTGCCGCCCAGTGTTTGCCGCTGGCCGAGGCCCGCGAGCGCATCTGCGACGCCTGCGCGCGGGGCGTGCTCAAGCTGCGCGAAGGCCGCGCCGCCAAGCCGCTGGTGCTGGCCGAGCCGGTGCGGCTGGCGGTCGAGTTTCAGCACACGCAGTACGCCGACCGGGCCTTCCTCATGCCCGGCACCGAGCGCGTGAACGGCACGCGGTTGGAGATCACCGTGCCGGATATGATCACGGCCCACCGCGCCTTTCGGGCGATGATGCTGGTGTCGCGCGATTAGCGGGCGCGACCAGGCGCACCGGGCAGGGGGTGAGCGAGGGCTATGAGCATTCGCGTGGGGCTGATCGGCCTGCACTACGGCGCGCAGGTACACCTGCCGGCCTTCAAGGCCAACACCAAGTACGACCTGGTGGCCGTGTGTGCCCGCACGCCCGGCGCGGCCGAAGCCGTGGCCGCCGAGCACCACATCCCCTACTGGTACACCGACGCCCGCCAGCTCATGGCGGCCCGCGTAGACCTGATCGCCATCGCCTCGCCGCCGCCGACGCACGCCGGTTACGCCGCCGCCGCGCTGGCCGCCGGCAAGCATGTGCTGGTGGAGGTGGCCTACACCGGCTGCGCGGCCGACGCGCGCGTCCTCACCGAGCTAGCCCAGGCGCACGGTCGGCAGGGCGCGGTGGCCTACGCCCTGCGCTTCGTGCCCACCTTGCGCCATGTGACCAACGTGCTTGATCAAGGCGTGCTCGGCCGGCTGCGGCTGATGCACATGGACTTCTACAACAGCTTTCTGGCCGAGGCCCCCAACACCTACCCCTGGATGTGGGCGGCCGACCACGGCGGCGGCATCTTTGCCAACTTCATGGCGCACGGGCTAGACCTGGCCTGCCGCTGGTTCGGCCCGGTGGCGGCGGTGGAGGCGGGCTACGGCACCCGCGCCCCGCTGACCGCGCGCCCGGCCGGCGCGGCCCCGGCCGAAGATACCGGCGTGGTAGCCGTGCAGTTTGAAGGCGGCATGTTCGCGACCTTCAGCTTCAGCGCCGTGGTCGCCACCCGCCGCAACCAGATGACCTTGCACGGCTCCAAAGGCTCGCTGATGGTAGACAACTACGGCGAAAGCGCCGAGCTGCTCAACCTGGGCGACGACACGCCGCGCCCGCTCTACCCGCCGACCGTCTACTTGGAAGAAACGCGCGGCGAGACCGGGCTGCTGGGCGGCTTCCCGGTGCTGCTCGACCGGCTGGCGGCGGCCATCAACGGCGACGGCCCGGCCACCGACCTACCGACGCTGGAAGAGGCCTTCGAAATACAGCGCGTGGTGGATGCCACCCGCATCGCCGCCCGCGAGCACCGCCAGGTCTATATTCGCGAAGTCGGCTGAGTGTGCGCGCCGCGTTCGCCCGGAGAGTGATAGTCGCATGACGTCCGCCATCCTCGGCCCGACCTTTGACGAAATGCTCCACCCGCAGACCATTGACCCGGCCGTTCGCGCGCGGGCCGTGGCCGCGCTGCACGCCGACCCGCTCAACCCGGTCAACCTGTACAACATCACCTGGCGTGGGCCGGACGACGCCATCAAGTACGAAATCATCCCGCCCGAGATCACGGGCGTGGCCGCGCCGATTGTGGTGCTGTACGGCCGCGACTTCCCGACCGGGGCGCACAAGGTGGGCGCGGCCTACGCCGTGCTGGCCGAGGCGTTGTTATTTGGGCAGGTGGATATTGAGCGCCACACCGTGGTCTGGCCCAGCACCGGCAACTATGGCATCGGCGGCGCGTGGGTGGGCGGGCGCGTGGGGGCCAAGTCTATCGTGGTGCTGCCGGAGGGCATGAGCCGCGAGCGCTTCGAGCAGATCGAGCGCTACGGCGGCGCGATCATCAAGACCCCCGGCGTCGAGTCAAACGTCAAAGAGATTTACGACAAGACCTGGGAGCTGCGGCGCGACCCCAACATCCGCATCCTCAATCAGTTTGAGGTGATGGGCAACTATCGCTTTCACTACCACGTCACCGGCAACACCATCGTCGAGTTGGCCGAGGTGCTGCGCGCGGCCGGTGTGGGGCAGGGCCGCATCGCCTCTTACTGCTCGGCCATGGGCAGCGCCGGCACCATTGCGGCCGGCGACCGGCTGAAGCAGGTCTTCCCCGACCTCAAGCTCGTCGGGCTAGAGCCGATCCAGTGCCCCACGCTCTACAACAACGGCTACGGCGGCCACGACATCCAGGGCATCGGCGACAAGCACGTCACCTGGATTCACAACGTGCTGAACATGGACGCGATCATGGGCGTGGATGACATCGCCTGCAAGCAGGGGCTACAGGTGCTGACCGACCCGGCCGGGCAGCGCGTGCTGGCCGAGCGCTACGGCGTGCCGGCCGCGACCGTGGCCCGCCTGAGCACCATCTTCGGCATCTCGGGCGTGTGCAATCTGCTGGGGGCGATCAAGACCGCCAAGCACTACCGCCTCGGCAAAAACGATCCGGTGGTGACGATCTGCACCGACGCGATTGACCGCTACCACTCGGTGATGGCCGACATGGCCCGTGACTACGGGGCGATTGACGACGCGCGCGGCCTGGCCTATGTTGAAGCCATCTTCCACGGCGCGACGACGGACTGGATCAAGGACGGCACGCCCGACCAGCGCCGCCAGTGGCACAATCTGAAATACTATACCTGGGTGGAACAGCAGGGAAAGACCGTCGAAGAACTTGACGCGCAGCTCGACCCGGAATGGTGGCTTCGTGAACAGGCATTGGTGCCTGAGATGGACGCCCGCATCAAAGAGGCGCGGGCATGAAACGCCGGCTGCTCCCCACCACGCTCGGCCTGGCGCATGGCGTGGCCGGGTTACTGCTGGGCCGGCTGCCGCGCGCCTTTGCGCTGGGCGAGGTGGCCGTGCTGGTGCTGCTCTACAACGTGCTGGCCTTTGGCGCGCAGCCGCTCGTCGGCCTGCTGACCGATCACCTGCGTAATCCACGCCTGGTGGCGCTGGCGGGGCTGGGGCTGCTGGCGGCCTGGCTGGTAGTCGGGTGGGGCGGGGTGTTAGTCGCGCCGCCGGTGCTGACTATAATTTCGGTTGCGGCGGGCGTGGCCTGCCTGACGGCGCTGACGCTGCTGCGGCTATGGCCGAGGCCCGCGCCACTGCCCGAGGCGCGAGTCGGTCTATAATTCGCCCCCATGAACGCGAGTGACCTGGTGCTGGTCGCCATCCTCAAGGACAAGCGCGACCTCGAAATTGCGCGGCTGCTGGGCTGGTACCGCATCCCGCTCAAGACCGCGCCCAAGACCGTGGCGGTGGACTACCTGGCCTTCTACCAGACCGCCAAGTTCGGCGCGGAGAAGTGGGCCATCCACTCCGTCGCGCCGGTGCGCGGGCATGAACTGACCACCCGCGCCGAGTTGCTGCGCACCCAACCCGACCACCCGCGCGCCGCCGAGCAGTATTACAAAGTCCAGATCGGCCCGTTAGAACGCCTCGAAAACCCCGTGCCGTCCCGCTCCTGGCGGCGGCTGACCTTCCTCTACACCACCGGCGAAAAGCTGCTGGCCGCCACCGAGATCAACGACCTGATCGTCCAGTCGCCCGAGCGCGAGCGGCTGTGGCAGGCGCTGCGCGAGCGCGGGCTGGCGGCCGAGCGCCAGTATCAGCGCGCGGGCGGCGGCGAGATTGACCTGGCGCTGCTGTGCGCGCTGGGGCAGTTGGGCATCGCCTTTGGGGAGCCGGCCGAGCTCAAGCCGCCGGCCGCGAAAGACGGCGGCTGGCAGTATCTGGCCGTGTCGCCGGCGGAAGTGGATCAGGGCTTGCCGAAGGTGGTGGACCGGATTGCGGCCGAGGTGCGCCGGCTGGGCGGGTTAGCGCCCGCCGCCGAGGCCAAATAGTGCTGACGCGGCGGCAGGGCAATAGTGTGGTGGTCGTCGTGGGGGTGGTGCTGGCGCTGTGCCTGGCAAGCAGCGCGGTGTGCGTCGCCAGCCAGAGCTTCATGCTGAGTTTGCCGCTGCCGTTCGGCTATCTGATGACGATGTGCGGGGTGTTTACAACCACGCCCAGCTTTCAGATGGGCCTGACCTGGATGTCGCCGTTCTTCAGCGCGGCCATCCCGCCGTTCGGGGGGCCGGGCGGGGGCTGCCTGACCGTGCCGTGGCTGCCGGTGCTGCCCCAGCGCGGCGCGCTGCTGACCCCTTAGCCGCGCGAGAGGCGGCCCAGGCTCAGCCCGCTGTCGCCCTCGTTTGGGTCGGCTTCGTGGTTAAAGCGGGCGGCCGCCATGCAGACCGAGACACATGCCACGGTCGCCAGCGCCGCCCACACTCCTAGCCCCAACACCACCACAAAGAACATCGCGCGTCCTCGCCTTGCCCGTGCCGCTTCGATTTGGCTGCTGTGTGCGTCAATCGCTGCAACTACCATACCAGACGCGCCCGCCGCCGACAATGAAACTTATGTCATGTATGAATTTGGTTAGGGAATTTGTCCTACAGCCTGGGGCAGGGTGAAGGCGAAGGTCGTGCCCTGGCCGGGCCGACCCACCCGCCGCCACCTGTGTCAGCGTCAGCAGCCACGACTGGCCGCCGTGATCGCGCAGGTAGATGAACGTGGAGCGCGGCCAGGCCACCACGCCCACCAGCAGCGCCTCGTCCGGTATAGGTGTTTCCGTCATCGTCATTCTGGCTCCTTTGTTTGGTCTGGCCCTCACTCTGCCAACCCACCCATATAGAACTGATGAAGATTGGGACAAGTTTTCGTGAGAGCTGCCCGCCGCCCGTCAATCAGAAATCAGCAATCCCCAATCAACAATGCATTTGACTTTGCTTACGCTTGCTTTTAGAATCGCCCATGCCTCAGCCAGCAGTTGTTGCCTGTAGGCCGCCGGGTGGGAGTTTCCTCGCTCCCCCCTGTGCTGCCGGCTTGCGCGCGGCCCCAGGGCTGTTTGGCCTGGAGCGCGGTTTCCGAACAACAACCAGCCCAACCCACGGGAGTCGTGTGGATGCCGAAAGTCGCTGCCGGAACTGCATTTAATCGCCCTCCGACTCGATGCGCGCGCGGGAGCGCCTAGCCCGGCTCATGGCCCACGCCCCTGCGGTTGAGCTAGAGGCCGGCGGCCTGACCACGCCACCCACGCGGCGGCCCGGCGCGGCGGCCCAGACCGTGCGGAAGGTGTTCGCCTTCCTGCTGGTGCTGGTGGTGTTCGCCGCCGCCTGGGAGGGCTACAAGCTGCTCGGCGCGGCGCTCCACGACCGCCTGCCGGGCACCGACTTCAAGCTGCCTATTCGCTCCGACGACAAATCTATGCCGCATCTGTGGAACATGGTGGCGGCGCTGTTCCGGCCCGCTCAGCGCGGCAACCCCGACCTGCTGGTCAGCCTGTTGCTGCGCGCCGCCTGGTTCACCTGGCAGGAGGCGGCGGCCGGCTTCTTGTTCGGCAGCCTGGTTGGTTTTGGGCTGGGGGCGCTGTTCAGCCGCTCGGCGCTGTTGGAGCGCGGGCTGATGCCTTACGTGGTCGCCTCGCAGACCGTGCCGCTGCTGGCGATTGCGCCCATGATTATCATTTGGGGCGGGCGGCTCAACTGGCCGGCGGCCTGGGCCGTCACCATCATCTCGGCCTACCTGACCTTCTTCCCGGTCACGATCAACACCCTGCGCGGGCTGCGCTCGCCCGCCCCCAGCGCCGTCGAACTCATGCGCTCGTACGCCGCCTCCGACGGGCAGATACTGTGGAAGCTGCGCGTCCCGGCCGCCTTGCCCTACATCTTCACCGCGCTGCGCGTCTCGGCCACGGCCAGCGTCATCGGCGCGATTGTGGGGGAGCTGCCGTCCGGCATCGGCGACGGCCTGGGCCGCGCCCTGCTCACCTACAGCTACTTCTACACCAACGGCCCCGAGAAGCTCTTTGCCGCCATCATCGTGGCCGCGCTGGTCGGGCTGGTGTTCGTGGCGCTCGTCTCCGGGGTCGAGCGTCTGGTTGTACCGGCCGAGCGCCGCCGCAATGAGTAGCGGCGGCTGGAAAGGATTGGCCGCGTGAGTGTGAGTGCGTCTGCGCCGGTGATCGCCATTCAGGGCGTCAGCAAGGCCTTCGGCCACGGCTCCGGCCCGCGCGTGGTGGCCTTAGAGAACATCAACCTCGACATCGTCGCGGGCGAATTTGTCGCGCTGCTCGGCCCGTCCGGCTGCGGCAAGAGCACGCTGCTGCGGCTGATCGGCGACCTGACCACGCCCACCAGCGGGCAGGTGCTGGTGAACGGCAAGCCCGCGCCCCAGGCCCGCCGCGACCGCGATTACGGCATGGTCTTTCAGCAGGCCACGCTCTACGACTGGCGCTCGGTCAGCCAGAACGTGCAGTTGCCGCTGGAGATCATGCGCTACCCGCGCGCCCAGCGTGAGGCCCGCGCCCGTGAGATGCTGCAACTGGTGAAGCTAACCGATTTTGCCAACACCTACCCCTGGCAGTTGTCGGGCGGGATGCAGCAGCGCGTTGCCATCGCCCGCGCCCTGTCGTTCGCGCCCTCGCTGCTGCTGATGGATGAGCCGTTCGGCGCGCTGGACGAGATGACGCGCGAGCACATGCAGTTGGAACTGCTGAATATCTGGGGCCAAACGCGCACCACCGTGGTCTTCGTCACCCACAGCATCCCCGAGGCAGTGTTCCTGGCCTCGCGCGTGGTGGTCATGTCGGCCCGGCCCGGCCGCGTGGCCGGCATCATAGACGTAGACCTGCCGCGCCCGCGTGGGTTCGACACCCGCGAAGACCCGCGCTTCTTCCAGAAGATCACGGAGGTGCGCGAGCTGCTGCGGCACGAGGAAACCGGGCCGGCCGGGGCGGGGGCGACGGCATGAGCCAGAGGCTCAACGCCGTACCCGGCCTGGAGCCGGTGGCGCTGCCCGCGCCGGCCGGATGGGGGGCGCGCTTCAGCGCCGGGCTGCGGCGCTATCTGCCGGCGCTGGTCGTCTTTGTGGCCTTCCTGGTGCTGTGGGAGGCGGCCGTCGCCATCTTCAAGATCGAGGGCTTTATCTTGCCGCGCCCGTCGGTGATCGCGGCGACCTTCATCGAAGAGCTGCCCATCATCATTCCGGCCGGGCTGTTCACCCTGCGCGAGGCCGGCGGCGGCTTTCTCATCGGCTGCTCGCTGGCCGTGCTGATGGCGCTCGCCACCGCCCGCTGGACCATCCTCAGCGAGGGCTTTATGCCCTTCGCCATCATGGTCAACGCCACGCCCATCGTGGCCCTGGCCCCGATCATGAACAACTGGTTCGGCATCACCAACCCCATGGCGAAGATGAGCATTGTCGCTATCCTGGTCTTCTTCCCGGTGATGATTAACACCGTGCGCGGGCTGACGCTGGTAGACAGTGGCGCGCTAGAGCTGCTGCGCTCGTACGCGGCGGGCGAGTTCACGGTGCTGGCCCAATTGCGGCTGCCCAACGCGCTGCCGTTCATGTTCAGCGCCTTCAAGGTGGCCGGCGCGCTGAGCGTCATCGGCGCGATCGTCAGCGAGTATTTTGGCGGCTCGCGGGCGGCGCTGGGCATTTACATTTCGCAGCAGGCCGCGCTCTTCCATTTCGCCGAGGCCTGGGCCGCCATCATCGTGGCCTGCGGCATGGGCCTGGCGTTTTACATTGTCATTCTGCTGGCCGAGCGCTGGCTCATGCCCTGGCATGCCTCGCAGCGCGCCGCCGACGATTAAGCCCGCCGCGCCGCTGGTCGGGTAAGATAGGCTCAACCAAGGAGGTGACGCCTGGCTGTGTGATTGCTGTCTGACCCTATGAGTTTGCCTGAAACGTAACCTATTCGAGGAGAAGGAGAGTTTGCCCCATGGATTCTAAATCGCGCATTTTTGGCCGCTTTACCTCGCTGTTGGCGGCCATGCTGATCTTGGTCACGGCCTGCGCCAGCCCGGCGATCCTCCAGAACACCCCGGTGCCCACCGCCATCCCGGTGGTCGTCGTGCCGGATGCCGATGCCGCCGCCACTGCCGCCGCCGCCACGAACGCCGACTGCACCACGCTGACCCCCATCAAGCTCCAGTTGCAGTGGGTGGTCCAGAGCCAGTTCGCCGGCTACTTCGCGGCGGTGGATCAGGGCTTCTACGAGGCCGAATGCCTGGACGTCACCATCCTGCAAGGCGCGGTGGACATTGTGCCGCAGCAGGTGCTGGCCTCGGGCCAGGCCGAGTTCGCCATCGCCTGGGTGCCCAAGGCCCTGGTCTCGCGCCAGCAAGAGGCCGACATCGTGAACATCGCCCAGGTCTTCCAGCGCTCCGGCACGCTCGAAGTCTCGTGGGCCGACTCGGGCATCACCGAACCGGCCGATTGGGAAGGCAAGAAGGTCGGCACCTGGGGCTTCGGCAACGAGTTCGAGTTGCTGGCCGCCATGACCAAGGCCGGGCTCGACCCGGCCACCGACGTTGAGATCGTGCAGCAGCCGTTCAACATGGAACTGCTGCTCAACCGCGAAATTGACGCGGCCCAGGCCATGACCTACAACGAATACGCCCAGGTGCTGGAAGCCACCAACCCCGAAACCAACGAGCTGTATCAGCCCGAAGACCTGAGCGTCATCAACTTCAACGATGTGGGCACGGCCATGCTGCAAGACGCCATCTGGGCCAACGCCGCCTGGCTGGCCGAGGCCGGCAACGAAGACGTGGCCGTGCGCTTCCTGCGCGCCTCGTTCCGCGGCTGGATCTACTGCCGTGACAACTTCGACGCCTGCGTGGACATCGTGCTCGAAAACGGCCCGACCCTCGGGCGCGGCCACATGACCTGGCAGTTGAACGAAATCAACAAGCTCATCTGGCCCTCGCCCGACGGCCTCGGCGTGATGAACCTGGAGCTGTGGGATCAGACCGTCGAGGTCGCTACCTCGCAGTTGGTCATCGCCGCCCCGCCCTCTGACGGCGCTTTCCGCTCCGACCTGGCGCAGCAAGCCGTAGACGCCCTGGAAGGCGACGGCGCGGATGCCACCGGCGCCGGCTATACCCCGCGCGTCGTCGAGATCACCCCCAACGGCGAGTAGTCTTTCCGTTCGTTCGCGTGTTGCGCGGGCGGCCTCTCTCACCGCGGCCGCCCGCGCAGCCTCTCTTAGCGAGGTGCTTATGCCCACCACTGTGCGCGGCGCGCTCATCCAAGCCACCTGGGCCGGTTCCAAGCAGGCCATGATTGACAAGCACGTCGCCTACGTCGAGCAGGCGGCCGGGCAGGGCGCGCAGATCATGTGCTTTCAAGAGTTGTTCTACGGCCCCTACTTCTGCCAGGTGCAGGACGCCAAGTTCTACGACTACACCGAGGCGGTGCCCGGCGGGCCAACCACCAAATTGATGCAGGCCCTGGCCCGCCAGCACCACATGGTGCTGATCGTGCCGATGTACGAGCAGGAGCAGGTGGGCGTGTACTACAACACTGCCGCCGTCATAGACGCCGACGGCACGGTGCTGGGCAAGTATCGCAAGTCGCATATTCCGCAGGTCAAAGGCTTTTGGGAAAAGTTCTATTTCAAGCCCGGCAACCTGGGCTTCCCGGTTTTCAACACCGCCGTCGGCCAGGTCGGCGTTTACATTTGCTACGACCGTCACTTCCCCGAGGGGCCGCGCGTGCTCGGGCTGAACGGGGCCGAGATGATCTTTATCCCCTCGGCCACCTCGCGCGGGCTCTCGATGCATCTGTGGGAGATCGAGCAGCGCTCGCACGCCATCGCCAACGGCGTGTTCATCGGCACCATCAACCGCGTCGGCCAGGAGCTAGAGCTAGGCGACAACGACTATTACGGCACCTCGTACTTCTGCGACCCGCGCGGCGCGTACCTGCCCGACCTGACCACCGGCCTGGGCACCGCCAGCGACACGCAGGAGCAGTTGATCGTGTGCGACATGAACCTCGACTTGGTGCGCGAGGTGCGCAACACCTGGCAGTTCTATCGTGACCGCCGGCCCGATTTGTATGGCGAGATTGCCGACCCCACGGCCTAGGCGGGCATGAAACCGGCCGCCTTCGACTACGCCGCGCCCGACTCGCTCGCCGCCGCCCTGGCCCTCAAGGCCGCGCATGGCGACGAGGCCAAGTTCCTGGCCGGCGGGCAGAGCCTGATCCCGGCCATGAACTTCCGGCTGGTGCAGGCCGCGCTGCTGGTGGACGTCAACCGCGTGCCTGGGCTGGACGGCGTATCGGTCGCGGCCGACGGCGGGCTGCGGCTGGGCGCCATGGTGCGCCAGCGCGCGCTGGAACGGCACCCGCTGGTGGCCCGCCACGCGCCGCTGCTGTTCGAGGCCATGCCCTTCGTGGCCCACCCGCAAATTCGCAATCGCGGCACGCTGGGCGGCAGCCTGGCCCACGCCGACCCGGCCGCCGAGCTGCCCGTCATTGCCCTGGCGCTCGACGCCGCGCTGCGCGTGCAGTCGGCCGCCGGTGAGCGCTGGCTGCCGGCCGGCGAGTTCTTCCTCGGCCTGCTGACCACCGCGCTGACGCCCGACGAGATGCTGGTGGAAGTGGCCCTGCCGCCGCTGCCGCCGCGCACCGGCACGGCCTTTCAAGAGTTCGCCCGCCGCCGGGGCGACTATGCCCTGCTGGGCGTCGCGGTCGTCCTCACCCTCGGCCCGGACGACGTCTGCACGGCCGCGCGGCTGGTCTACCTCAACGCGGGCGATGGCCCGCTGGCCGCGCCAGAAGCGGCGGCCATGCTGGTCGGTCACCGGCCCACGCCTGAGGCCTTTGTGGCCGCCGCCGACCACGCCGCCCAGCACGAGATCGCGCCGACCGGCAACGTCCACGCCACGCCCGACTATCAGCGCCACCTGGCCCGCGTGCTCACGCGCCGCGCGTTGACGGCCGCGCTGGAACGGGCGCGCCAGTCCGCAACGGGGAGCACTGCATGAGCGCCCATTCCATCTCGCTGACCGTCAACGGCCAGGTCTACACCCGCACCGTCGAGCCGCGCCTGCTGTTGAGCGACTTTTTGCGGCACGACCTGGGCCTGAGCGGCACGCACGTCGGCTGCGAGCACGGCGTGTGCGGCGCGTGCACCATCCTGTTTGACGGCCAGCCGGCGCGCGCGTGCCTGACGCTGGCGGTGCAGGCCGACGGCCGCGCCCTCACCACGGTCGAGGGGCTGGCGGCCGACGCCAAGCATCTACATCCCTTGCAACAGGCGTTTTGGGACGCCCACGGCTTGCAGTGCGGCTTCTGCACGCCCGGCTTCTTGATGACGCTGGTGCCCTTCTTGGAAGAGAACCCCAACCCCACCGAGGCCGAGATTCGCGAGGCCATCTCGGGCAACCTGTGCCGCTGCACCGGCTATCAGAACATCGTCGCTGCTGTCAAATTGGCAGCCGAGCGGCGGGCTGGCGCGGTGACTTCGTAACGTCATGGCCGCCCCGCCGCCACCCACCGACCTGCTCGCCCTCAGCCAGGCCCTGCGCACCGGCCAATTGTCGCTGAGCGCCTATTTAGATTATCTCGAACAGCGCTTCGCCGAGCGCGAGCCGGAGGTGCTGGCCTTCATGCCCGAGCCGGACCGCTTTGCGCGCCTGCGGGCCGAGGCCGCCGCGCTGGAGGCCGCCCACCCCGCGCCCGACCAACGCCCGCCGCTGTTTGGCGTGCCGGTCGGCGTCAAAGACATCTTTCACGTCGCGGGGATGCCCACCACCGGCGGGAGCCAATTGCCGCCCGCCGTCCTGGCCGGGCCGCAGAGCGCGGCCGTCACGGCCCTCAAGCAGGCCGGGGCGCTCATCCTGGGTAAGACCGTCTCGACCGAGTTCGCTTATTTTGCGCCCGGCCCCACGCGCAACCCGCACAACCCGGCGCACACCCCCGGCGGCTCGAGCAGCGGCTCGGCGGCGGCGGTGGGCGCAGGCCTGGCCCCGCTGGCGCTCGGCACGCAGACAATAGGCTCCATCATTCGCCCGGCCGCGTTCTGCGGGGTGGTGGGCTACAAGCCTAGCTATGCCCGCGTCTCGGCGGCGGGCGTCATCGCGCTCTCGCCGTCGTTCGACCACGTCGGCACATTCACGCCCGACGTGCCCGGCGCGGCGCTGGCGGCCCGTGTGCTGTGCGCTGAGTGGCGGCCAGTCACCACGGCCACGCGCCCGGTCATCGGCCTGCCCGTTGGCCCGTACATTGACGCGGCCGGCGCGCCCGCCCAGACACACTTGCGGCAGGTGGGCGAGCAGTTGGCCGCCGCCGGCTACGACCTGCGCCCAGTGCCGGCCCTGGCCGATTACGAAGCGGTGCGCGCGCGCCACTGGCTGCTGATGGGGGCCGAAGCCGCGCAGGTACACGCCGCCTGGTTCGACACCTACAAGGCGCTCTATCACCCGCGCACGGCGGAGTTGATTGAGCGCGGCCGGCTGGCGAGCCTGGCGGGCATGGAAGCCGCCCGTGCCGGCCGCGCCGATTTGCGCGCGGACCTGACGCGCCTGATGGACACGCACGGCCTTGACCTGTGGTTGGCCCCCTCGGCCCTCGGCCCGGCCCCGCTGGGCCTGGCCAGCACCGGCGACCCGGCCATGAACCTGCCCTGGACCCACAGCGGCCTGCCCATCGTCGGCCTGCCCGCCGGCCTGTCCGACGACGGCCTGCCGCTCGGCGTGCAGCTCATTGGGCGCTGGTATGCCGACGAGCCGCTCCTCGCCTGGGCCGTCGACGTGGCGCAGGCGCTGGCCTAGAGCCTCCCCATGACCACCATCCGCAGCGAGACCCGGCCCGGCGCGTACTACGACTCGGCTGTGCTGATGCAGTTGCAGCGCAGCCTGTTGGGCCTGCCCGGCGTGGCCGACGCCGGCGTGGTCATGGCCACACCCGCCAACTGCGAACTGTTGGAGCAGAGCGGCCTGCTGACCCCCGGCGCGCAAAAGGCCGGACCGAACGACCTGCTGCTGGTGGTGCGCGCCGCCAGCGAGGCCGAGGCCGAGGCCGCGCTGGCCCAGGTGGACGCGCTCCTCACGCGCCGCCGCACCGCCGTGGAGCAGGAGTTCCGGCCGCGCAGCCTGGAAACCGCGCTGCGCCAACTGCCCGAGGCGGCCTGGGTGTTGGTCTCGGTGCCGGGCCGCTATGCGGCGGGCGTGGCGCGCGAGGCGCTCGACTTGGATCGTCACGTCTTTCTCTACAGCGACAACGTGCCGCTGGCCGATGAGGTGGCGCTCAAGCAAACCGCCCTGGCGCGCGGCCTACTCGTCATGGGGCCGGACTGCGGCACGGCGATCATTAACGGCTTTGGCCTGGGCTTCGCCAACCGGGTGCGGCGCGGGCCGGTCGGGTTGGTGGGCGCGTCGGGCACCGGGCTGCAAGCCATCACCAGCCGCCTGCACGCGCTCGGCTCGGGCGTGTCGCACGCGCTCGGCACCGGCGGGCGCGACCTCAAGGCCGAGGTAGACGCCGGCACCGCCCGCCAGGCGCTCGACCTGCTGGCGCGCGACCCGGAGACGCGCGTGATCGTCATCGTCTCCAAGCCGCCCGCGCCGGCCGTCGCCACCCGCCTGCTGGCCGCCGCCCAGGCCACCGGCAAGCCCGTGGTCGTGGACTTCCTCGGCTATCCGCCGCCCGGCCGCCAGATCGGCAACCTGCACTTCGCCGCCACGCTGGCCGAGGCCGCCGAGTTGGCGGCGGCGCTGGCTGCCGCGCCGCCCGCGCCGCCCGCCCCCGCCGCGCCGCCGCTGGCCGCGCCCTACTTGCGGGCGCTGTTCTCGGGCGGCACGCTGGCCTATGAGGCCCTGCTCGGCCTGCAAGCCATGCTCGCGCCGCTGTATTCCAACGTGGCCCTGACCGAGGCGCAGCATTTGGCCGACCCGCTGCACAGTCAGGCGCACACCATCCTCGACCTGGGCGAAGATGTGTTCACCGTCGGCCGGCTGCACCCGATGATTGACAACGACCTGCGTCTGCGCCGCCTGCGCCAGGAAGCCGCCGACCCGGAGGTCGGGCTGATCTTGCTCGATGTGGTGCTGGGCGAGGGCGCGCACCCCGACCCCGCCGCCGAGCTGGCCCCGGCCATCGCCGCCGCCAAAGCCGCCCGCTCGGAGCTAGAAGTGGTGGCCCTGGTCGTTGGCACCGACGCCGACCCGCAGGGGCTGGAGGCGCAGTTGCAGCGCTTCGCCGAAGTCGGCGCGGTCGTGGTGCAGACCACCAGCGCCGCCGTTAACTACATCGCCCAGCGGTTGGCGCGCGCGCCGGCGGCAGTCCCCATGCCCGTCGTGCTTGAGCGCCTCAACCAAACGCCGCTGGCCGCCATCAACGTCGGGCTGGAGTCGTTCGCCGCCAGCCTGGTGGGGCAGGGCGCGGCGGTCGTGCAGGTAGACTGGCGTCCGCCCGCCGGCGGCAACGAGCGCCTGATGGCGATCTTGGCTAAGATGAAGAAGACCTAGGTCCATTGGATAGTAGTGCAAGAATTTTCATCTGAAGGTCAACTGAGGGGAAAATGGCACTTGCTGATCTAATTCTAGCGGCCTTACAAAAGAAGAATTACCAATTCCAAACGCTCTATGAATTGGCAGAAGCTCTCGCTCCAGACCACAAACCGGAGCGTAAATTCATCGCAGAAGTGCATGCATGCCTTAACTTTGAAAGTACATCGGCGAAGTATCCCTTTACAGAAATTGAACAAGGATCCGTAGGATTGTGGGGACTCGAATTTTGGCTACCAAAGAGGAAGTCGGGACATCAAACCAGAAAAACCGTTGAAACCTCGACTTTAACAAGAGGCCAACAACTGCACTTCACTCTGACACAACCGGCTTTGACTGAAGGTCGCTTTGACATTCTAAGGCCAACTTACCGCGGAGACCTAGTTGACGTGCTTACTGGGATGAGCCACGTAGTGCTGGACTATTACGGAAGTTATAGAATTGTTGTCGGGGTTGACACTGAAACTAAGCCATTCGGCCTGGTTGGGTCTGGGCTTGTAGCCTGGTATATCGAAAATAACCTTAAGCCAGGCGACGACGTCTGGTTGGAGGTGGTTGACATTGCGCCTTTGCGATTGCGAATTTATACGGAATGGGATCGCGATGCTGATGCCTATCGCCGATATATTGGCGAAAGAAACCGCCAGGAAGACCAGAGTTCACTTCCGATTCGCGACCTCATCTACCTTTGCTTGAATCAACACGGTACTCTATTGCATCTTCGTGTTATCAGCGAAAACGTGTTGCAACAGCGGCCAGCAGTAAGTCGCAGTAGCATCGTGAGTTGTCTGAACGGCAACCCCCATCTGTTTGCACACTTGATAGACCACTCAACTTGGGGGCTTACAGAGTGGAATCTCAGCAAGGTGAGCGCATATAAAGAGCCAGATAGACATTGGCTTGCACAGGAAAGTACAACCGCGGCTCGACCCCGCGCCGTCACAAATATTGACTATGTTCTTACAGTAATTCATACCGAGGATCTTGTTTACCAGGTTTTGAGCAACGCCGGGGCACCACTCTTTGGTCGTGAGATTGTTCAGGCGATCGCATCCTACTTAGGCGTATCAAAAGAAATACTAGAGCGGGCCTCATTCGTGGATGTGAATGATCCTCGCTTTGTGCGACTGGAAGACGGACGCTTCCGATCCTTGCCTAGCCAATCTGATCGTGCTCTGGCGATGAGCGAGGAGTTGAAGCGGGCAAGGCACGATATCGAGTTGCTGAAGAATGAGCAGGATGCACAGGCCGAGTTTGTTACTGCCCTGACCAATGATATTTCCGAGCTTGTTGAACAAGGAGCAGCGCACGAAAAGGAAATCGCGCAACTCAAAGCTGAGCTTGCCGCAATTCAATCGCAAATAACGGCCCGTGATAGTGAGTTGGTAGTTCTGTCAGAAGCAAACGCCGACCTCGAATCCAAGAACCGGCGTTTTGTAAGGGCAGCCAATCAGCTCTACCGTCATATGAACAAGAAAGCTTGAGGTACTATCGCGTGACTACTAGTTCTGTTCAAATTCAAGTACCTTGGCATGTCGGGAAGGGCATATTTCTCGACATGCCGCCAGAGTTTCTGAAGTTGCTGCCCAACCAGCAGGGAGAATTTGCTATTGTATTGATTGATGAAGCTGGGCGTCGGATGGCGACGTTGTACGATGCTGGTCTTCATCATCTGGAACTTCGTGGCCTTATGCAATGGATAGCGCGTCACGAACCCAATGCTGGTGACCACATTCTGTTCCGTCAAAAAACTCCACTTAGTGTCGAATTTGAAATCATATTCGAATCTAGTCGGCCGAGTCAGCAACAAGCCACGGGAGGGCTCTTTCTGGGGAATCTCAAGGACTCCCTCGGCCATTATCAGACGGACAAGCCTTTCCGGCTGCCGGTCGAAGACCTCGTCACACACCTATTTATCTGCGGAGTTACCGGATCAGGCAAGACAGTCTTGCTCAAGGCCGTGCTTGAAGAAGCCATTGCGAACAAGATTCCTTCGCTAATAATTGACCTCAAGGGTGACCTCAGTTCTATCGCACTAGCTTTCAGCGAATTGTCACCCGAACAATTCGCGCCGTGGGTCCGCGCTAGACAGGGGCAGACACAGGAAGAGGCTGTCAATGCGGTCGTTGACCGGCATCGTGCGGGGTTAGCTGGCTTTGATCTTGATGAAGACGACATGCGCCGCCTGCACGACCAAGCCAGCTTTGCGGTATTCTCACCGAGACATGGATATGGAATCCCACTTGCGATTTCATCGCTGCTTGAAGCGCCAGATAACATTGCGGAGTTGATCGCAACTGAGCCCAACTATGTCCTTGAGACCATTGATGCATTTGTAACCAGTTTTGTGAAGAGCCTTTTTGGCGGTCGTCGCCTGAGCCGCCTGAATAAGTACAAGACGTATCTGTCTGAAATTGTGCGCTATGCTTGGGAGCACCACGACCGGCTGGATGGTCAGGCTGGGCTAGGTCGAGTTCAAAACCTAATCTTGGCACCGCCATTTACGCAAATTGGGGGAATGCCGCTTGACAGGTTCATCAATGAAAAGGAAAGAAACGAACTTGGTTCGCGCATAGCGATGATGTTAAGTGGCGGTGAACAGTTGTGGTTTCAGGGTGTGCCACTTGATATTGACCGTTTGCTCAGTCGTCCTGACGCTACTCGCACACCCGTCACTATAGTCAACGTGCACGATCTTCCCAATTTTGATGACCAAACACTGGTCGTCTCGCACATTAGTAACGCGCTGTTTCTTTGGGCGCGAAAACAAGGCGATGCGGGTGATAGGGCGCGCCTGCTATTTGTGTTGGACGAAATTGCTGGTGGAGGGGGGCGGGAGGCTTTCTTTCCAAGTCCGCCCTATGAGTCGCCCAGCAAACCGGGCTTGAACCGACTCTTGCGCCAAGGGCGAGCATACGGTGTGTCCTGCTTGTTTGCGACGCAAAACCCCGCAGATGTAGATTACAAGGGCTTGAGCAATTGTGGTACCTGGCTTGTGGGCAAGTTGCAGACCGACCGTGACCGCAAGAAAATAATGCAGGGCATGTCAGCAGCCGAGATATATATTGACCGTGTTGAGGATCAACTGCGTGGCCTTGACTTTGGCGTGTTCCTTGCAAAGCTACGGAACGGTCAAGTAAGGGTCTTCCAAGAAAGATGGTTATTGACGCATCACACCCTTCTGAATGATAGTCAACTTGGGCAGATAAATCAGCCTGAAATCATGTCGTGGTTCAAACAATAGGAGGCCAAATGCCTCAGAATCTTGTTCTTACGGAGAAGTTGGTGCTCTAAATGGACATTGACGCTGCCAACACCACCGCCGTCGAGCGCATGATGGCGGCCCGGCCCATGCTCATCGGGCTGGCCCCCGCGCTTCAAGTCATCCCCAACATGCGGCCCAACCTGCTGCTGCACGCCGGGCCGCCGATAGACTGGCCGCGCATGTCCGGCCCGCTGCGGGGGGCGGTCATCGGCGCAATTCTTTATGAAGGCCTGGCCGCCGACGAGGCCGCCGCCGTGGCCCTGGTCGAGCGTGGCGGCGTGGATTTCGCCCCCTGCCATGAGCACGCCACCGTCGGCCCGATGGCGGGCGTCACCTCGGCCTCCATGCTGGTCTACGTGGTCGAGAACGTCACGCACGGCAACCGCGCCTTCTCCAACCTGAACGAGGGCTACGGCAAGGTGCTGCGCTACGGCGCGTACAGCGCCGACGTGCTCAAGCGCCTGCGCTGGATGAACACGGTCATGGGGCCGGTGCTGGCCGCCGCCATCCAGGCCGGCGGCGACGGGCTGGACGTGCGCGCGCTGCTGGCCGAGGCCCTGCACATGGGCGACGAGGGCCACAACCGCAACAAGGCCGGCTCGCTGTTGTACCTCAAGTGGCTGGCCCCGCTGCTGGCGCGCGTCAACCCCGACAGCGCCGTGGAGGGCGAGGTGTTCAAGTTCTTGGGCGACAACGCCCTGAGCGTGCTCAACCCGGTCATGGCCGCCTGCAAAGCGATGGCCGACGCCGCGCACGGCGTGGAAGGCAGCACGCTGGTCAGCGCCATGGCCCGCAACGGCACCGACTTCGGCCTGCGCGTCAGCGGGCTGGGCGGCCGGTGGTTCACCGCCCCATGCGAGACGCCCCAGGGCCTGTGGTTCCCCGGCTTCACCGCCGCCGACGCCAACCCCGACATCGGCGACAGCACCATCACCGAGACGGCCGGCCTCGGCGGCTTCGCCATGGCGACCGCCCCGGCCATCGTCACCTTCGTCGGCAGCACACCCAAAGACGCGCTCAACGCCACCCTGGAGATGTACGAGATCACCGCCGCCGAGCACAAGACCTTCACCATCCCGGCCCTCGACTTTCGCGGCACGCCGGTCGGCATTGACATCCGCAAGGTGGTCGAGACCGGCATCCTGCCGCGCATCAACACCGGCGTGGCCCACAAGCTGGCCGGGGTGGGCCAGGTGGGCGCCGGCCTGGTGCGCCCGCCCATGGCGATCTTTGAGGCCGCGCTACTGGCCTACGCCGAGCAATACGGTTTGTAGTCGCCGCCCGCCCATACACCGCTAAGGAGCTTCCATGAAAATTCACGATCTGTCGCAACCGCTCAACGCCGATTGTTCCTTCTGGCCCTTCTACCCGCCGTTCGAGGTCAAGTACATCAAGCGCAAGTCTGAGCACGGCGTCAACGCCCAGTACATCATGACCTCCAACCACATGGGCACGCACCTTGACGCGCCGCGCCACTTCGTGACCAACGGCAAGACCATTGATCAAATTCCGATTGAGTGGTGCTACGGCCCCGGCGTCATCGTAGACCTGAGCGACGTGCTCGACGACCTGGACCTGTTCACGCCCGAGATGATTGAGGAGCGCGTCGAGGTGCGCGAGGGCGACATCCTCTTCATCCACACCGGCTGGCACAAATACAGCTTCCTGGCCCCGGCCGGCGACGAAGAGCGCTACATCCAGCGCCACCCCGGGCCGCACTTCAAGCTGTGCGACTGGCTGCTGTCCAAGAAGATTCACATCTGGGGCGTGGACATGATCTCGACCGATCACCCCATGAACCTGCCCATCGGCCGCTTCCTCGGGCGCGGCGGGCTGGAGCACTGGCAGCGCGTGCGCGGCCTGGCCGAGGCCAAGTTTGGGGCCGACAAGATGCCCGAGCTGTTCCCCGACTCGGCCTACCAGCTCACCCACAACGCGCTCTTCCCGCACGACTGCATTCACGTCGAGAACCTGGGCGGCGACATCGGCCGGCCGGAACTGCACAACCGCCGCCTGACGCTGGGCGCTTTCCCCTGGAAGTTCGCCGGGGGTGAGGCCGCCTTCTGCCGGGCCGTGGCCTGGACCGAATAACGACGCATCATGGCGACCCCCTACCTCGGCGCGCCCGTCACCCGCAACGAAGACCCCCGGCTGCTCATGGGGCAGGCGCTGTTCACCGACGACGTGGAGCTGCCCGGCCTGCTGCACGCCGCCTTTGTGCGCAGCCCGTACGCCCACGCCCGCCTGGGGGCGATAGACGTGTCGGCGGCCCGCGCCCGGCCGGGGGTGGCGGCGGTCTACACTGCCGAGGACCTGGGCGCGTACTGGAAGCCTGGCCCGCTGCTGGTCAAAGCGCCGCCGGTCGAGGGGGCGATCTTTCACGCCCGCACGCAGGTGCCGCTGGCCAAGGGCAAGGTGCGCTTTGTGGGCGAGCCGGTGGCGGTCGTCATCGCCGAGAGCCGCTATATCGCCGAGGACGCGCTGGCCGATGTGGTGGTGGACTACGAGCCGCTGGGCGTGGTGGTGGATTTGGAAGAGGCGCTGCGACCCGACGCGCCGCGCATCCACGACGATCTGCCCTCCAACGTTTGCGCGCACGTCATCCAGCGCAAGGGCGACTACGATACGGCCAAGGCCCAGGCCGCGCTGGTGCTCAACCGCCGCCTGCTGTACGACCACGGCGCGGCGGCGGCCATGGAGAATCGCGGCATCGTCGCCAGTTGGGACGCCCGCGCCGACCGCCTGACCATCTGGGATACCACCCAGGCCCCCATCCCTATCCGCAACGGCCTGGCCGACATGCTCGGCCTGTCGGAGAACCAGGTGCGCGTCATCGCGCCCTTCATCGGCGGCGGCTTCGGCCCGAAGATCATGATGTTCTACCAGGAGGAGGTGGTGCTGCCGTGGGCGGCCATGCGCCTCAACCGGCCCATCAAGTGGATCGAGGATCGGGCCGAGAACTTCGTGGCGACCACGCAGGAGCGCAACCAGGTACACGACGTGGAAGCCGCCTTCAGCGCCGACGGCCTGGTGCTGGGCGTACACGATGTCTTTCTGCACGACGCGGGCGCGTACGACCCCTACGGCCTGACCGTGGCGCTCAACAGCCAATGCACGCTGCTGGGGCCGTATGACATTCGCAACTACTACTCTGAGTTCACGGCCCTCTTCACCAACAAGCCCATCGTCACGCCCTATCGCGGGGCCGGGCGGCAGCACGGCGTGTTCGTCATCGAGCGGATGCTCGACCTGGCGGCGCGCGCGTTGGGGATCAGTGGCGTCGAGATTCGACGGCGCAACTTCATCCCGCCCGAGGCCTTCCCCTATAGCCACGACATCATCTATCAGGACTTCGCGCCGCTGGTCTACGACAGCGGCAACTATCAGCCGATCATGGATAAGGCGCTGGAGCTGATTGACTACGAGCGCTTCGTCACCGAGACCCAGCCGCGCCTGCGGGCGCAGGGCAAGCACGTGGGCATCGGCCTGGTGGCCTACGTGGAAGGCACCGGCATCGGCCCGTACGAGGGCGCGCGCGTCAAGGTGCAGACCAGCGGCAAGGTCTCGCTCGTCACCGGCATCGGCACGCAGGGGCAGGGGCACTTCACCAGCTTCGCCCAGATCGTGGCCGACCAGTTGGGCGTGAGCGTGCGCGATGTGGAGGTCGTCACCGGCGACACTGATCAGTTCTACTGGGGCGCGGGCACCTTCGCCAGCCGGGGCGCGGTGGTGGCCGGCAACGCCGTGAACGAGGCCGCCAAAGACGTGCGCGCCAAGGTGCTGCGCCTGGCGGCCGAGCACTTTGAAGCCGACGAGGCCGACCTGGAACTCATCGGCGGCGAGGTGCGCGTGCGCGGCGTGCCCGACCGCACGATCAAGCTGGGCGAACTCGCGGCCCAGGCCAACCCGCTGCGCGGCGCAGTCAAGCCCGGCACCACGCCCGGCCTGGAGGCCACCAACTACTTTGGCCCCAAGAGCGGCGCGACCGCCGCCGGGGTACACGCCCTGATCTGCGAGGTAGACCCCGAGACCTTCGCGGTCGAGGTCACGCACTACGTCGTCGTCCATGACTGCGGCACGGTGCTCAACCCGCTGATCCTCGAAGGCCAGGTGGTCGGCGGCGTGGCCCAGGGCATCGGCAACGCCTTTTACGAGCAGTTGATCTTCGACGACAACGGCCAATTGCTGACCGGCACGCTCATGGACTACCTGCTGCCTACCGCGCTGGACGTGCCGCATGTTACTACCGGCCACACCGTCACGCCCTCGCCGCTCAACCCGCTGGGCGTCAAGGGCGCGGGCGAGGCCGGGGCGATCCCGGTTGGCCCGCTCTTCGCCCAGGCGATTGAGAACGCGCTGCAAATCCCCGGCCTGGAGCTATTAGAGATTCCCCTCAGCCCCAGCCGCTTGTGGACCCTGGCGGAGGCGGCCAAGCGTGCCTAGCCTCACCGCTAATCGCACGACTGCCGCCGCGCAAGCCTGGCTTGTTGCGGCTCAGCCGGCCCGCGTACTCAACGCCTTCGACCACGCCTGCAATCTCGTCAGCGACTCCGGGCAAGTGCTGGCGCTGGTCAGCGCGGCGCGCGGCCTCACGCCCTTCGGCCTGGTGGTGGAGTCAGCGTCCCTGCAACCCTTCGCCGCCGTCGCCGCCGATAGCCCGGTGTCTTACTCGCCTGGGTTGCTTCACATCGGCCTGCTGACCATTGACTACTCCGCCGCCGTCCTGTGGGACGCGCGCCCGGACTGGCCCGCTCTGCAAGCCGGCCTCGCCGCCGCGCCCGACTGCCTGGACCTACTCGCCGCCCTCGCCGCCGACCTGGCCCCCGCCGGCTCGCTGCTAGAGCTATTTGCCACGCCGGCCAGGCCAACGCTCCCCCTAGCGCTGCTGGCCCGCGCCCACCCCGCCGGCAGCGATTTAGTGACGGGCCTATCAACCGGCGACTGGGAGCAAGCCGAAGCGGGCGCGCTGCGGCTGGCCGGGCTGGGTGGGGGGCTGACCCCCGCCGGCGACGACTTTGCCCTGGGCGTCTTTCTGGCCGCGCACGCCGGCCTCTATGGCCCCGCCGCCGCCGCCCACTGCGCCGCGCTGGCTTTCACCATGCTTCCGCGCACCACCACGCTCTCCGCCGCCTACCTGCAAGCCGCCGCGCGTGGGGAATGTGCCTCCTACTGGCACGCCGTCCTCACGGCCGTTATTGAGCCGAAGCTCGACCTGCCCGCCGCCGTGCAAGCCCTGGTGTCAGTAGGGCACACCTCCGGCGCGGATGGGCTGGCTGGGTTTCTGGCATATGCGGTGATCGACGTGGCTATTCAATGACGACCAAAAGCAGCACTATGACATTGCACACCATTTCAGTGGATAGACTAACTCGGTGCATTAGCTAAGATGAAAAATAGGTGGGTTGGAAAACCATGTTACTACTGTGGTAACCCATCCGTGGGTCTTGAACATGCTCCGCCAGCGCATATGTTTAAGGGGTTTACTTGCGACAAAATTAGAGTCCCGTCTTGTCTTGTTCACAATAGTAGCAAATCCCAACACGATCAGGATGTTGTGGCTGCTCTACTCACTCCATTCCGTAGCAGCGAGGGATTGCAACCAATAAATCCAAAGGTGCAGTTGGCGGTAGAACGCGCGAAGGAGTCCTTTCAACGATCGAAACATAGAGCAATTGAAACGCCATTCATAAGTAACAAGCCGAGTGATATGCAGCACTTACCAAACGTTGCATATATGTCAACGGAATCAATGTTTTCTTGGATACGGCAGCTAACTGCCGCCATTTTCTATGATGGGCTCAAGCGATATGTGGCAGAAGTTGATTGGGAACGAATGATCATACGAAGCCCAAATTGGGTTGCTAGAAAAGGGCCGTTCGATCTGGCGTCGTTTGAAGAGGCGGGGAAAATCTTTCGACAAAACCAAGAGTTGCGTGATTTGTTTGATGAAGAACAATGGGAACCGGGCTGGTCGGCACATCCCAAGCCATACCCTACTGAAATCTATAATTTTTGGCTAAGTGTTGGTTATGATGATGGCATCGGAATCAAACATCAATTTTATGGAAACTTTGACTGGTACACGTGGTTTTCAGCGCCAAGAAATGAAGTGACAGCTTTCCGCAAGGTAGTACGAACCGGCATGTCAGGGTAACTATATTTTTGGATTATTCGAACGAAGTCTACGTCTCTACTTGGAGGCCCTATGAAGACCCTCATCAAGAATGGCACCCTCGTCACCGCCTCGGAAACCTACCCGGCCGACCTGCTCCTAGCCGACGGCAAGATTGCCCTGGTCGGCCGCGATCTGCCGGCCGACGGCGCGCAGGTGGTGGACGCCGCCGGCAAATTCCTGCTGCCCGGCGGCATAGACGTGCATACCCACCTCGACCTGCCCTTTGGCGGCACCCGCGCCTCGGACGACTTCTACTCCGGCCACAAAGCGGCGGCCTTTGGCGGCACCACCACCCATATTGACTTCGCCATGCAGAGCAAGGGCGACACCCTGCACCAGACCCTCGACCACTGGCACGCCAAGTCCGCGTCCAAGGGAGTCATTGACTACGGCTTTCACGTCGGCATCACCGACCTGACCCCCACCGTGCTCGACGAAATCCCCACCCTGGCCGCCGAGGGCGTCACCTCCATCAAGCTCTTCCTGGCCTACAAGAACATCCTCCAGGTAGATGACACCACCTTCTTCAAGTCGCTGCTCAAGGCCGCCGAAGCCGGCATGTTGACCATGGTCCACGCCGAGAACGGTGACGCCATTCAAATCCTGGTGGATAAGGCCGTGGGCGAAGGCCACCTCACGCCCGAGTGGCACGCCCTCACGCGCCCGGCCTGGGCCGAGGCCGAGGCCACCATGCGCGCCGTGGCGCTGGCGGGCATGGCCGGCGCGCCGCTGTACGTCGTCCACGTCACCAACAGCATGGCGGTAGATCAGCTCGCCTACGGCCGGGCGCGCGGCCTGAACGTCATGGGCGAGACCTGCACCCAATACTTTTTCTTCAGCATAGACAACCTGCGCCAGCCCGATGGGGCCAAGTGGGTGTGCTCGCCGCCCATGCGCACCGCCGCCGACAACGCCGCGCTGTGGGAGGCCGTCCGCAACAACAGCCTGCAAGCCGTCTCCACCGACCACTGCCCCTTCTTGTACGACGGCACCCAGGCGATAGACTACGAGGGCCAACCCTTCACGCTGCCCGGCAAGGAACTCGGCCGGGGCAACTTCACCAAGATCCCCAACGGCGTGCCCGGCATCGAAGACCGGATGCCGATCCTGTGGACCTACGGCGTCGGTCAGGGCCACATCAGCCTCAACCGCCTGGTGGAGTTGTGCTGCACCAACCCGGCCAAGATTTTCGGCCTGTACCCGCAGAAGGGCACGCTGGCCGTCGGCAGCGACGCCGACGTGGTCATCTGGGACCCGGCCGCCACGCGCACGATGGGCGTACACACCTCGCACCAGCGCACCGACTACAACCTGTACGAGGGCTGGGCGATTCGCGGCGTCCCCGAAAAGGTCTACCTGCGCGGCAACCTGCTCGTGGACGGCGCCACCTGGAACGGCGAACCCGGCGGCGGCACCTGGCTCAAGCGCCACGCCCACGCGCCCATTGTCTAAGCAACACTGAACGTCTTTTAAGAACGCTGCCTTATGAAAAAGTCACCCCTCCGCCTCGGGGGAGGGGCCGGGGGTGAGGTCACCCCCACCTGGAGCCTCAACCTATGCCCACCCCCATGTCCGCCGAAGAAATGGTCGCCCTGTCCAAGAAGCACACCTTCTACTCCTGGTCGGCCCAGGGCGCTGTCAACCCCATCCCCATGGTGCGCGCCGAGGGCGTCTACTTTTGGGACGCCAACGGCAAGCGCTACCTCGACCTCAACTCGCAGCTCATGTGCGTCAACATCGGCCACGGCGACCGGCGCGTGATTGACGCCATCAAGGCCCAGGCCGACGAGTTGGTCTACGCCGGCCCCGGCATGGCCACCCGCGTGCGAGCCGAGATCGGCCAACTGCTGGCCGGCCTGACCCCCGGCGACCTCAACAAATTCTTCTTCACCCTCGGCGGCTCGGAGGCCAACGAGAACGCCATCAAGCTGGCGCGCGGCTACACCGGCCGCCAGAAGATCATCACCCGCTACCGCTCCTACCACGGCGCGACGATGGGGTCTATCTCGCTCACCGGCGACCCGCGCCGCTGGGCCAACGAGCCTGGCATGCCCGGCGTCGTGCGCGTGCCCGACCCCTACAAGTATCGCAGTTCGCTCTACCAACCCGGCGACAGCGATGAGGTCTTTGCCCGCAAGTGCCTGGATCAAATCGAAGAGGTCATCATGTACGAGGGGCCGCAGACCATCGCGGCCATCTTCATCGAGACCGTCACCGGCACCAACGGTCTGATCGTGCCGCCCAACGGCTATTTGCAGGGCCTGCGCGCCATCTGCGACAAATATGGCATCCTGCTCATCTGCGACGAGGTCATGTGCGGCCTGGGGCGCACCGGCGCGCTGTTTGCCGTAGACCACTGGGGCGTCGTGCCCGACCTGCTCACCCTGGCCAAGGGCCTCACCTCGGCCTACA